>VFQT010001893.1_pt1 | contig 23185 bp, 26 predicted proteins | sample 3512381 | NCBI WGS metagenome assembly VFQT01 (sample SAMN10412376, study PRJNA504923) | tailings metagenome | isolation source: Relicate 2 Philex TSF3 active mining site | place: Philippines: Tuba, Benguet | collected 2017-08-29
CCATGCGGTTTCAGCCATGCATTGAGGTGGTCGAGCACCATCCCCGGCTGCACCGTCACCGTGGCGGCGTCCTTGTTGAAGGCGACGATTTCGTTGAGGTGTTTCGAGACGTCGAGCACCAGCGCCGCCCCCACGGTCTGGCCGCACTGCGAGGTGCCGCCGCCGCGCGGCAATATCGGCACGCCGGCGTCGAATGCGACCTGCATCGCGATCAGCGCGTCATCCTCATCCATCGGCACCACCACGCCGACGGGTTCGATCTGGTAAATCGAAGCATCGGTCGAATAGCGGCCGCGCGACGCGGCATCGAACAGCACCGCACCGCGCACTTCGCGGCGCAGCCGCTGCGCCAGCGCCCCGCGGTCCGGGGCGGAACGGACAAACTGCAGCGGTTTGGCAGGCGCGTTCATCGTGCAGCCTCCGCCTTCTTGGCATCCAGGGCCTCAATCACCAGCACCAGCTTGTTGGCCAGATGGTCGCGCAGCAGCGCCTGCAGCCGGGCGCCATCGCGACGCGTCAGCGCCTCGAGGATTTCACCGTGTTCGTGCACCGCCTTGTCCCAGCGCTCGCGCGACAGGTTGGCGAGGTAGCGTGCGCGCTTCACATGGGCGTTCAGGCCGCGGTAGGCCTGGGCCAGCGTGGCATTGCCCGCGCAATCCATGATCCGGCTGTGGATCTGCTGGTTGTATCTGAAATACTGCGCCAGCTCGCCGCGCGCATGGTGGGCAAGCATGTGGAAATGCAGCGCGCGGATGTCCGCGATGTCGGCCTCGGTCGCATTGCGGCAGGCAAGGTCTCCGGCCAGTGCCTCCAGCGCGCCGAGCACGACAAACACTTCCTTCATTTTCTCCGGCTTCAGCGGCGCCACCACCGCGCCGCGGTTCGGCAGCAGCTCGACCAGGCCTTCCGAGGCGAGGAACTTGATCGCTTCGCGCAGGGGGGTTCGCGAGGTGCCCAGCCGCTCGGCAAGCACGCGTTCATTGAGCTTGGTTTCGGGCGCCAATTCGCCCTGCACAATCAGGTCGCGCAGCTGGTCGATCACCGTTTCATGGAGCAACCGGCGATCGGTCAGCGAGGTTACATTGGACGAATTGGGGAGGTGGCTCGGGATTGCGTCAGGCATGTCTAGGCTCCGTTTGTATGCATAATACCTTTTAAAGTATTTCATCGCAATTAATAAATATTAATAAAAACATATATTTATAAATTCATGCTGCGGACAACGGCCTGATTCGCACATTTTGCATACAAAATATATTGCCCTCGCGCTGCTGAACGGATTACCATGCCGGCTCACCCCAGCCACATGGAGCCCCACATGACCTACACCGCCGGCCGCCACTTCCTGCAGATTCCCGGACCGAGCACCGTCCCCGAGCGCGTGATGCGCGCCATCGACATGCCGGTGATCGACCATCGCGGCCCCGAATTCGCCCAGCTCGGCCGCGACGTGCTTGCCGGCATGAAGCGCATGTTCAAGACCAAGGGCGATGTGGTGATCTACCCGGCCTCCGGCACCGGCGCCTGGGAAGCGGCGCTGGTCAACACGCTGTCGCCAGGCGACACGGTGCTGATGGTCGAAACCGGCCAGTTCGCGACGCTGTGGAAGAACCTCGCGCTGCGCCTGGGCCTCAAACCCGAATTCATCGCCGGCGACTGGCGCCACGGCGCAGACCCCGCGGCGATCGAAGCGCGGCTCGCCGACGACAAGGCGCAGGCGATCAAGGCGGTGTGCGTGGTGCACAACGAAACCTCGACCGGCACCACCTCGCGCATCGCCGAGGTGCGCAAGGCCATCGACCGCGCGAAACATCCCGCGCTGTTCCTCGTCGACACCATTTCCGGGCTGGGCTCAATCGACTACCGCCACGACGAATGGGGCGTTGACGTCACTGTCGCCGGTTCGCAGAAAGGCCTGATGCTGCCGCCGGGGCTGTCCTTCAACGCCATTTCGGCAAAAGCGCTCGCTGCCGGCAAGAACGCGAAACTGCCGCGCTCCTACTGGTCCTGGGACGAAATGCTCACGCCGAACAAGAACGGCTTTTTCCCGTACACCCCGGCAACCAACCTGCTCTACGGCCTACGCGAGGCGCTGAAAATGCTGCTCGACGAAGAAGGCCTCGACCAGGTGTTCGCCCGCCACCAGCGCCATGCCGAAGCCACGCGCCGCGCGGTCAATGCCTGGGGCCTCGAAATCCTCTGCCAGAACCCGGCCGAATACTCGGGCGTGCTGACCGCGGTGCTGATGCCCGCAGGCCACAGCGAAGTGGCATTCCGCAAGGTCGTGCTTGAACGCTTCAACATGTCGCTGGGCAGCGGGCTGGGCAAGATCGCCGACAAGGTGTTCCGCATCGGACATCTGGGCGATTTCAACGACCTGACCCTGCTCGGAACGCTCGCCGGCGTGGAAATGGGCCTGGAGCTCGCAGGCGTGCCGCACCATAAAGGGGGAGTGGCTTCAGCGATGGCTTTTCTCATCGACGACAAGGTCGCTCCGCGCGCAATCAAGGCGGCCTGACCGACACCACTCTTTCCGCTCTGGTTGGCATGGTGCCGGCAGCATATGGACGCCAGTCCATATGGTGCTATGCTTGGCCCCCAGCCGGTACCGATCGCTCTGACTCAACAGCAGACGAGTTCCGGAGGTCAAATACAAACGGAGGGGTCATGATCAAACGCTCAGTAATCGCAATCGCCGCAGTACTCGCCGCCATGTTTGCCGCACAGGCACCCGCGGCCTATCCCGAGAGGCCCATCCGCATGATCGTCCCCTTCGCCCCCGGCGGCGGCAGCGACATCAGTGCTCGCACCATGTCCGACGAGCTGGGCCAGGCCCTCGGCACCACCATCGTCATCGACAACCGTCCCGGCGCCGGCAGCACGCTGGGCGCGGACATCGCCAGCAAGGCGTCTCCCGACGGCTATACCCTGTTCCTCGGCAACATCAGCATGGCCTTCAACGCCGCGCTGTACAAAAAGCTGCCGTTCAATGCGCTGCGGGATTTCGCGCCGATATCGTTGGCAACTGAACAGCCGAACATCATCGTCATACACCCTTCGGTGCCGGCGAAAAACCTGCAGGAATTCACGGCGCTCGCGCAAAAACAGCCGGGCAAGATGACCTACGGTTCCGCCGGCCTCGGCTCGGGCACGCATCTGGCGATGGAGATGCTGATGATGTCGAAGAACATCAAGCTGATCCATGTCCCCTACAAAGGCACCGGGCCCGCAGTCGCCGCGCTGCTCGGCAACGAGACTCACGCGTTCATGTCGACCTTTGCCTCAGCTCTGCCGCACGTCAAGTCGGGCCGCCTGCGCGCGCTCGCCGTGACCACCAAGACACGCGCCGCCACGCTGCCCGAGGTGCCGACAGTCGAACAGTCCGGCGTGCCCGGTTTCGAATACGCGACCTGGTATGGCGTGCTCGCGCCGATGGCGACGCCGAAACCGATCATCACCCAGTTGAACAAGGCCATCGTTGGGGTGCTCAGCACACCGGCGATGAAAGAAAAATATGCCCGGCAGGGTGTCACCGCGACACCCACGACCGCCGAGGAATTCTCCCGCCATTTCAAGGCTGAAACCGACAAGTGGGCAAAAGTCGTCCGCGAAGCCAAAATCCCGCAGCAATAAGTCCGCAATGAACGCCGTCACGCCATGAACGACTGCATCCTCACCACGCGTGACGGCGACATTGCCACCATCACCCTCAACCGTCCGGACAGGCTCAATGCGCTGAACCGCGCGATGTGGCAGGGACTGGGCGACACCATGCGCCTGCTGTCGGACAACGACAGCCTGCGCTGCATCGTGCTGCGCGGCGCCGGCGGCAAGGCCTTCGCCGCGGGCGCCGACATCGCCGAATTCGCCACCGAACGCGCCAACGCGCGACAGGCCAAGCAATACGGCGACCTGATCCACGCCACCATGCAGGCGATCGCGCAATGCCGGCACCCCACCGTCGCGCTGATCGAAGGCGCCTGCGTCGGCGGCGGACTGGAGATCGCGGCGATGTGCGACATGCGCATCTGCGGCGCTTCCAGCCGTTTTGGCGTACCCATCAACAAGCTGGGGCTGACCATGGGTTATGGCGAACTTGCCGGCCTGCTCGCGCTGGCGGGCCGCGCAGTCGCGCTGGAAATCCTGCTCGAAGGCCGCGTGTTCACGGCTGAAGATGCTTGTCACAAGGGACTGGTCAACCGCGTCGTCGCCGACGAGCAGGTCGAGACTGAAGCCTATGCGCTGGCGCAGCGCATCGCCGACGGCGCGCCGCTGGTCGCGCGCTGGCACAAGCAGTTCATTGAACGCCTGGGCGTAAAGGCCGACATCCCCCCCGAGGAATGGGACACCGGTTTCGCCTGCTTCGACACCGACGACTACCGCGAAGGCGTGCGCGCCTTCCTCGCCAAGGAAAAACCGCAATTCAGGGGACGCTGATGCGCATGGTCATCGCACTGCTGCTCGCGCTGGCCAGCGCCCCGGCGCTGGCCCAGGCCGACTACGCACGTGAGAAGCGCTGGGCCGATGAAATCACGCCGGCAATACTGGTGGGAGACCCGGTACAACTGGTCAATCCCGATGGCCGCAGCTTCCTCGGCATCTATGCGCCGAACATGAAGGCGCTGGCCGGCGTCATCGTCGTGCACGGGCTTGGCGTGCATCCGGACTGGGGCCTGATCAATCCGCTGCGCAGCACACTCGCCGAACAAGGCTACGCCACGCTTTCAATACAGATGCCGGTGCTGGCGAGTGATGCGCCCGGCAGCAAATATCCGCCGACGTTTCCGGAAGCCGCCGACCGCATTGCCGTCGCCGTAAAATACCTGCGCGGCAAAGGCCATACAAAAATCGCGATCGTCTCGCACAGCCTCGGCGCACGCATGAGCAACGTGTACCTCAACCGCAGCGACACGCCGGCGATCAATGCCTTCGTCGCCATCGGCCTCTCCGGCGAATACACCCGGCCCGAAACGTTCAAGGCGCCGGTGCTCGACCTGATGGGCGAAAAGGATTTGCCAGCGGTGCTCGATGCCGCCGCCGCCCGTGCCGGCGCGATCCGCCGCATCCGCGGCTCGGCACAAGTCAGCATCGCCGGTGCCGACCATTTTTTCAGCGGCAAGGAAACCGACCTGGTCGGCGCGGTGAAGCTGTTCCTTGACCGTGTCACGCGGTAACAAAAAATCATTATTAAAAACAAATAGTTGTAATCACCCGGCGATTTCCATGGCGCAGATGCATCCGGAACTGTTGCAACGGCACATCGATTTCATCGCCGCGCAGAAGATCTTTTTCGTCGCGACCGCCACCGCCGGGAGTCGCATCAACCTCTCGCCCAAGGGCATGGATTCACTGCGCGTGCTCGACAGCAGGCGCGTCGCCTGGCTCAACGTCACCGGCAGCGGCAACGAAACCGCCGCACACGTGCAGGCCGACGCACGGATGACGGTGATGTTCTGCGCTTTCGACGGCGCACCGCTGATCCTGCGGCTCTATGGCCACGCGAAGGCGGTTCACCGCGGCGACGCGGCATGGGCCGCGCTGTCCGCGCAGTTTCCGCCGCTGCCCGGCGCGCGCCAGATTTTCGACCTCGCGGTCGACGGCGCGCAGACCTCCTGCGGCATGGGGGTCCCCCTGTATGACTACCGGGGCGAACGCGGCCAGCTTGAGGCCTGGGCCGAAAAGAAGGGCGAAGCCGGCCTGCGCGACTACTGGCAGCAAAAAAACCGGTCGAGCATCGACGGCCTGCCCACGCAGATCCTCGAGCGCAGCGGCTGAGGCGCTAAAATTGCGGATTCAGCCCTTTACGGAATCCGCATGACCCACGACCATACCTCCGTCACCCTCACCGGCGGCCGCTTCCAATGGGATGACCCGCTGCTGCTCGAAGCGCAGCTGACGGACGAGGAAAAAATGATCCGCGATGCCGCGCGCCAGTACGCGCAGGAAAAACTCGCGCCGCGCATCCGTGACTGGAACCGCGATGAAAGCTTTGACCGCAGCGTGATGCGGGAGATGGGCGCCATGGGGTTCCTCGGCGCGCCGCTGGAGGGCTACGGCTGCGCCGGCATCGGCTATGTCGCCTACGGGCTGATCATGCGCGAGCTCGAGCGCGTCGACACCGCCTTCCGTTCCGCCTGCGGCGTGCAGAGCGGCCTCGCGATGACGCCGATCTATGCCTACGGCAATGAGGAACAGCGCCGGAAATACCTGCCGAAAATGGTGACCGGCGAGCTGCTCGGCTGTTTCGGCCTCACCGAGCCCGACCACGGCTCCGACCCCGGCAGCATGAACACCCGGGCCCGCGCGGTCGACGGCGGCTACCGGCTCACCGGCACGAAACTCTGGATCACCCACGCACCGATCGCCGACATCATGGTGGTGTGGGCCAAGGATGACGGCGGCGTGATCCGCGGCTTCATCCTCGAGCGCGGCATGGCGGGCCTGTCGACGCGCAAGATTGAGGGCAAGTTCTCGGTGCGCGCCTCGCCCACCGGCGAAATCGTGATGGACAACGTGTTCGTGCCGGAAGACAACCTGCTGCCCCACGTCTCCGGCCTGAAGGGGCCGTTCGGCTGCCTCAACAACGCCCGTTTCGTGATCTGCTGGGGTGCGCTCGGAGCAGCCGAAGCCTGCTGGCACACCGCGCGCCAGTACACCATGGACCGCAAACAGTTCGGCAAGCCGCTGGCAGCAAACCAGCTCGTCCAGAAAAAACTCGCCGACATGCAGTCAGAAATCGCGCTGGGCCTGCTCGCCTGCCTGCACGTCAGCCGCCTGCGCGAACAGGGCCTGGCCACGCCGGAAATGGTATCGCTGCTCAAGCGTAATTCCACCGGCAAGTCGCTGGAAATTGCCCGCACCGCCCGCGACATGCTTGGCGGCAACGGCATCTCCGACGAGTTCCCGGTGATCCGCCACATGCTCAACCTCGAAACCGTCAACACGCTGGAAGGCACCCACGACATCCATGCGCTGGTGCTCGGGCGCGCTCAGACCGGGCTTTCGGCATTCAATTGAACCGAAACGCGATGTTTTTTGATTCAGGTCATGCTGGCGGTGCTCCTGCGCGGCGACAATGTCGCTGGCCGATAATTTCCGGAGGATTCTGATTTGGCCGGGATCACTGCCGTCTATTGCAGCGAAAAATACGTGGTGGTCGAACGCCACCGCCACCGCTTTCCCCAGTTGTGCATCTGGTGCGGCCGCACTATCGCTGACGATGCGATGCCTGTGAGCCCCGACCACGACGGCAGCATCAGGCCGCCGATGTGCGGCACCTGCACGGCCACCCGCAACCGCCTGCCCAAGACCGTGGGAATTTTCGGCGCGATCACTTTTCTTGCCGCGCCGCCGGCCTATGCCAGTCTCGGCGTGCTGGCTGCCGGCGCCCTGCTGCTGACCGGCTTCATCGACCTGGTCATCGCCTGGCGGCTGCATGTCGCCGCCCGCGGTTTTCGCGCGATCCGCGAGGATGAGCAATACGTCTGGATCAGCGGCGCGCATGGCGGCTTCCTTGCGGCGCTGCCGCAATGGCATGGCATGAAGCTGGGCGAAATGTCGCTCCACTGAGACGCGCAGCCTGGCCGCATCCCTGAAAAGCCGCTACGGTCCGGACATGCCGGCGCGGATTGCCGGCATGATCGCCCGCGTGCACCCGGCATTTCCGCAGCGCGCATTCCTGCGTGATGCGCTGGCCGGCTACGAAGCGCTGGAGCTGATGCCGCGCGGCCGCCACATCGCCCACGCGCTGCGCAGGCACCTGCCGCAGGACGTGCCCGCCGCTCTGGACATCCTGCTTGCCTCGCTCGATGCGCCCGCGGAACCCGGAGCGTCGGGTTTCGCGTCGTTTCTTTACCTGCCGCACACCGTCTACGTCGCCGAGTACGCGCTGGAGCATTTCGACGCGGCGATGCGCGCCCAGCATGCGCTGACCCAGCGCTTCACCGCCGAATTCAGCATCCGGCCGTTCATCGAACGGTATCCCGAACGCACGCTGGTCTTGCTGCGCATCTGGACGCGCGACCCCAGCCCGCATGTGCGGCGCCTGGTGTCCGAGGGCACACGTCCGCGCCTGCCCTGGGCGCCGCGGCTGCGCGCGCTGCAGCGTGACCCGCGGCCGGCGCTGGAGCTGCTGGAACTGCTGAAAGACGATCCGGCGCTGTATGTGCGCCGTTCCGTGGCCAACCACCTCAACGACATCGGCAAGGACCATCCCGGGCTGCTCAACAGCACCGCGAGGCGCTGGCTGAGGGGGGCCAGTCCGGAACGCGCCTGGATCGTGCGCCATGCCTTGCGCTCGGCGATCAAGCGTGGCGATGCCGGCGCCCTTGCCGTATCCGGTTTCGGAGTGAAAGCGGAAGTGGCGGTACGCGGCAAGTCCATCACGCCCCGGCGCACGCGTATCGGTGGCGCCATCCGCATCGCATTTGAACTGGTCAACCGGCTGCCACGCAATCAGCGCGTGCTGGTTGATTTGCGGGTGCATTACCGGAAAGCCGGGGGCAAAACCGCGCCCAAGGTGTTCAAGCTGAAAACCGTCGAACTGGCGCCGAAGGCGACGCTGCAATTCGGAAAAAAACTGTCGCTGGCCGACCTCACCACGCGCAAGCACCATCCCGGCGCACACGCCGTTGAAGTGCTGCTCAACGGCCGCGCCGTCGCGCTGGGCGGTTTTGAACTGGCCCGAGCGCCGCGCTGAGCAGCGCGTTCAATCCTGCGGCGCGGCCTTTTCGCGACGGCGCCACCACCATGCGGCGAGGCGGCCCAGCGCCCAGGTCAGCACCACGGCCGGAATCAGCGCCAGCAGCATTGAGGACGGACCCCAGATGCGGAAATTCAGCGGCGTCAGGGTCGTGCCATCGGTGAGATAGTTCGAATACAGCACGTAATCATCTTCGGTCAGCGTCACCGACACGCGCTGGCGCCCATCGGCCCCGTCAGACGCGCTGAAGCGCACGAACGGCTCGAACCCGCCGGATTGCGGCAGGCTGAATCCGCCCTCTGCAACCGGCAGGCGGAAGCGCGGCGCTGCGGAGGGCGGCAGCGTGCGCAGATTGCCCCAGCGCAGCAGCCGGTACTGCCCGGCCGCGGCGCCGGATTCCGCAGACTGCAGGGCAACCACCGGAAACAGCCGGTTCGGCTCGCCCACGCCGGGGGTATAACGCTCGGCGGTGACATGGGTGATCGCCTTGGACAGCACCGTGATCAGCACCAGAAAAACCGCCAGCTGAAGCACCAGCCTGCCGGCACGCTTGAGGATGCGCATGCGACTCCGTTACAGGATTAATTTAAAGTCAAAAGTTGGACCAAGGCCTGTGCCCCGCCCGCCGTCGTGATTCCGGGCCTCAGCCGCCCGTGACCAGCACGTCGGGGACGTCGATGCGCTCGTCACCGCCGATGATGACCGTGGTCACGTCGCCTTTGTGCGTGAAAGTCATGGGGTCCCGGGCATCCGAAGCGAGGGGCTGCAGCCTGACGAACAGGATGTTGCGCTTGAGGCCGCCCGGCCAGTTCACCTCGACCGTACCGCTGCCGTCAAAGCCGCGGCGGATCACATAGGCGTCGCAGCGCAATGGTTGCGGGTTGCCGGATCGCCCGCAGGCCACGCTAGACGAAGCATGGAAGGGCGTGCCGCGGATCAGCGCATCCTTGTCCGGCGAAGTCGGCGCCAGAGCCCTGCCGTCCAGCTTGAGGTCGAGTTCATAGCGGCTGGATTCATCGCGCCGCGCCGCGGCGCGCATCAAGTAAACGCGCACCATGTACTCGCCATCCACCGGCAGAATGCGTTTGAAATGGCTGCCCGAAGTGCTGCCGATGAACATGGCCTCGCTCGCGCCCGGCGCAATGACATTGAAATAGGTCTGCGGGTTGCCCGTCTTCAACGTGATGGCCAGGGACTGGCCCGCACCGCCGCTGACTTTGTAATCAACGTATTGGCGGCCTTTCAGCACGCCGGCTGCGCGGGCCGTACCGGCCCCCGTGGCGAATGCCACCGTTTCAATACGCCGGTCCGGATCCGGTTCCGCGGCGGCGGCAGCCACCACCATCCCGGCCAGCACCACCCCGATCGTCGGGGCAAGCATTGCTGCGATGCGCGTCATCCCTGAAATCCCGTTGCCATTGGTCTGCCGCCGATGATACCGCTTCGCAAGCCTCCGGCCAGCCGCAACGGCGGGGCATCGCTATAATGAAAGATGAAAGCAGAACCGATAACAACAGCCATCCCAAGGGAGGAAACATGACCCGCCTGCTCCTGCTGGCCGCAGCCCTGCTCGCCAGCCTCACTGCCGCCGCGCAGAATTTCCCCAACCGCCCGATCCGCATCGTCGTCCCCTTCGCCGCCGGCGGCCCGGCCGACATCACCTCGCGCAACATCGCGCCGCGGCTGACCGAGCTGCTCGGCCAGCCGATCGTGGTCGACAACCGCGGCGGCGCCAACGGCACCATCGGCGCCGAAGCGATGATCCGCGCCGCGCCCGACGGCCACACGCTGCTGATGACCACCGCCAGCGTGACCTCGATCAACATGGTGACCTACGCCAAGCCGCCCTACGACACCCTGCGCGACATGCTGCCGCTGTCGCCGGTGATGACCACCGGCAGCCTGATCGTGCTGCATCCGTCGATGCCGGTGAATACCCTCAGGGAATTCGTCGCCTTCGCCAAGACGCGGCCCAACCAGATCGCTTTCGGCTCCGCCGGTACCGGCGGCACCCTGCATCTCGGCCTTGAAATGCTGATGGCCGAGGCCGGCATCAGAATCACCCACGTCGCCTACAAGGGCGCGGCGCCGGCAGTCAGCGACGTCGTCGCCGGCCAGATCCAGGGCATGTTCGTCGACCTGCCGGTGATCTCGCCCTACGTCAAATCCGGCCGGGTCAAGGCCATCGCCGTCGCCGCGCAGCAGCGCTCGCCGCACTTCCCCGACATTCCGTCGGCGAAGGAAGCAGGCTTCGCCAACGTCGACATGCTCAACTACTACGGCCTGCTCACCCAGGCCAGGGTGCCGCGCGACATCGCGGCCAAGCTGCATGACGCCATCGTCAAGACCGTCAACACCCCGGCGGTGCGCGACCGCCTGCTGGCGGTGGGCGCCGACCCGCTGACCATGTCGATCGACGAGTTCACCGACTACATCCGCAAGGACATCGAGAAGTGGCGCAAGGTGGTGAAGGCGGCCAACCTGAGCTTCGATCGCTGATCCGCAGCACCCGGCAAAAAGCCGTGGCAGAACCACTGCTTTTTGTTGACCGCTTCCGAAACGTTTCCGACATCACCGCTTGCCGCAAGGAGAGATACCCGTGCCCGATACATCAGCGCTGCCCATTTCCCGCGTCCGTGCCGCCATGGACGCGATGACCGACAAGGCCCTGCAAACACCGGACGAGGTGGTCGCCATGGCCATCGTCGACAGCGCCGGCAACCTGCTCGCCTATGCGCAGACCGGCCACCTGCGCCTGTTCAGCCGCCGCCACGCCATCCGCAAAGCGTACACATCCGCGGTCATGGGCGCCGATACCGGCAGCAATGGCCAGAAAATGAAGGAACAGGGCCGCAGCATCAGCGAAATGGGCGACCTGCAGCTGACCGGCATGCAGGGCGGGCTGGTGATCAAGAAAGACGGCGTGCTGCTCGGCGGCATCGGCGTCGGAGGTTATAACGGCGGCCATCTGGATGAAGCATTGGCGAAGGTCGGCCTGGAAATACTGCTGCGCTGACGACAGCCGCCATGTCCCTGCAGCCCGCGCGCATCGAAACCTTCCTGCTTGAAGCGCCGGTCGCCAATCCGGTACGCAATTCCTTCCGCACGCTGACGGCACGACCGGCGCTGCTGCTGCGTGTTACGGATGCCGACGGTGCAAGCGGCTGGGGCGAGGTTTGGTGCAACTATCCGCCGGGCGGGGCTGCGCATCGTGCACGATTGCTTGAGCAGGTGGTGGCGCCGCTGATCGTGGGGCGCCGCTTTGCTGACCCAGCCTCAGCATTTGACTATCTGGATCAAGCCACTCGCGTGCCGGCGATTCAATGCGGCGAACCCGGTCCGTTTGCGCAAGTGATCGCCGGTATCGACATTGCGTTATGGGATCTCGCCGCGCGCCGCGCCGGCGTCCCGCTGTGGCGCCAGCTCGGCGGCAGCGCATCCGTGCGCGTTTATGCCAGCGGGCTGGGCCCCGACCACCCGGAACAACTCGCCGCGCAAAAACTGGATGAAGGTTATCGCGCGGTCAAGGTCAAAGTCGGCTTCGATGCCGTGATCGATGCGCGCAACCTGCGCGCCTTGCGCGACCTGCTGGGCCCTGACAATGCATTGATGGTCGATGCCAATCAGCGATGGACCCCCGCGCAGGCCGCAATCGCCGGTGAAGCGTTTGCCGGATTCAGACTTGAATGGCTGGAAGAGCCGATCCCCGCCGATGAACCGGTCGCGAGCTGGCAAACCCTGGCACGCACAATTGCGACACCGCTCGCTGCCGGCGAAAATCTGCGCGGCGTCGAGTCATTCAGCAATGCCATCACCTCCGGCGCTCTCGCCGTGATTCAGCCCGACATCGGCAAATGGGGCGGATTTTCCGGATGCCTGAAGCTCGCTTCAATTGCCAAAAAAGCGCGCGTGCGCTTTTGCCCGCACTGGCTGGGCGGCGGCATCGGCCTGCTCGCTTCGCTGAACCTGCTGTCGGCTGCCGATGCCCGGGGCTGGGGCGAAGTCGATGCCAACCCGAATCCGCTGCGCGAATCGTTGCTGCCTGCTGATTTCAAAGTCCGTGATGGCCGTGCACAGTTGAGTGACAGGCCCGGCTTGGGCCATGAGCCTGACGTCGATATGCTGAAACAATTCCGCATCGCCTGAACTCAGGCACTTCGGTTTCCGGGCTACCGCAACTTTGTCTTGCAGTAGACGATCATCCGTTGGAATAGACAGCCAAGGCCGACACCGATAGCCGAAAAAATGCCGAGGAAAAACATCCCGGCAATACTCTCGTACATATAGCTTGACACCAGCAGCTCAAGAAGAATGCCGTTTGCCAGCAACGCGCCGAATACCAGAACCTGACGCAACCATTGCGGCCCGGTGAAACAGAAATACCCGGCCACGCCGTACGCCACGTGGAAGGCAAAACCGGTCAGTATTCGGATGCCGCCGGGAAGTGCCAGCGTCTGCACCTGAGCCATGAACGGGCGAAACGCCGCGGCATAAAAGACCACCAGCACGATCCACAACAGCGCATTGCGCAGCAGCGCGGCTTGTCGCGATGCTGCAGGCGTTTCAGTCATGCCACGCTACACGGACCGCCAGCACCTCGCCCCGCGCACATTCCTGTTCTCCCGCAAACAACGAACAGCTGACACGAGTTTTTTTCGGACCGGCCTCGATCACTTTCGCGCGCAGCGTCAGCTGCCGGTCGATCGGTGTCGGCCTGAGGTAATCCACTGTCATCGATGCCGTGGCGTACCAGAGCTGCGGATCGGAACCGATGGCGCGGCCTTCGCGGCGGTAGGCGTCGGCGAAGGCGGTGCAGATGCAGTGGCAGTCAATCACCGTGCCGATGATGCCGCCGTTCAATACATTGGTCGGCCCGGCCATGTGGAAGGGCTGCGGCGTGAATGTTGATACCGCCTCGTCACCGTCCCAGTAACTCTTGATGCGCAGGCCGTTGGCATTGTGCGGGCCGCAGCCGAAGCAATGGTTGTCGGGTATCTGGTCCTGAAAGGCAACTGCCATCATGCGCTCCGGAATGACGCCCCGCGTCAGACCACCGGCGTCTTCACCGGCTTGCCGTCCAGCTTCAACTGGATGTTCTCGATCTGGAGCAAGCCCATCGCCGTCCGCGTCTCGTTGGTCGCGCTGGCCATGTGCGGCAGCAGCACCACGTTGTCGAGCGCGAAAAATGCCGGGTCGACATCCGGCTCGTCGTAGTAGACATCCAGACCCGCGCCGGCGATTTTGCCGTCCTGCAGGTACTTCAGCAGCACCGGCTGGTCGACCACCGAGCCGCGCGCGACGTTGACGAAATAACCCTGCGGTCCCAGCGCATCGAGCACTGCGGCGCTGACCAGCCTGTCGGTCTCCGGCCCGCCCGGGGTGATCGCCACCAGCACGTCCGAATTTTTCGCCAGCGTCACCGGATCGGGGTCGTAGGCCCAGGGCACATCCTTTTTGTTGCGGTTGTGGTAGCGGATGTCCATCTTGAAAGCCTTCGCCCGGTTGGCGATTTCCTCGCCGATGCGGCCGAGGCCGAGGATGCCGATGGTCTTGCCGCCCAGCGAAGTGGTGAAAGGATAGGTGCCGTCGGATTTCCAGCGCCCGGCGCGCACGTATTTGTCCGCCTGCGGGAACTTGCGCAGCGTGTTCAGCACCAGCGCGATCGCGCAGTCGGCGACGCAGTCGTTGAGCGCATTGGCGGTGTTGGTGACGGTGATGCCGCGCGCCTTTGCAGCCTCAAGGTCGATCTGGTCCACGCCGACCCCGAAATTGGAAATAATCTCCAGTTTCGGCAGCGCATCCATCAGCGCGGCGTCCACCTTGGAGTGCCCGGTATGTGCCAGCGCGCGGATTTTCGGCGCCGCGGATTTCAGCGCCTCGGCGCGGTCGGGCTGCTCCCACAGCTTGATCAGGTTGAACCGCTGCTCCATGCGCTGCTGGGTGCCGGGATGGCCTTTGGCGGTGAGGATGAGGTCGTGTTTCACAATAATCCCTTTGTTCATTGCATGCCATTACTGATGCTCATGCGAACAGGATGATCAAGACTGTATTTTTTATGTATGAATGTTGGAATGTAACGATCAGGTCCGTTTTGCTTTTGCTTTTTGATTGGTTCGCTTGGTTAAGGCTGGCTTTCCAATGATGATGTACTCGCAGATGTAAACCGCTTCACTGGCATTGTGCGCGGTTTGCGCACTGATTTTGCACCATTGAAAATTCCTGACTTTCGGATCGAACGTAATGTTGAATACCCCAAAGACATTGCCGGGGTCAGTATCGCTGTGAATCGTAACTGATACGGTAGGGCGCTTCGCGAATGGGGGAAGGGCAAGAAAAACCTGGCGCACGTGCGGTGAATTACTGGGATAAACATACTCCCGGTGCCATGACAAAGTATTGCATCAGCACCAAGATTGATTACATTCTCTACTTTTCTAGGGTGCATGCTGCTTTTCAGAACATTTAATCGGCTGGCCAGGTATTCCTCCCTTTAAGTTTTCACAAATGACCTCTTGCCAGAGCTTTGATCTATTGTCTCGCTCGTGGACCCCTCCCAAAATATGTAGGAAGTAAACCGGTCAGTGGATGACCAGCGTTTCCGGGTAGGCCTTGACGCCCTTGGCCAGCGTGCGCGGGGCGTTGCGGCGGAGGTAGCCCAGGTCGGTCGCCTTGGATGCGGCGATGATGTGCACCTCGTTTTTCTTCATTTCCTCGAGGTAGGGGTTCTTGCCGCCGAAGTGGGTTTCGGCATAGCGGTAGGCCCGGTGCAGCTTTTCATCCAGGCGCTTCATCGCGTTGACGTAGAACGCCGGCGTCTTGCTCAGCAGGTCCATGCCGGATTTGTAGACCACGACAATCCTGCCGTCGGGCTGCTTGCGCCGGGCGAGCCCGCCCAGCACGAATTCCGGATACAGCCGGTCGTGGCATTTCTCGAGGTAACAGCGGTCGGACATCTGCGCGATGATGTCGGCAGTGCCGAGGATCTCGCCGACACGGCGCATCACCGGATCATTCATGCGGATGGTCGCGGGATCGCGCTCGTAGCCGGTGAAGTGGATGATCACCGCGGCCTCGCGCGCGTATTGTTTGAGACCGATGCGCGGCAGGTACTCGAGCAGGAATTTCGAGCCGCGCGAGACATGGGTCAGCGTGTATTCGGCGCCGAACTTGTGTTTGCGGTCGCTGCGCTTGCGCAGGTAGCCGAAATCATGAAACAGCGCGGTGACGATGCCGACGGTGAACACCTCCGCCTTCAGCGGCTTCGACGCCGCGGGATCGCGCTGGTAGCCGTCGAGCAGGCGGGCCATGGCAAGGGTGACATCGAGAACGTGCTGGATGTCGTGGTACTCGGTATCGCAGGGGTGATAGTCGGGGTGCTTGCCGTGGTAGTACTTCGACAGGTCGTCGAAGGCGCGCTCGATCACGCGGGCGTCGCCTTTCGGGAACAGGCCACGAAACAGACGGGTCACGGCATCGCAGACGTCAATGGCGTCCGTCGTGCGGATCTTGTCGGTAATGTCGAAGTCGCTGCGTCGCATGGCAATGGGGCGCCGGGCAGTCAGGCAGCAGCAGTGTAACAATCCGCCACCGCGCTGCACAGGGAGAATGTCCTCATCCCGCCTCCGCAGCCCCCGAACCCGCTGCAGCCCGGGCCAGCCGGTCACGGATTGCCAGCCAGGCCGCGTCCTCCGGCGGCTGCTCGACGAGGATGGCGTCGCAGCCGGCATGGTCAAGCGCGCGCAGGTTGGCGTACAGGTCGTGCGCGTAGCCGGCGGCATCCGCCGGGGCGGCAATCCAGCGCAGGTTATCGAGCAGCGGCTGCAGCCGGGTGCGCGCGAGCACTGCGACCCGTTTGCCCTGGCGGACCAGGCTGTGTGCGAGTTCGGCGACGAGGTCGCCTTCCATCAGCAGCAGCGGCGTCTGCGGGGCATAGTGCTTGTCGAGCATGCCCGGCGCGCGCGGCCCGCGGGCGGCAGGGGCGCCGAGCAAGGAACCCAGCGCGGTTTCAATTTGCTGCGGCGTGATCCAGCCCGGGCGCAGCAGCGCGGGAATATCATGCGAACAATCGACAATCGTTGATTCAATGCCGACATCGGCTGCACCGCCATCCAGCACGCAGGCTACGGCGTCGCCGAATTCCTCATGCACATGCGCCGCGGTGGTGGCCGACACGCGACCGAAGCGGTTGGCCGACGGCGCGGCAATGCCGCCGCCGAAGGCATGCAGCAGCGCCTGCGCCACCGGGTGCGAGGGCACACGTACCGCGACGGTGTCTTGCCCGCCAGTGACGGCATCGGGCACATTTGGATTGCGCTTGAGCACGAGCGTCAGCGGACCGGGCCAGAACGTCGCGGCGAGCGCATGCGCCGCCGGCGGAACGTCGCGGGCCCAGTCGGCGAGCTGCGCGGCGTCGGCAACGTGCACGATCAGCGGATGGTCCGCAGGCCGCCCCTTCGCTGCGAACACCTTGCGCACGGCCTCGGGGTTGGACGCATCCGCGCCGAGACCGTAGACGGTTTCGGTGGGAAAGGCGACGAGTTCGCCGGCCTTGAGTTGTTGGGCGGCACGGCGGATTTCGGTCTGGGATGCAGCGGCAGTCATTGCTGCATTATGCCACATTGCAAAAAATATTTAATTAAAACAATTACTTATGCGTTTCATTCGCTCCGCCGTTTTGGCCCATGGCCTCGTCGAGGGAACGGATCTGGCCGATGATGCGGATCAGCTGTTGCCCGTAGGCGGTCAGGGCATATTCGGTGCGCGGCGGCACCTCGGCATACACCCGCTTGTCGAGCAGTCCGTAACGGGTGAGCTTGCGCAGGCGCTCCGACAGCACCTTGGTCGAGATGCCGTCAATATGGCGTTCCAGCGCGCCGGGCCGCGTGATGCCGGAGCCCACCGCCTGCAGCACCGACACCGACCATTTGCAGCCGACCACATCCTCGAGCTGGCGGTATTCGGACGCTGCGGCCAGAATTTTTTTCGCGTTCATAGTCGCCGATTTACACCAAAAAGTGCCCGGGTTTCCGGAAAGTGCCTGCTGTTGCCGCGCGTCGCGGCGGTCCAGGATGGCGGCGTGCCTGTCGCACAAACCCACCCTCCAAGGAGACCCGCATGAAAAGCAAAGCCGTGTTTTATCACGCCGGATGTCCCGTGTGCATCGATGCCGAACGCAATGTCGCAATGGCCATCGATCCGGCGAAATACGAGGTCGAGATCGTACACCTGGGCCGGAACAAGGCGCGGCTGAAGGAGGCCGACGCCGCCGGCGTGAAGTCGGTGCCGGCGCTGGTGCTTGACGGCGCGCCCTTCCACATCAACTTCGGCGCGCCGATCGATGCATTGCGTTGACTGTTCCGGCTGACATGCAAAGGGCGCATGCCGGTGGCAGGCGCCCTTCTCCGTTGCGGGTTGCGGGTTGCGGGTTGCGGCTTAAACCGGCATTGCCAGCGGCCTGAACTGCTTGGACAGCTTCAGCCCCTGCGACTGGTAGTTCGAGCCGATGTTCACGCCGTAGATCGTTTCGGGTTCGCCGAGCAGGCGTTCGTAGATCAGGCGGCCGACGTCCTGTCCGTGTTCGATCATGAAGGGCACATCATGCGAGCGCACTTCGAGCACCGCGCGCGCGCCCTTGAGGTTGTTGCTGCCGTAACCGAAGCCGGGGTCGAAAAATCCGGCGTAGTGGATGCGGAATTCGCCGACCGACGGGTCATAGGGCACCATCGACGCGGCGAAGTTGTTGGGGATGCGCACGCGTTCGCGCGACACCAGGATGTAGAAGTCGTCCGGATTGAGCACCAGCGAGCGGTCGGCGTTGCGCTGGATCGGCTCCCAGAAGTCGAGCGGGTCGTAGTGGTTGAGCTTCGACAGGTCGATCAGGGGCGCGTGGTGCTTGGCGCGGTAGCCGATGATGCCGTTGCTGGCATCGCCTTCGAGGTCGACCGATACCCACAGGCCGTTCCTGATCATCGCCGGCTGCGGGCCGTCGGTATCGGAGTACACCAGCTTCAGCGTCTGGTCGAGTTCGGTGAGCTTGGTGTCGGAGGGCGGAGGGTTGCCGCGCATGAACCGGATCTGGTTGAGCCGCGTGCCCTGCTGCGCGAGCACGCTGAAGGTATGCGGCATGATTTCCACATACAGCCTGCCCTTGTAGCCGGCGGCCACACCTTCGAATTCTGCGCCGGCGTCGGTGATCAGCCGCGTGAAAATGTCCAGCCGCCCGGTCGAGCTTTTCGGATTGGCGGCGCCGGCGATGTCGGCCGGCAGCTTGAGTTCTTCCATCAGCTCGGCGATGTAGACGCAGCCTTTTTCCAGCACCGTCGGCCGGGTCAGGTCGATCTTGTGCATCTGCAGGCGGTCGATCTTGGCCTGTACCGTCGAGGCCTTGCCTGGCAGGAAACTCGCGCGCACCCGCCATGCAGTGGCGCCAAGGCGCAGGTCGAGGCTCGCCGGCTGGATCTGCGACGGATCGACACCGCCTTCGGCGCTGATGCGCCCGCCCTCGATCAGCTTGGCGATGTCGCGGTCGGGCAGGATGCCGGTGGTCACCGCGTGCGTGACATCGACGCGTTCACCTTCGTTGAAGAGTTTGCCGGCTTCAGCATTCATCTTGTCACCGGCCCCTCATCTGCCGAGCAACATGGTCTGCGCCTCGCGGTACTTCTCCGAGGTCTTTTTCAGCACGTCGGCCGGCAGGCGCGGTGCGGGTGCGGTCTTGTTCCAGGGCTGGGTTTCCAGCCAGTCGCGCACGAACTGCTTGTCGAAGCTGGGCGGGCTGATGCCGGTGCGGTATTCAGCCGCGGGCCAGAAGCGCGAGGAATCCGGCGTCAGCGCCTCATCGATCAGCACGATATTGCCATTTGCGTCTTCGCCGAATTCGAATTTGGTGTCGGCGATGATGATGCCGCGGGTCGCGGCAAATGCCGCCGCTTCCTGATACAGGCGGATCGCGACTTCCTTCACCTGCGCCGCGTGTCTGGCACCGACCGTGGCGGCCGCTTCTTCGTAGGTGATGTTTTCGTCGTGCTGGCCGGCGGGCGCCTTCGAGGCCGGCGTGAAAATCGGCTCGGCAAGTTTTTCCGCCTGCTTCAGGCCTGCGGGGAGCTTGATGCCGCAGACCGCGCCGGTCTTCTGGTAGTCGCTCCACCCGGAGCCGATGATGTAGCCGCGCACCACCGCCTCGATCATCAGCGGCCTGTACTTGTGCACGACCATCGCACGGCCGGCGATCTGCGCGCGCTCTTCGGGTGCAACCACCGTCGCGGGATCGATGCCGGTGAGGTGGTTGGGAATGATGTGCCTGAGTTTGTCGAACCAGAAATACGACAGCTCGGTCAGCACGCGCCCCTTGCCGGGAATCGGGTCATCGAGGATCACGTCGAAGGCGGACAGGCGGTCGCTCTGCACCACCAGCAGCTTGTCATCGCCGACGGCGTAGATGTCGCGCACCTTGCCGCGGTGCAGGAAAGGCAGGCTTTTCAGGTCGGTCTTGTACAGCGGGGTATCGCTCATCGTCGGACTAGTCGTTCCAGTCGGGGTAAAGGGCCGCGCGCGCAATCAATGCCTTCTGCAGGGCGGCATCGGCGCTGTAGTCGAGCACGGTGTAATGACCCATCTTGCGGCCGCCGCGCGCCTCGTGCTTGCCGTAGAGGTGCAGCTTGGCATCGGGCATGCTGAGCACGCGCTCCCACTGCGGCGCGCCCTGCTGCCAGGCATCGCCCAGCAGGTTGACCATCACCACCGGCGACAGCAGGCGGGCGTCGCCCAGCGGCAGGCCGCACAGCGTGCGCACCTGCTGCTCGAATTGCGAGGTCACGCAGGCATCGATGGTGTAATGACCGCTGTTGTGCGGCCGTGGCGCCATTTCATTGACCAGCAGCCCGCCCGATTCGGTGACGAAGAATTCCACCGCCAGCACGCCGCAGTAACCAAGCTCTGCGGCGATTTTCAGCGCCCAGTCGGTTGCGCGCTGCGCAAGCGCCGGCGCGATCCGCGCCGGCACGATGCTGACGTCGAGAATGCCGTTGCGGTGGCGGTTTTCGGCCACCGGAAAGCCGTGGCCGCTGCCGTCGGCGCCGCGCGCGACCACCGCGGAAATTTCGCATTTCAGCGCCACGCGCTGCTCGAGCACGCAGGCTTCCGCGCCCATTTCCGCAAACGCCTTTTTCGCCTCGGCGGTGCTGGCCACGCGTGCCTGGCCCTTGCCGTCATAACCGAAACGGGCGCGCTTGAGGATGCCGGGGAACAGCGCGGCGGAAGCCGTGTCGAGATCAGCGGCCTTCTCGATCACCGCGTACGGCGCGACCTCGATGCCGCAGGCGCGGACGAAGGCTTTCTCGCGGATGCGGTCCTGGGCGATCGCCACCGCGTCGCCGGCAGGCCGCACCGCGCAATGCTTCGCCAGCCAGCGCAGGCTGTCGGCGGGCACGTTCTCGAATTCGGTGGTCACCGCCTCGCAGCTGTCGGCCAGCTGCTGCAGCGCCTCGACATCCTGGTAGGCCGCCTTCAGATGCACATCGGCAATGGCGCCGGCGGGACTCAGCGGATCAGGGTCGAGCACCGTGACGCGATAACCCATGCTGTGCGCGGCCAGCGTGAACATGCGGCCCAGCTGGCCGCCGCCGAGCATGCCGAGCATGGCGTCGGGAAAAATCATTTCTTGACCGGCAGCTTCATCGCCTTGACCGAGGCCGTCTGCTTTTTGCGGAAGGCGGCGAGCTTTTTCGCGAGCTTCGGGTCGTTGCGTGCGAGCATCGCCGCGGCGAACAGGCCGGCGTTGGCGGCACCGGCTTCACCCACGGCGAAGGTGGCGACCGGCACGCCCTTGGGCATCTGCACGATCGACAGCAGCGAATCGAGGCCTTTCAGCGCACGCGAGGTGACCGGCACGCCGAGCACGGGAACAATGGTTTTGGCGGCAAGCATGCCCGGCAGGTGTGCCGAGCCGCCGGCGCCGGCGATGATGCACTGCAGGCCGCGCGCTTCGGCGCCCTCGGCATAGCGGTAAAGGAGGTCGGGCGTGCGGTGCGCGGAGACCACCCTGGCCTCGAACGGAATGCCGAACTGACGCACCATCGCCACGGCATGCTGCATCACGTCCCAGTCACTCTGACTGCCCATGACGATGCCAACCACCAGTTTGTTCACCGCGACTCCCCTGATTAAAGCGGCATTTTACAGTACGGACATGCGCCGACGGGTGCGATCCGGGGCTGCTAGAATCGTCGCGCCCGCCGCGCCGCCTGTCGCAGCGTGCGGCAGGCCGGCCGCGTATCCGTTCGACGCGGTCGCCGGAGGAGATCCCGATGTCCGATGTTCCGCAGCTCGTCCGTATCGAGGCGGCGTGCCTTCGCCGTTTCGCACCGTGTTTCGCGCTGCGTTGCGCGCGGACATCCGCCGGAGACCTGCAAGGCAATGTTGTGTCCGCAGGATCATTCATTTAAGTATTTGTTTTTAAAGGGAATATTATGACTGCTGAGCCAGGCATGCGCCACGGCGACGAATTCGCCGGCAAGGTCGCCCTGGTCACCGGCGGCGCCCGCAATATCGGCCGCGCGATTTCGCGCGCGCTGGCGGCGGGCGGCGCGTCGGTGATGATCAATGCCAACACCTCGCGCGAGGCCGGCGAGGAAACCGTGGCGATGATCGAGAAGGCCGGCGGCCGCGCCGCGCTGTGCATGGGTGACATCACCGACCCGAAGGCGGTGCAGCATCTCGTCGACGAAACGGTGAAGCGCTTCGGCCGCCTCGACATGGTGGTCAGCAATGCCGCGATCCGGTCCGAAACGCCTTTCGACAAGACCACCTTCGAGGAATGGAAGCGCGTGATCTCGACCGTGCTCGACGGCGCATTCCTCGTCTCGCAGGCCGCGCTGCCGCAGCTGATCAAGGCCGGCGGCGGCTCGCTGGTCTACATCGGCGGCCTGACCGGCCACAAGGGCGCCCTGCACCGCTCGCATGTGGTGACGGCCAAGGGCGGCCTCGCGGCGATGGCGAAGGCGGTGGCCCATGACCTTGCCGAGCACAACATCACCGTGAACTGCGTGGTGCCAGGCCCGATCGACACCGTGCGCGGCCTGCCCGGCGCACCCGAGCGCCCCGACCACCGCAAGACACTGCCGCTGGTCGGCCGCCGCGGCCAGCCGCAGGAAATCGCGGCGATGGTGCGCATGCTGTGCGGACCCGACGCGCGTTACATCACCGGCCAATCCATCCACGTCAACGGCGGAGTACTGATGCCATGAGCAAGAAATCAAAATCCAATTCCAAAACAACCGTGTCGCCGCTGATGAAGACGCTGGCCACGTATATGGCCGATGCCGCGAAAAAGCCGCTGCCGAAACCCGTCGCTGAAAAAACCAAGCACCACCTGCTCGACACCATCGCCGCGATGGTCTCCGGCTCGCGCCTGCTGCCCGGCGAAAAAGCCATTGCCTACGCGAAGACGCTGGGCGGCGCGCCGCAGGCGCTGGTGATCGGCTCGAA
>VFQT010001894.1_pt1 | contig 23182 bp, 26 predicted proteins | sample 3512381 | NCBI WGS metagenome assembly VFQT01 (sample SAMN10412376, study PRJNA504923) | tailings metagenome | isolation source: Relicate 2 Philex TSF3 active mining site | place: Philippines: Tuba, Benguet | collected 2017-08-29
TCTGATCGATCATCACGTTTGGTCCACCCCCAGATGTGATGGCCTGGGTGGCCAATATTGTGCCTTGCTCGGTCGCCACAGGGACATTGCGGTTCACGCGAATCTTCCCTGCTGGACCATTTTCGCCTGTGATGGTGAAACCTGTTGGGACGCCTTCTGCGTCAAGGCCGGGCCACTGAGCAGCCTTGCCAGTCTTGACGTATACGCCAGAAACCATGGTTGACGATTTCTTAGCTGGCATCGAGATAGATGGGGCAGGAACAGCCGATTCTGTACTTGGAGCAGAATCCGCAATCACACCCGCTGAATCGTTTGAAGAAACTGTAGGAAGTACTCCCTCGCGACCTGTCATTGAGTTAAACCCAAGGAAGGCGGTAACTACTAATAGTAAGGACAAAGCAACCTTGGAAGACTTAGCAGCAAGCTCCGATGCCTTCTTATAGGTGGTTGAAAGCATGTCGAGAGCTGTAAGGCCACGCTCTTGATCAATAACAAGCTCTGAAAGCACACGACGAAGAGACGTGCGAGCGCGTGACACTGTGTGGCGCACTGCAGATTCCTTGATTCCAAGCTCTGCTGCAATCTCTTCTGTTGAACGACCCTCCATCTCCCACATCACAAGCGCTGCGCGCTCGGCAGGGGACAGTAGAGCCAAAGCCTGACGAATAATCGCAGCATCCTCAGCCTGTGTGAGGACCTCTGAGTGATCCCCAGAAACCTGCCACTTAGCCTCAACTTCAGCCTGAGCGTCGTCAATAACCACAAGGTTTGGACGGCGTCCTTCCAAGCGGAAGTAGTCAATGCAGAGGTTCTCAATGGTGCGGTGTAAGTAAGAGAGTGCATGCTCTTCTGATTCAAGCTCAGGAGCTGCGAGCATGAACTTGATAAGTGAGTCTTGGGTGATTTCTTCAGCCTTAGCTGAATCCTTCAATACCCGATTGGCATGCGCGAGTAGCTCTGAACGGTGCTCAGTGTAAAAAGCCCCCAGTTCAGCAACTGTCCATACGCTAAGTGCCACTTTATTGATCCTTCATAAACCGGTTTTGTCTTACAGAACCAGCCGTCGCTGCCTCTATCCCCTACTACGAATCCCAGTCTAGATTGTCGCGGGAAGGGGACAAAACGGACATATCGCTTGAAAGTCTTATTTTGGAGCTTGCGGTTCAACAGCATCAAAGTTGTGATGCAACTTTAATACGGAGTGAAGGACATCAAATATCTCTTGGTGGTTGAAAAGGGTTGCTACCGCGAAATACCAAGTGGCGATTTTCTTCACGCACGTCACCATGCGATCACTAATTCAGTGACAATCTATCCAGCTTTGAATCAATTTCTCAATATTTTGTGAGCCTGCCCCACTAAAAAGGGGGTGTGGTGTTCCTTTATCAAGACTTTTGACTTTACGTACCAGCGCCGGTGCAGTGACGTTAGCGCTTGGCGTCCAAAGAGACAGCCAATCCGGACCAACTTCATCTAATAAATCTAGTGACCCTGAGTTAGGTACGGAGATAACTCTAATGCCAAGCATCATCGCCTCTCGCATTGAGCGCCCGTAAGATTCAAATGGCGCCAGATTGAGCAGGCAGTCAGTTTTGTTCCAAAACTTATGCAGTTCATCCGAAGCCAAGAATCCTAGATTTTCGAATTCTATTGAACTGGGAAATTTGGCGCAAATATCCTGAATAGTAGAGTCATCTACTCCATTCCCAGCAAAAATAAATTTGAGTTTAACATTCTCCCTTTCAAATTCTTTTGCAAAACAATCAATTAGCGAAATGCCGCGATCTTTTTGCACTCGCCCCAAAATCCCAATTGTGAATGGGTCATGGAATTCTTTATTTGAATTAAGCGTTGTTGGGGTATTCAGGGGGACGGGAACAACTTGAATTAGAGCTTTGCGTCTTGCAATTCTCTTGATGTTTTCTGACTGCCTATTCGAAACCGTTCTAATATTATTCGCATTTTTTATGACTAAATAAGCAATTAAAAATTTTAATCTGTTCTTGAGAGAATGAGAAGCCCACCCTCTTGCAGCCAAATCCGCATGAACTTGATATTGAATTGGGATTTTTCTGCCAGAAAATATCTGACTTAATAATGCTTGTAATCCTGAAGTAAAAACGTCTCCTGACACAATTAAATAGATATTCCTATTATTAGAAATGAATCTGCGAAGAGCAATTATATTTCTTACAAATGAGGGGCCGGTTCGGCTAATTCTAAGGAATAATTCTCGATGCTCGGGGGCCACATGGCTAAGTTCGCCGGTAGTTAAAATCTTCAGTGCAAATTTATGGTTTGTTCTTTCGCTTAGTCTGTCAGCATACAAACCGTGACGAGCAATCACGTCTTTTCCGCCATTTATGATGACCTGCTGGAAGTCGAGTATTGCAATAATTTTCATTAGAATGTATCGCTGAGCAGATTGAGTATCTGCTCTCTTCTCCTTTTTCCGTCGAATCCTAAAGTCACTGTCGCAATAGCTTCACGAGATAATTCTTCATACTTGCCTGTTTGATTTTCAATATTCCGAATTGCGTTTGCTATTAATGTGCCCTCAATTTCTGAAATCACTCCGTTGTGGTCGTTGGTCACAACGATTCTGTTGCCGTCATTCCCTGAAACAATAGGCACTAAACCACAAGACATTGCTTCCAAAAGCGAAAACGATAAACCCTCGTAATCCGACATTTGTAGAAAGTATTTAGCCTTCTCCATTTGTTGCGGAACTTGGGTGGATGCAAGACTGCCGAGAAATTCTGCTTTTACACTTCTCTCGCGAGCTAAGGTTTCCAAGCGCTTTCGTTCAGGTCCATCTCCAACGATGATTAATTTGGTATCCAATAGTTCGGCAGCTTCAATCACCGCGTCGATATTTTTCCATGAGACCAGTCTCGAAACCGTTATTAATGCAAATTCATTCTTACTCTGAAAATCATTGGGTCTATCCACTCCGTTTGGTATGTAAATTACATTCTTTTCAGGCAACCTATTTTCGATCATCTCCACTAAAGCCGGACTTGGGCAGGTAAGTAAGTCAAAAGTTTTCCACGCCTTACAAAATATCCAATTGGTGATTTTGTCTTTTGCTTTCCATGTTGCTTCTTGAAAATTTTCGATGTCCAGGCTGGTTCGATTGCCATTGCGTGCCTTCTCCCACACCGGATCCCCGACAATTTTTGCTAAATTTCGCCTCTTTATTAGGCGTAATGCCAACGACGTTTCTATATAAAGCCCGTTGCAAAAGACTGCATCTGCATCTTTGGCTTTCGAAAGAACGGCTATGGCTGTCCAAATTACCCTTACTAGCTTGGGTAATGATCGCGAAATTGAGATCAATTCAAACCTCGGCCCGATAGAGGCCTTCGTTTCACTTCCTAAAGTTATGATGCAAACTTCTTCAAATCGACCTAAGGCATCATCCGCCAGCAGTGGCACGAATGTCGCGGGGCCGCCTATATCGGGGGGATAAATTCCCGTGACGAGCAATAACTTCACGGTGCGGATTCAACCCAACTATTTAGCCGCTCTCGTATTCCGTCTGGTCGTGCCCAATCTAGGAATTTGCCTATTCCCTCTTCAATCGTAGTTTCTGGAGTAAACCCAATCAGAGACTGTAGTTTTGTGCTATCGGCTTTGGTTAATTCGACATCGTTGTCATTGGCCGCCATAAATCCTATTTCAGGGGATTTTCCTAGTTGTCTCGAAATTTCTTCAATTAAATCTCTCATAGAAACAGGACGTCCGCCACCAACATTAACTACATCGGCGTAGCCCTCGTTTCGATTTTCAAGTTCATCACCGAGTAGTAGCGTTGCACTTACGACATCATCTATATAGGTGAAATCTCGCTTTACGTCGCCATTACCATAAAGAGTAAACTTCCGATTGTTCAAGATTGCATTTGCAATTCTAAAGTAGGCCATGTCTGGTCTTCCCATTTCGCCATACACGGTGAACAAGCGCAGTCCGCGGGCTCGAGTCGTCGAGTTTCTCACCATAACTCTGGCGATTGATTCGTTAAAAAGCTTTGTCCCCCCGTAGTAACTTGTAGGAATAGTCTCTGTCGAGTTCTCATTGAATTCCAGATCGGTCGTGTTTCCATAAACGCTAGATGAGGAGGCATAAATGAAATTAGGAATTTGTTCAGAAACAGCAAAATTAAGTATATTTGTGAACCCGTCTACGTTTGAGTGGATGTACTGGTTGTAGGCACTTGGGGCGAGTCTTACGCCCGCCTGTGCAGCAAGATGATAAATCGAACTAATCTTATATTTCTTGCCTATTTGAAAGAGGGTTTCATAGTCATTTATGTCGGCCTGGATAAAATGATAATTTCCGCTCTTGTTTAGTTCGGAGTTGCGAAATTCCTTTAATTCAGGATTATAGTATGAGTTCAAATTGTCTAAGCCTACGACAGTATGTCCCAACTCAATGGCTTGACTTGCAAGCCTCGCACCGACGAAACCCGCGCTCCCAGTAATCAGTAGAACCATTCTTGGTTTGAATCCTCACTCGTATCCGATGCGCTGAGCCTACCTTCGGTATCCACATTTAATTCGATTTTGGTTATAGTTTCTATGTGAGAAACCATCTTCTCGTTATAAATTATACAATGGATTCAAACCATCCTTCTCTTTCACATCAATCAGAAGTTGTGAGTCAATTGGCGAGCCGCTTTACTCGGGTAACAGTCATAACTAGCGAGCCCCCAAAAAGTATTCAATCTTCAAATGTCTTTGTGCGGGTATTGAAGTGGGAACCAGGTAGTCATGTATCCAATGCATTGAGGCTGGTTTTGGAATTCGCAAAAATATTGAAGGCTGATCGTCCAACCCAAATTTTCACTCATATGCTGCCAATACATGCTGCAATAATTTCCCCATTTTCAAGAGTTCTAAGAATTCGCCATACGCTCTGGTATGCGCATGCTGCCAAACCTTTATCACTAAGAGTTGCCACATTTTTAACGAACCAGGTTGTCTCCTCTACACGCGGTTCCTACCGTATCAAATCCAAGAAAGTCGTTTTCATCGGCCAGGGCATAGATTCAAGTGACTTTAAATTCAGCTTGAGGGACTTCACTGAAATCAAAAATATTCTGCACGTTGGGAGAATGGATTCATCTAAAGGGATACCCTCCATAGTTGAGGCCGTCAATAATTCGAGGCGAGAGTTTCCTTTGATACGCCTATCGCTTGTTGGCAATAAGTCAGAGGACCTAGAACTGGCAGCACCAGAATGGCTTTCGATTAAAGGGGCTGTTCCACGATCTGATTTGCCTAAAATCTATTCTGAAAGTGAAGTATTTATTCACGCTTTCCGTGGTTCTTTGGATAAAGTCTTAATTGAAGCGGTTCTTACAGGCTTACCTGTCGTTACCCAGAATCAAGAATATCTTGACCATTTTTTTGTAATTGGAAGCCCGTCCTCTGATATTTCGACTCAGTTGAAGAATTTGTTGAAAAGTGAAAGTAATGAAATCGAGGCTTTGGTGGCGAAAAATTTGGAAATCGCCAAAGCTAATCATGAAATTACTGCGTGGATTAATCGTCTAGACGCTGTCATTCTCGGCACATCTAAGCCTTAGACATCTCGCCTGTAGCCTATATCTAAAAAAGTTTTTGAATTATGCGAATAAGACTAGAGCCCCATGTTGCCTAAATTGGCAGCAAAACTCACATTCTTGCTTCTAAGCTCCTCAAAAGTGCCGGAACCTGAAATCACTCCATTTTCAAGATAGATAACTCGATCCGCTTCTCGAACCGTCGAAAGCCGGTGTGCCACAATAATTAGAGTTCGCATTCCTTTCAGCTTCAAGATTGAGTCTGATAATCTCTTTTCAGTCTCAGAATCAAGATTGCTTGTTGCTTCGTCAAAAATGATTAGTGAGGGCTTCGAGATTAAGGCGCGTGCGATTCCTATTCTTTGTTTTTGGCCGCCACTAAGATTGCTTCCACTTTCTCCAACTTCATAATCCAACTGGTCTGGAAGTTCTCGAACAAAATCCGCTAATTCTGCCTGTTCGATTGCTTCCCAAATAAACTGATCTGCAATCGTTGCTGAATCAAAGCCTATTGTTATGTTTTGTTTGATGCTGTTGTTCGAAATAAAGACGTCCTGAGGCACATATCCAATCGCCCCAGGCCAAGATTGAATCGCCATGGCTGGCTCGCGACCTGAGACAAGAACTTTTCCTTGCTGAGGTTTACTAATTCCCAAAATAATATCGACTAACGTCGATTTACCGCCACCAGATGGACCGACAAGCGCGACCATTTCGCCTTCTGGAATTTCCAGTGAAATGTTCTTTAGTGTTGGAGAATTTGAGTTTATGTAGGTGAAGCTAACTTCAGAAACCGAAACTGTGGCCTGGAAATTCTCGTGCTTTCTCTCGAAAGAATTCTCAGCCGTGCTTATCATTGGGGTTCCCAAAAGTTCATCCGCGAGGTCAAGTGTGGGCTTTGCGGTTGAAAGATTAGACTTGATCGATATCGCTCCTTGTTGGAGTCTCATAACTGCCGGCGCTATTCGAGTGCTTGCAGCCATAAAAACCGCTAGTACCGCAATGGCTCGATTGCTGTCATTTACAGAGAATAGAATCGTGCATACTAGTAGGGCTCCTACAACTATCGCTAGTTCAGTGACATACTTACTTACATTCGGGAGAAACTTAATTTCTGCGTCATATTCGGAGAGTTTGATTCTATGACTTCGAATTCTATCGATGAAACGTGGAAGTGCTCCCCTTACAAATAATTCGCGGAAAGCTTCCATCGCCTCAAGCATTTCTTGATTAGATTCAATGGCTGTAGAAGAGAATTTTGAGCCCAAACCTTGGGCTCGCGAGTGGGTTAAGTAGAATAAAGACACCCCAATTAGTGAAAATACTCCGAACGTGATGATACAAATCAATGGGTCTATAATCAATAGACCAACGGTGAGTACCAAAAGTAGAGAGGTGTCGGCGATAATTAGCACTGAGGTCGTGAGCACTCCAACTGTTATATTTGTTACCCCAGTTGTTAATGCGTAAAGCCTTTGTTGCCTACTTTCTGATGTAATTGTTTCGACGGAAGTCGCCATTAATTTAGAAAATAGCGAACTCGAGATTTCAGCAGACTTAAAACTCAAATGTCGTAGAGTTCTTCTCAAGAAATAAACAGAAAAAACGGTTTTTAGTACGAAAGCGATTACTGAAAGTACACCTAAAACCAGAATCTGAATCTTGATTTCTCGATTATCAAGCTGTAGAAAACTTAATACCTGTGTGACTCGATCGCCCGCACCTTGAGATTGTATCCCGCGAATGGCCAACGCGGTGAGCATCCCTACAAATGCTACTCCCGCGAGATCAAGTAATCCAAATAGAATCTGTATCACTGCGACTAACCCGAGGTTTCTTTGATCTCTTCTACTCAGTAGATTCATTGCACGAAAAAAATCTCTTGGTAGTGCTGGTTTCCCAATTCGCATGTGACCAGTATATGACGAGGGAAACGCTTTCCTTAGCTTTTAACTTGCGTGTATATTCGAAGTGTTTCCGAAGATAGTTTATGTAATGAGAACTCTTGCAATCTTGCTTGCTGTGCATTGACTGAAATAGTTAATTCCCCCGCCAAATAAGATTCAACTTTCTTTGCAAGGTCCTGGGGGTCACCTGTGTTGAAATAAATAGCAGCTCCGCTATCGCCTAGTATTTCTAGGGCGGTTTCAAAGTTGGAACAGATAATTGGTAAACCAAGTGACAATGCCTCAAGAAGCACCATTCCAAATCCCTCGAACTTACTACACAAAATAAATATTGAGAACTTTCTCATTTCAATTGCAGGTGTTTGGGTTCGCCCACATAATTCAACTCTATTCCTAATTTTCAATTGCTCAATCTGTAATTCAAGTTCGTTTCTTTGATCACCCTCTCCGAAAATTTTAAGCTCAATATTTCCTATCTTTTTTTTATTCAGCAAAATATTCATCGCGTTTAAGAGAGTTGGGAGGTCCTTTTCACTAGAAAGTCTCGCCATTGTTCCGATTATCACTTTATCATTTACCACATTTTTTGCAAGAGTTTCAATTCCGCTTAGGATCGCTTCAGGATTAAAACCGTAGTGAACGACGTTTATTAGATCTGGGTTCTTAATTTCATTCAAGTTAATCAACGTTGACTTCACGAAATTTGAGATTGCAATAACCGAAGCCGCACCCCTTGTCGCATATCGAGAGAGAAAACTAGATATAAATTTCCTAGAGCCCGGCCAAAATTGTCCCCCGAAATGCCTTGTGACTATGTATCGCTTAATGTTCGCCATAGACACAAGCAGTTCTGCCTGAGGAAGATGACAGTGAACAATTTCGTCATCCAAAAATAGCTTTTTTCGTAGCCTTAATACTTGACGTAAAAAAGTCAAATTGTGCAAGCTTAGATTTATTTCTGCACCTAGCGCTTCAAAGCTTTCCTCAAGTTCTAACTCGCCTTTGAGTGGGTAAATCCTAACAACTAGGCCTTCCTTCAACTGTTGATTCACCAAAACAAGAAGTTGATTTTCGGCTCCACCTCGTTGGATAGTTGTGATTATATGATTTACTTTCATTTGACTTAAGACTATCTTTTCTTCTTTTGCACTTTAACAAGTCGAGTTGTGAGCCATCCATAGTCATGTTTGAAGAAATCTCTATTAAAGTATCGTTTGACGAGATAGTTGCTGGTATCGACTTCATCTACTAGTTGGTTCACGCCGAAACCAGAGTTTGTCCCGTTCTTGTTTGTGTAGTCATCAAAAAAAATAACTCCATTTTCCGTGAGTAAATCCTTGCAAAGAATCCAATCCTTTTTAACAGTTTCGTATGCATGGCCGCCATCAATGAAAATTAGATCAAACTTAAATTCTTTCAAATTAGGCAGAACTTCATCGGAAAACCCTTGGAGTAATTTAACATCGGCCTTTGGGAATTCACTTTCTAGAAGGGCCAGCACATTATTTTTGGAATCTGGCCACAGTGACGCTTCCGAGAGGTAGTTTTGATCCGTTTGTAAATCCTTAAACAAATCGATCCCTGTGTAATGTACATTTTTTGAATAAATATTTGCTTCTCTTAACATGCGGCTAGCAAAGTGCCCGTTAAATACTCCAATTTCCAAAATGGATTCGGGCTGGTTTTTACGTATCCAGGACAGAAGGGGGCTTTTTCTATCTTTACCAATTTTGTATCTAGCAGACTGGATCAATTCCAGAGGATGTCGATTCAAATCGATGGGGGATTTTGCCATCTAGAAATTCTACACTAATGAAACTTGCGTCAACTTATTCATTTACCCATTTGTTTCACAAATTAGAATTTGGATCAGTAATTCGTCTGCTCTAGATAAAGATCTTGATATCTACGCTTGAAGTCTGCCCATAGCAATCTATTATCTCGGAAAAAGATAAGTCGTTCATAATAATTTTTCCTAGGTAGTGACAAAGCCTTCTCTAGCGCCGCTCCTATTTCGGCACTCTTCTCCATGTTGCACGCAAAAACGCCTTCGATTCGACTAAGAATTGCGTCTGCAGGAGTTCCATGATGAATAATCAAATTTGCTCCTTCAAGACTGGCTTCAAATGCGGGAAGTCCGAACCCTTCGTTTAAACTCGGGTGAATCACGACTTTGGCTTTTCTATACAACCAAACCATCTCACCTGGCTCTAGGTAGTTAAAGTGTTGACGCCTCTCTTGCGGTATTTGTTCAAGTTCATTCATTACCATTTTGTTATCTTTTGTGAATGAATTGCCGACGGTTACCAAATAACAGTTACCGCTTTCCATCATTTTTGAGTTAGAAATCGCATTCACGGCAGTATGAACATTCTTGTATTCTTGCCACCTTCCGATGACAACAATGATTTGTTTTGCTCCAGATGGTAGTTTCAATGGCACTTCGGGTTCATCTGTAAACCCATCGATTCCATTTGGGATTACTCTGATGGCGGATTTTGGAATTTTGTAGCTGTTAGCTATCTCGGATCTGCCAAATTCCGAGACCGCTATAATTGCGTCCAGTTTTCTCCAAGATGATTTCGCAACAAAATTGTAAATATTTTTTGAAAATAGAAATCGATTCGCTTTTACGGTGACATCTCCTCCGGCGTGAAATGTGCAGAAGAATTTCTTTGCGGGAAATTTCCAGAAGAACGGATACAGACGAGCCACAGAAAAATGAAGTACATCAACATAGTATTCAGATTTACGGGTCATCTTGTAATACTGAATTGAAGTATTAAGTTTTGGAAACTTGACTTTAGGCATCAATTTGATTGTGGCCCTGTTAAGCAAAGGATCATTTTTTGCTAACGACAACTCGTATTCATTTCGAGCGAAAATAACCACTTGATATCTCTCTGGTAATTCAATTAAGGCTTGTATGGTCATGCGGGCTACATAAGCAGTTCCAGATGCAGATCGACCAACAAAACTACCCGCAAACCAACCAACGAGGATGCGTTTAGTTGTGCTCGTTTCTGGCATAATTTACTTTATCATTCTCAGGAAAAAGAGCAAACAATTACTAATATTTGCGAATCGTTAAACTGAGAGATAGTAGAGTGTTTATTTGGGGGAAGAATGTTAGTAGTCGACGTGGGAGCAAATGATGGCTCGCTGTGTAAATACTTGCTTGAAAATTTATCCTCTTCCAATGTGATTGCTGTTGAACCAAATTTTGTTTTGCATAGTCCTCGTTTTGATGATTTGAAAAGGATTTACTCGGATAGGTTCCAGTTTGCTCCTTTTGCAATTTCCAAGGAGACTGGTGTAGCGCAACTCTATGGAAGTCATGTCAACAATGGTCAAATCGCTAGTCTATTGCCAATAAATAACAGTGCTGATTGGAACCATGAGATTTCTTCAAAATTAAGGCAAGATGATGTTATGCATGTTCAAACTCTCACTGTGCGAGATTTCCTTGGGACGTATGGAATCAAAAGCATAGATTTTCTTAAAATCGATACCCAAGGAACGGATCTAGATATTCTTGAAGCGTTCCTAGAGGTCTTGCCTATTAAATTGATCGCTGTGGAAATTGAACTTTCGGGCGAAGATAGTCAGCACTTTTATCAAGGCGGTTACAATTCCCTTGGCCGCTTGGTAGATTTGACTCGAAAATATGGTTTTCAGGTATACCGGATGGTTCCAGTCTCTGGAAGTTGTATTGAATACAATGTATTCCTGTCAACCGACATTGAGACATTCTCTGCTATTTCAAAAATGATACGTCTCAGAGATTTGCCTCCTTTTAAGCGCTTTTGGGAAGTTATTGGCGTCGGAAGTGATACTGACTTCAACACAACTGACCGACATAAAGCTTTGCTGAGGAAACTGTTTTCAGCATTGTGGCACCCTTGGACATCTTATAAGTCAGTATTAAGAAAACTGACAGCTTAATTTTTAGGTTAAGACCCAACTAATCATTTCCCGGACTTGATGTTTGTAGGCCCTAAAAAGCCTCCGATAGTGGTGTCGTACTTTCTTTGCAAGCAAGATCATTATCCGAATCCATAGATCGGTTCTTGTTGCTGGCAACATTCTCGCGGGCAGCCTCAAAGAAATTAATCCGCTGAAATAATTTCTTGAAAATCCTGACTCCCGGTAAAGGGTAAAAATGAAAGAATTCCGCTCGGCCTGATAAACCTTGGTTAATAGTTCGTACGAAATGTATTGTCTTCTCAGGGAGCTAAGAATTTTCTCAAGCCGAAGACCCTCGTGTCTAGCTAGGAAATTGAGACCAATGATTTGTTCGACAGTAACTGGATATCGAATATTTCTCCTAGTTAGAAATTCTTTATTTTTTGACCAGAACTCTAATGAGTCCATCCACAAATAAATGCCGGTTTTCTTTTTGGTCACTACTAGTACATCCGGAATCATTCCTAATAGACCATTCACCGAAAAGCTGATTCCTGTATAATTCTCTATGAAGAATGCAACTTTCCCTTCATCAAGTTCCTCAAAAACTTTCGAAATCCAGTTTCCGAAAAGGTCTGCATCCTCAGGTAATAATTCAATGCGGCTCTTAATGACAACATCATTACAAGCTGCTTCCACTCCGTTTAAAGACGACGAAAATTGCCTCGTAATATTCGACTGCACTCTTCGTAATTTGGGAAACATTGGCCAGGGATCCGTCTTAAATTTATCAGCGCCAGGATCAGGATTGATTATTATTCGATCAGCGATTTCTTCTAGTTCAGTAAACCATTCATCTTCGTAAGTTGAAACAATAATCTCATTGGATGAATTTAGGCTCTTGATAATTGTTCTGGTTCGCCGGAGTGCCTCTATAGTTATTTTGTCGTTCAATCTTGACTTAATTGGTCCCGCAATAACAAAGGTAAATGGTAATTTCAATTCTTAATCCCAAGAAACTCACATGTTGCCGAATGTCGTGCGAGGTTGTAAAGAATTATTTGATTTCTGGTGCCTACACTTAGGGCGGTTTTTATAGATTTGGCAAAATCCATAAACCCGTTTTCATTTACTCCTATTCCGAAGGAAAACACTTCCTCTGAAAAACCAAGCCCTCCAGGACATATGATAGGAATTATTCGATCTGCAGCCTGATACAGAATGCCAGAATCAGCATCTGCGTAGGAAATAGGGTCATAAGGCAAATAGACCAAGTCGAAGAGATTAAAGGTTCTCTCAAATTCTTCTATGGTTTGTATCGCGTCCAATTCCATGTACTCGATTCCTGAGTTGCGAATTTTGTGAAGAACCTCCTCATAGCCTTCCCAAGGATAGGGAGCCTTTTGAAAAATGATTCGAAATTCTATGCCAAGTTTTGTTAGGTGAGAGATAATCTCGGGAATCCTGGTTGTTCCTTTTCGAGATTTTGCAGCTCCAGGAAATCCAACGGTTAGCACTTTTGATTTATCGATAGGTGAGAGTAAATTCAATCTCTCAGGAGGCAACGGGCACCAGAGGATTCTTTCTGGGTAATTAGCTTCCGCTTTTGTTTTGTCTAATAATTTCGGGGTAGTTATTCCCAGTCGGACTGTTGTTCTTCCAATACTGTTACAAAGCTCTATTGCTTCTTCGAATTCAGTTCCACGCGAAAATGGATTCTTTAATTCAGATCCGATTCTTCGTATTGATACTTCGACTCGTAAATCTTGTTTGATTATTTCTTTAACAAGTTGAAGGCTAAAATAATCTAGTGTTGGAAAAACCATTACTAAATCTGTTTCGCTACCTAGAGTTAGGATTTCTCTAAATGGTTTTCTCAAAATGAATTTTATTATTGAAGCCTTTGCACATCTACCAATCTTTGTATCTCGGATGTAAGGGTAAAGTCTTTCTGAAAACAATGAAATTGAATAAGCAACTAAATCTCTAATTGATCTAGCCCCGTATTGGTTGGAGGTTAAAAAGCACTTTATTTCTGCAACCTTGGAAAATTTTTGAATAATTTCAGAAGAAGCGTAGCTCGGGAGCCAAATTTCAGTTTCGTATCCTTGCTCACGAAGTAATTTTGCGTAGCCAATCATGGAAGACCAATGATGAGTCATCACACCACTGCAGTTAAAATCTGCAATCACGTATTTCCTTGGCTGGGTCATGAGATTTCCAATTCTCAATGGATTATTTGTTATAAATATCTGAGAAAACTATACAATTTGAATTGGGTTTGGCTCGGCTTAAAACCTCGCCTTATGGGTTAAACTTACACCAGATTAAAGAAAGCACGTTATTTATTCAATTTCTTTGGGAGATTTATGACTCAGACTAGATTCGTCCACGACAAACTTCCCCAAGAATTTTATGATGCTTTTAATCAGTTTATTTTTTCAAGTGACTACAAAGTTTTTAACAAATTGCTTTCTAAGCAGGAGTTCCTCCTTAAGACTTGCAGCGTTCCTGGAGCAGTCGTGGAACTTGGGGTCTTTAAGGGATCCGGAATGGCTGCCTGGCTGAAAAGCCTGAAATATCTGGGATTGAACCGAAAAGTTTATGGATTTGATATTTTCGATTCGAAGTTGCTCGATTCCAGTATTTCAACTGCGGATCGAAAATTGATGGCGAGTCTGTTCTCGGATCGTAGTTTTGAGCCTAAAGGTTACGAAATCGTCTTGGATGGAATATTGATGGGGATGGGATTTGATAATTTTGAGTTAGTTTCAGGAAATATTTTTGAGACACTTCCGAGTTTCTTGAAGGCTAACCCTGGCTTCAGGGCCACATTAGTCAATTTCGATCTCGATACCGCTGAACCAACTCTTTTTGCTCTGGACCAACTTTGGCCAAGGGTCGTTCCCGGGGGAGTTCTGCTTTTTGATGAATATGCTCTCAACGAGTGGACCGAAAGTGATGCAGTAGATGAATTCATTGAACGTTTCAATTTAAAGTTGGAATTCACAAACTACGATTCTCCTTCTGCATATATAGTCAAGCGATAGGTTCGCGGGTATCTTTCACAACAGAAGAACCTTCCTAGCACTAATATGAAAATTTGTGTAGTTATCGATGCTTTTTCTGTAGGAGGAGCACAGCGAGTTTTACAGAATTTGATTCCCATATGGATTAATGATGGACATGAACTTGATTTGATATTGCTGCAATCGACAGAAGCAGAGCTGGACTCCGTCTCCCTCGAGCTGGCCGGGGTGAGAATTATCCGTATAGAATCAAAGAATCTACTAGATATAAAAGCCTTTTGCCTATTTCAAAAACATTTAAGACGGATTAGGCCCGATGTAATTCATGCACATTTATTTTGGAGCCAGATTTGGTCTAAACTGGCAAATCTATTGAAGACTACAAGTCCGAGTATTTCCTGGATAGAACATAACACTTACTTGAATAGAACTCGTGCGCAATGGTTTGCGTTTAAATCACTATATGCGTTAAAAGTAAATCTTGTTGCTGTCTCACAAGAGGTTAAAGATTTCTTAGACTCCAAAGGTGTTCATAACGCACAGGTGATTTTCAATCCGATTTCTCCAGATTATTTTGGGTTACCTGGCACAACCAGGAAGAATATTGTTCTTTTTGTCGGTAGATTGAATGATCAAAAAAACCCGATTCTCGCAATAGAGGGTTTTGAATTCGCGTTTGCTAACAAATTGATTCCAAGTGACTCAGAATTTTGGATCGCTGGTTCTGGTCCTCTATCTCAGGCCGTTAATGCGAGAACTGAACAATCGATCTGTAGAGACCAATTTAAATACCTGGGATTTCTGTCTGAAATTGAACTTGCGAATATTTTTAAAATCTCAAAATCTCTAGTCTCGACATCTAAATTTGAGGGTTTTGCATTGGTTAGACCTCAGGCTTTAGCGGCGGGTTGCACAGTCGTAACGACTCCCACGGCGGGCATTAGGGGTGTGCTTACTGATTCTCTTTCTAACGGGAATTTGGTCCAAGGTGTATTTTTGATTGATTCTTCTCCTCAGGCACTTGCTGAAGGATTACAAAAATCTATGCAGCGAAAGTACTGGACGACCGAGAGTGTGAACCAGAGAAGAGAGTCGGTCTCTAGATTTGCACCATCAGTTGTTGCCAAAAAATATTTAGAAACACGGGCCGACTAAATCGAAACTCAGTCATATCTAATTTTGTTTGGGTGAATCCACTTAATCAAGGACGACAACACCGCTGGGAGTCGAGAGATGCACTGCAACAATCCCTGATTGCTCGTCATTTGTTGATGGGTCAACCCACTCGATTTCTACATCTCCGAGTGAAGCAAGGATGTCTTCTTTAAACCATGAATCTGCAAGCTGATCGTTATCGGAAATAACAATTTTCTCAATCTCTGCCAGCGGGATTCCATCTTGAGAAGGGTGGTTTGCTGATAGCCATTGGATGAAGAATGGGAATTCGCGGGTATCCGCAATTTCCTTTACGCCGATCTGCTTCCATTTCAAATCTGAACCATTTGGACGAGTGCGGTGACCTTCGATGGCATCGCGCCCAAACTTTTTTTCAATAGGTGAAATATCTTTTGTACTAAACACCCAGGTAAACCACCCACCTCCTTCATTGGCTTTTTTGGATACAGCCTTACCCCACGGAGTTTGTTCTGTTGCAGGGTGATCAAGCGGACAAACAACTTCAATGTACTGACCGTTCTTCAATGAAGCTGTGAAGTTTCGTGTACCGAACCGCGGGTGAATTCCACCATCTACGAAGGTGCTGCCGAGGCGCGAACCTAAGCGTTGTACTGTGTCAGCAAGTTGATCATGGGAAGTCATATAAGAAACATAGTCTAAACGCATGGTGGATAAAGGGTTGTGGTTGTCAGTCGGGGGTGGAAGTGTGCGGGGTGTTCGCTTACATCAGGAGCGTTGTATGACAGATCATGCCCAGGTAGTTCGGAAGTATGTTGAAGCGGTAGATGCAGTCTCTGTGCTTTTTGGGCCAGACCGCTGTGAGATGGTTAATTTCAGAGAGTTCTCGGTGGCAATGCAGCTAGGGGTTCTGGCTACAGCGGACTACGTGGCTTCGCTTAAAGAGCAGGGCTTTGTGGTGCCGTATGGCCTGGAGGAAAGAAACCGCGCGCAGGCGGGGATTTATTTTCCACATGGGTTTAAGACGGTCGATTGATGGGTTGTGGTTGTCGGTGGGTGGTGGGAGGGTTTATCTAGAAAGTCCTCAGAGGAGCAGAATGACAGAAGAATTTAAATTCGACCCAACTCAGACGATTAATACAGCGGGAATCTTGTTTCGTATGGCCGTGCAATCGGCCAAGCGATCCAAACAGAAGGGCGTACTCGCACAGGGAGAGTTCGAAGAATCTCGTTTTCGAGAAGTTGATGAATATATTGTCACTGTCATGATGGTCCATGCCGCTATCGAGGCGGCATGGCACTGGGAATTCATCCTCCATGGAGTCTCTTCGTTGCATTGGCCAACTAAGTTTTATGACGGCGAGGGAATCAGATTTCTTTGTGAGAGAAATTCACGAGAAGTTGTTTCGGTTCCCGAGGAGGTATTAAGTGCAGTTAAGGAACTTGGGGCGTGGAGAAACTTTCTCCAGCACGGTGACGCTCGAGCTCGAGCCAATCTCGAAGAGTTTATTGGCACAAGTGATTTTCGCCCATTTATGAACTATGAGAAAGCTCGATACTTTCTCGAGGTCGGGGATCGATTTTTTACCTTTCTTGCAGGCAGTACGGGCTCACAAAACTTGGGACAGTCGAAATTCTTGTGGGCAGGGTGGGATTGAAAATGTTGGCACCCGGTGAGAGTGTTTGACTATGACTCAATTTCTAATAAGTTCCGGAATCGCTTTTCTCACTGCCATGATTGCTCTGTTGGTTTACCTTCACCAGCGCGCATCAGCAAAGCGTGATGCTGCTTTACTTATTCTTCAAGAGATTAGATTTGCAGAGGCGCAAATCAAGAGATACAACCCAGCGATCGGTTTTCAATTTTATGAAAAACTTTTGCCCACAGATAATTGGAATAAGAATATTCATCTTTTCATAAATGACTTCGAAGAGAGTCAAATAGATGCCATCAGTAATTTCTACGCTAAAACACATTACCTCGATGACGTTATTCGCAAATTCTCTCAGCTTGTATTGGATGGGAAGGCAATTCACATAAATAATTTTCCTGCGCAAGGAAGTCCAGGACCTCAACCCCAGAAGTTAGCTGCTCAAGATTTATTGGATTCCGTCTCGTTTGGTTTGAAACTGGATCTAATTCACAATTCCGCTGTAGGGCAGAGGTTGCGTGAAATTTCCAAGCGTAGGCATTGGTATTCGATTTAAAACAAACTCTCTGTGCTTGCTTCGAGTGAATACTTCACAACGAATCCGATTGAATCTTTAATCAATGAAACATCTGCGCATAGGAATGCTGGGTCGCCTGCGCGGCGATCGGATTCGGTTGCAAATACATCGGTGTGGTCGGCGGCGGCGAGGAAGGCGAGCGCGAAATCGCGCACGTCGACGTAGTCGCGGATGCAGGTTCCGTCTATGGCTTCCTGATTATCTGGGTTGCGCTGGCTCATGTTCGCGGGTGGAACTGCTTGAACGTATGCCTGAGTGGGTAGAGGTGTGTGGGATCAGTGACTGGTTACAGAATTTAAGAGTGTGGGTTGGAGGTTTGAGATTGTCGGTAGGTGGTGGAAGGGTCTCTTGTACGAAAGAAAGAAGTTCCATGTCACCTGTGAGACACCGCCCCAACAAACCAGAGCTGGCATGCGAAACAAAATTGTGGAGGTACTTTGACCTGGATGGTTCGCTAAATCTTCTGGGCACAAATACACTCAAATTCAATCAACTCGCATAATCCATTGGCGGCTGTTTGGAGTAAATGGGATTACTACGAGCACGAGAGTGAGGTGCGCTTGGTTGTCGATGCGAATAATTTTCATGAGAGCCACGGGCCTCAGTGTGTATGCCAGGAGCCGGAGATTAGGTCGATCGAGCTTAATCCGAATACTTTTACGCGGGTTTATGCGCATCCGAAGATGGGTGAGGATCTGTTTTCAAGTGTTGCTGCGCGGTTGGAGTCTTTTGGTGGTGGGCTGAGGCTTGAGCGTGCGGGTGTGAGGTTGTGATCGGTTCGGTTCTCGGTTCGGTTCTCGGTTCGTGGCGCCTGGGGATTGAGTTTGTCGGTGGGTGGTGAGAGTGTGCGGGGTATGGATATGCAAAGAGTGAATTCGAGGTCTATTTACTCAATCGGGTACGACCCAAACTCTCAAACGCTAGTGATTCGATTCTGGGGTGGGCTCACCTATAAGTATTTCGGTGTTCCGCCGTCTGTGTATTCGCAATTCGTTAGTGCAAGCTCAAAAGGAAGATTTTATAATTCCTACATTCGAGGAAATAGGTACCTGGGTGAGCGACTCAACTAATACGACCTTCGCAATCACTTTGGTCCAATTGCTTCCCGTTCTTGGAATTGCTCTGGTAATCGAAGCCCGCTGGTTAATCCACTCAAGTTGGTGGATTCTTCACAGTAAGTCATGGCAAGAGTCCCGATTGTTTAGCATGCTCTTTTCTCTTGCTTGGATATTTATTGCAGAGTTGAGCAACCTTAATTTTTTAAGTTCGGGAAATTACCACAGCTACCAGACGGACTTCGGATGGATTGCAGTGGTCACGAGCCTGATAAACCTCTGCTGGTTGCCTCTAGAAGAAATTGCAAATACGGCCAATTTAGATAGAAGGCATCTTTCGAAAGAAGAATAGTCAAGTTAATATACTTGATAATTGGGAATATATCTCAGTTACTGCTTGTTTAAAAAGACTAGAGAGGCGAGGTGGCAACGCTCACCTTCCAAAAAAATCAGCTGCTGGAGTAACAAGTGGCAAAGCTCCAAATAAGTAATCTGCACACTGAAACTAAAGAAATCGTCACTGCGGCAAACAATATTGTCGATGGCGAATGGATCGTCTTTTTAGACGGACATGGACTGGTCTCAAGAAAGAGATCAGAAAACATCGAAAGTATCGAGCGTATAGATAACTAAAAACCAAGAAAATCGAGGGCAGTCAATCGGCTGCCCTCGATTTTCTTTTCCTGTCGCTAATTTGTTGCGAATTCCAGGAGTTCTTGGAAGTTGGCCGTTAAGTCAGCCTGCTTCAAAGCATTTACATACGACTTTCGATGTAAATCCGGATCGGCGTTAGACTTAGCTCCCCAGGTAAAAATAGCTTGATTGTTTGCTATCAAATACGCATTGGCGAGTTCGCGTGACCACCGACCATTTCCATTTGGAAATGGGTGTATCCAAACGGCTTTATGTGAGAGCTGTGCAGCGATCATTTGGTGAGAGAGGTTCCAGTCCTCTAACTGTAAATGTTGCTCGAGTGCGTTATCGAGTGCTTGTTTGAGTTCAACTGGAATACGAGTCCAATCCGCAAGACCAACGTTTTTCTCTGATTGCCTGAGTTTTCCAGCCCAACTCCAAACATCGCAGTACATTTTCTTATGAAGAAGCTTTACCCATTTTTCGGTGAGAATCTCTGAGGTTGAAATCTTCTTCTTTCTATTTGCATACCAGTTTGTGGCAAGAGCGATATTGAGTGCTTCAGCCTCATTAAGTTCCTCCTGTGTCGATAAAGGAGGAATGAGCCCGGCGGTTTCCTGCGGATTTAGAGGTGTTGAGGAGACGTCATTAGATTTATGAATTCCATCAGACATCGACAGACCAGTGCACGTTGTCGTTTGCGATGAGTTCGTTCGCTAGAGCGTCAATCTTCTTCTTCGTGAATTTCACGCTCTGGTTCTCGAGCTGCATGGTGTTCTCGATGCTCGCCAGTTGCGCGGTCGCGATCGCGTGCGCGCGCTCGACGTAACGTTCGTGGAATGACTGACGCGGAACAAAGGCATAGACGAGATCGCAATCAAGGGCGTTGGCAACCTTCTCTAATGATTCGAGGCGAATTTTGGCGTTGGCTTCTGAAGTTTCCAGTTCGTGCAGCGATTTTTGATTCATCTGCAAGATGGTAGCCAGCTCGACCTGACTCATCCGAAGGGCTATGCGGATTGTGCGGATCCAGCCGGTGCGGGGTTGTGGGAGCTTGATGGCTTTAAGAGCATTGGTCTTCTCGTCGAGAAGCACTTGGTCTTCGAGGTATCTGGCCATGGGGAATCCCTTCTTGTTGGCTTTGTATATTAAGGTATTATAACACCTTAATATAGAGCAAGTTAAGGGGTTATAGTACCTTATTAGTTCTGGGGATCTACAGAACTATTCACCTGTGTACGAGCATTGAGTTTGTCGGTGGGTGGTGGGAATGTTTCGCTTTGAGGAGTTGATATGTATGCCACTAGTAATCCGGGAAGACTCAGAGGAAATCCTGAAGCGAGTTAGGGTTTGGAGATATCTGCAGGCAGATGCCTTATTTTTCACCCTACTAAACGCAACACTTAGATTTACACAGGTTGCGGAGTTCCAAGATCATTGGGAAGGCCTCATAAGTTCTGCCAGCAGACGAAGACAAACTGAAATAGATGAAGGCATTGCGAGCCACTCAGGAATTCCGTCTCCTCCACAAGCTTTTGACCACTTTGAGAATTTTAATAAGTATATGAATTACGTATCGTCATGGAGTCTGAACACACCAGACAAAATGCTAATGTGGCAAGCATTCACTCAAGGTAACGACGGTATAGCTATAGAAGTTGACTTAATTGAAATTTGCCAGCAGTTGACCTCCAGGGTAGACGCAGGTGAAATTGGCTTAATCGATTATGCGAATCTTGAGGAGGTTCCGGCTAAATCTCTGCATTGGCGAGAGGAGTTGTTCCGTAAAAGACCAGCTTTCGAACATGAGAAAGAAGTACGTATAGTTATTGACCATATGTTCAACGGAAAATCTGGAACATTCCAATACTCTGATTTTCCAAAACACCACTTCGAACCAATCGATTTAAGTTCTATTAAAGCAATTCAAGTCCATCCTTACAGCACTACTGAGCTTGAAAATAGCTTGATTAACTTAGTAGAAAAATTGGCGTTGGATATTCCGGTAACTCGTTCAACAATTGCAGACTTTCCTAAGAATTGAGTTGCGACCAAATGTTCATTATTCGACGATTCTCGAGCATTCAGGAATAATCCAATGGAAAGTAATTCCTTGTTTGAGAGCAACTCTTCTGGTGCTAGTCAAGAACCACAACGCCGCTTGGTGTTGAGAGGTGGACTGCTACGATTCCAGATTGATCATCGTTAGTGGATGGATCCACCCACTCGATATTAACATCTCCGAGTGAAGCAAGGATGTCTTCTTTGAACCAAGAATCAGCTAGTTGATCTTTATCTGCAATAACAATCTTCTCGATTTCTGCCAAAGGTGTTCCATCTTGTGACGGATGATCGGCTGAAAGCCACTGGATAAAGAATGGGAATTCGCGAGTATCGGCAATTTCTTTTACGCCGATCTGTTTCCACTTAAGGTCAGTTCCATTTGGGCGAGTGCGGTGAGCTTCAACTGCATCGCGGCCGAATTTTGATTCGATTGGTGAAATGTCTTTTGTTGAAAAGACCCAAGTGAACCAGCCGCCGCCTTCGTTAGCTTTCTTGGAAACTGCCTTGCCCCACGGTGTTTGCTCTGTTGCTGGGTGATCGAGTGGGCAAACAACTTCGATGTATTGGCCGTTCTTGAGTGATGCTGTGAAGTTACGTGTGCCAAATCGTGGGTGGATTCCTCCGTCGACAAAAGTGCTGCCGAGACGTGAACCTAGTCTTTGGACTGTGTCTGCAAGCTGATCATGGGTTGTCACATAAGAAACATGGTCGAGACGCATGGAGGAATTCTGCCTTATGGCAAGGGGTGGTTATGACCACTCTCATGGAGAAATTGAAAGGCTATTTACGCGCTAATTGACACATCAGCGCCTCACATGTGATCAGTGGGGCGGCGCTGTGACCCAAATCTATGCGGGCCTGCATGATGGCGCTTATTTTGTTGAGGATTGAATGAGGCGTCGTACTGATAGCGAAATTTTGGACTTGGTCCCGCAGGTCTGTATTGATTAGCGCATCCTGGTTGCCCGCTTGCACCAGCATGACATCGCGAAAGAAGGTAGTTAGGTCAAGCAGCGCTCCATCGATCGAGTCGCGAACCATTCGAGTTTCACGAGACTTTTGTTCCTTTTGTAACTCTTTCACCGCCTTTGCAGCACCTGTCGCCATAGCTCGACCTGTGGCTCCTTTGCCGTATGCCTCTTGGAGTTTCTCTATTTCTTTTTCGTCGCGTTCTTCAGATGATGCATTGGCTTCAGCGGTCGCGAGGTCGACAAGTGTTTGTGCTGCTTGAAAAGCTGCAGCAAGTGAAGCAAGTTGAAGTGGTAGTTGCATGATGGTTTTGCGGTTGCTGCGGACAGTTTCATTAGTTGCTAGATATTTTGCGCGGCCGATATGTCTTTGGCTTATGCGGGCGGCAAAGTCGGCCATGCCGGGTGCGATGTGATCGCGGTTGATCAGAACGTTTGTGACAGCTTCAAGACTTGGTGTGCGCAGATGTAGGTGGCGACAGCGCGAACGAATTGTTGGCAAGACATCATGAAGAGTTGGTGCACAGAGCAACCAGACAGTGCGAGTTCCGGGTTCTTCGATTGCTTTGAGTAGTGCGTTTGCTGCTGATTCAGTAAGTCGGTCTGCATCTTCCATAACAACCACACGCCATCCACCCATAGATGGTGCCCATGCAACACGAGTGAGGAGTTCACGAATTTCTTCTACTTT
>VFQT010001895.1_pt1 | contig 23174 bp, 25 predicted proteins | sample 3512381 | NCBI WGS metagenome assembly VFQT01 (sample SAMN10412376, study PRJNA504923) | tailings metagenome | isolation source: Relicate 2 Philex TSF3 active mining site | place: Philippines: Tuba, Benguet | collected 2017-08-29
GTGCCGGGGTTCATCTCCCCCCGACACTCAGAGTCTATGGCGGCCACCCGGACCGTGCAAGGCTTGCACGGTTCCTTGACATTCTCCTGACAATCAGAACGGGATCCCGCCGAAGTCGTCGTCGGCGGGCGGATCTTCGACCGGGCCCGGGGGCTCCGCGGGCGACGCGATCGGGGCGGTCGCGCGGCGGCGCGGGCGCTTCGGGGCGTCTGTCGGGCGCGCCACCACCACGATCTCCTCCTCGTCTTCGACCGGCGCGGGCGCGGGCGCCGGCTGGACCATCGCGCGGAACTCGTCGGCGTCGACGGGCTCCGGCGCGGGCGCGCTCCACGGGTCGGCCTCCTCGAGGTCGCGCGGCTCGGCGGCGCGCTCCAGACGCGCGATCAGGTCGTCGAGGATCCGGGCCTTCGCGCGGTCGAGGTCGCCGCGCAGCTCGCAGAGGAGGTCGTCGGCCAGGTGGGCAGGAAGCATAGGTCAGTCTCCGATCGTGCTGTTGAGGGTGTTGACGACGTCGGCCAGGACGGCCTTTCCGTCGCCTTCGAGCCAGGCGATCGCCTGGGGAATCTGCCGCGGCGAGAGCTTGTCGCGCGACGGCTTGCCGCCCGCGGACAGGGCCCCGTCGACCGCCGCGAGGGCGAACCCGCGCCGCGCTGCCCACGCCTCGACCGTCTCGGCCGGGGGCTCGACCGGCCGCGCGTCGCGCTTCGGGGGCCCGGTCCGGCGCAGAGTCACCCGCTCCGGCCGCTTCCGGGGGTTGGGCTGGATCTCGACTTCGAGATCGCGCTCGAGCCAGGGCGCGCCCATGATGCGGACGCCGCCGACGCGAGCCGAGCCGAGGGAGACGGTCTGGTCGTTGTAGAGCGTGATCGGGCGGCCGATGGCGTCGCCGATGGTCGGGCCGCAGAGCGCGCGAAGCACCTTCTTGAGCGTCGTGTTCAAGATCAGCGGCCGCCATCCGTCCTCTTTCCAGTGGACGACCCACGCCGACTTCACGGCGTCGTCCCGCCGGGCCTTCGTGTCGCGGATCTCGGCCTGCGCGACCGCCGCGATCGTGAGGGTGGCGCCGCCTTCCGGCAAGTCCACCGCCTTCATGTACGCCCCGCAAGTGCTGTCCCAGTCGAGGTCTTCAACTTTGCGCTGCATGTCACACCTCCTCTTCGTAGTCGGCGCCCGCGTCCTCACTGTCGAGCCCCGGCGCCCATCGCGGCAGCTCGACCTCGACCAGCGCCGGGCAGGCCCCCGGCCAGGTCCCCGAGGTCCGCGCGGCGACGTACCGCGCCACGGCCTCGGCCCGCATCCTCTCTCCGGCCCACATGGCGCCGTCGTGCGTCAGCCCGAACACGCCGACGTCGTAGGGCGGGCGGGCCTCGTACGCGAGGATCAGGCCCCGCACGCGCGCCGCCGGCCAGAGCGCGCGGACTCCGGCGGCGTAGTGCGCGAGCTGGCCGTGGTAGCCGCGACGGGCGATCTCGACGGCGACGTGTCGCGGCGAGACCCGCGGGACGGCCTTCAGGTCGATGATGAGGGCGTCGCCCCCGTCGATGATGAGCCGGTCCAGGCGCGCCTTGAAGGGCCAGGTCCGGCCCTCGTGAGCCTCCGACCACTCGAGCGTGACCTCGTTCGCCGAGATGTCCCGGTCCTCCGTGTGCGACGTCCACTCTGACGCGAGGGCGTGGCCCGCGACGGCCGCGCGCACGCGGTCGCTCGTCGCCATGTCCCGCTCGGTGAGCAGCGTCACGCCCGCGTCTGCCGCCTCCGCCTTGCGCGCCGCCGTCCGCCGCCCGTCCGCGAGCTGGTAGGCGGTCTCGAACCGCTCGGGCTCCAGGATGGCGCAGTGGATGGCCGAGTAGAGCGGGTCGTGCTCCCCGTCCGGCTCGGTCGCCGCGACCCGCTGTGCGAGGGCGGTCGGGTGCTTCAAAACGGACCAGTTGAGGGCCGGCAGGGCCCGATACTCGGTGAACGGCAGGTGATAACTGACTTTGGGCCGCATGGTCTCTCCCTGGGACACCAACACCTTAGCCCGTGCAAGGCTTGCCCGCGTGCACGGCTTGCACGTTTTGACATGCGGTTGACGAGGCCCGGGTTACGCTCCGTGCATGGAACCCGCAGACACCCCCTTTGCCCGGCTCGCCCGGCTGCGCGGTCGCCGCTCAAAGGCGGCAATCGCCGCGGCCTGCGGCGTCGACCGCACCACGTACTCCCGCGTCGAGCGCGGGACGGCGCGGCCCTCGGGCCTGCTGTGGCGGCGCATCCGGGCCGAGTTGCGCGTCGGGCCCGAGCTGGCCGACGACATTGAGGCCGCCTGGGAGGCCGGCGCCGGGCATTGGCGCCGGGAACCCGCAGAGTAACCCCCTTTCCGGCGGACCTTCCCGGCGGCGCGCTTGGCTGCTCCGTCGCCGGGAGGGGACCGCTTTGCCCCGAGGTGCCCCATGTCCGACCCGACCCCTACCCCCCTGCAGCGGCTCAACGACGCCGCCCGCGCGATTCCGCTCGACATGCTCGGGCCGTGGGCGATCCGGCTCGGCGCCGAGGTCGCCGCGATGCTCGGGCTCGACAAGGCCGGGTTCCTCCTCGCTTGCGGCGGCATCTGGGACCGCGTCCACGGCGTCGCGCCCGTCGGTGACGCGTGACCGGCCGCGGCGCTGGCTGGGAAGCCGTCATGGCCGACCTGCTCGACCGTCTGCAGGGGCGCGGGGCCTTGTCGTGGCATCGGCTGCACCCCGAAGTGACGCAGCTCGGGCCCATCCGCGCCGGCGGGCGCTTCGAGGCGATGCGGACCGCAAAGGGGCCCCCGGACGCGCTCATCCTGCGCGGCGGGAGGGCGATTCTCGCCGAGTTCAAAGAGACACGCTCGGCCGAGTGGCACCTGTCGGCCGTCCCGCCGCACCAGGCCAACGCGCTTGACCGGGCCGTGGCGGCGGGCTGCGGGGGCGCGGTCTTCCTGCGGCTCGTTCGCGGCGTCGAGTCCCCGCCCTGCCTTTGGGCCTTGTCGTGGGCGAACCTCGGCCGGGCCTACCGCGCCCACGCCGAGGGCGTCGCGGCCGGGACCGTGCACTCGGCGAACCTGCACTTGCTCGGTCACAAGTTCTACGACGTCGGCACGCTGCTGGACGCGATTGACGCGATTGGGGGTGGGGAGTGACCCTCCCCCTCGCCCCCGGCCAAACCCCGCGCGCCTGGCAGGTCACCGCCACCGACGCCGCCCGCGCCGCCTTCCGCGAGGGCCTTCAAGCCGTCATCGTGAGCGCGGCGACCGGCACCGGCAAAGGCACGGTGCTCGCGGCGTGGGCGCGGATGGCGGCGGCGAAGGGCTCGCGGGTCTTGGTCCTGGTCCACCGCGAGGAGCTGGTGCTCGACCTCTACCGGCGGATCCTTGCGATCCCCGGCCGCGGCAGTGTCGGCGTGTGCTGGGCGTCGCGGAACGAGATCCTCGCGGACATCGTCGTCGCCAGCGTCCAATCCCTCCGCTCGCGGCTCCACTTTTTGACCGCGGACAAGGCCCCGAAGCTCGTCATCACCGACGAATGCCACCACGCCCCGGCGCCGACCTACCGGGCCATCTACTCGGCCGTCGACGCGCTCCACGGCGTCGACCGGGACGCGCCCCCGAAGCGCTGGCCGTGGCATCACCTGGGCATGACCGCGACGCCCTTCCGGTCGGCCGAGGGCGGCGAGACGACCGGCCTCGGCGACGTCTACGAGGCCGTCGTCTACGAGCATGGCATCGCCGAGGCCATCGCCGCGGGCGATCTTGTCCCCGTCCGCGGGCTCCGTGTCGAGACGCAGCTCGACGTCTCCGCCTGCCGCATCGGCCGCTCCGGCGACTACGTCGAGGACGACCTCGCGGCGCTGGTCGACGTCGAGGCGCGAAACGCCCTGGTCGTCGACTACTACGAGCGCCACGCGCCGGGGAAAGCCGCTCTCGTATTCGCGGCGTCCATCGCCCACGCGCAGCACCTGGCCGATGCCTTCGTCGCGCGCGGGCACCGCTTCGCCGCGGTCTGGGGAGCCATGCCGCGTCGGGAGCGCGCGGGCCTGGTCGCCGACTTCCTCGCGGGCCGGCTCGACGGCCTCGTGAGCCGCGACCTGCTCTTCGAGGGCTTCGACGCGCCGCGCGCCGAGGTGCTGCTCAAGGCTCGCCCCACGAAGTCCCGCGTCGTCTTCGTCCAGATGGTCGGGCGCGGGCTCCGGCTGCACCCCGGGAAGGCTGAGTGTCTCCTGATCGACTTCGTGGACAACGGGTGCCCCCTTGACCTGTCAACAGCCGTCAACCTCGATCCGACGGCCGAGGCCGCCGCGAAGGCCGAGCGCGGTTTCGCCGAGGGGGACACCGTCGAGCACCGGACCGAGCCCCTCGGCCGGGGCCTTGTCGAGGTCGCGCTCGAGGGCCGGCTCTACTGGGTGGCCTGGGAATCGGGCCGGCGGCTCCACGGCGCCGCGGACCTAGTCCGCCCGCGTGCCGAGCGCGAGCAGCACGACACCGCCGGGCTCCGGGTCGCGCGGGTCGCCGACTACGAGGTCCTCCTGCTGCCGGGCGCGCGCAAGTCGGACGCGGCGGGCTGGTATTCGTACCAGGACGTCTGGACGGTCGGCTGCGGCTCGTCGACGGCGCTCGTTCGCCAGTCCGGCGGCCGCTGGTCGGCGTGGATCGTCGGGCGCGACGTCGAGCCCGCCCGGATCGCCGTCGCCGACACGCGCGAGGCCGCCTGCGCGGCGGCCGAGGCCCACGCCCGCGCCGGGGGCCACGTCTTCGGCCGGGTCGACGCCGGGTGGAAGACCGAGCCAGCGACCGAGCGGCAGGTCGCGGCCCTTCGCAAGTGGCGGATCCGCCGCGACCTGTCGACCATCACCCGCGGCGAGGCCTCGGCCCTCCTCGACGCCGTGACCGCGCGCAACCGGGTCGCCCGCGCCATCCGCTCCGGCGCCCTCATTCCCCTCCTCGGGCCCTCCCAGAGCAGCCAACATGACGACGATCCCTCTCGCTGACGCCGCCCTCCTCTACGCGCGCAGGGGCTGGGCGGTGCTCCCGCTCCACGGCGCCCCCGACGGCGTCTGCACTTGCGGCCGCCCCGACTGCCCGAGCCCCGGCAAGCACCCCCGCCTCAAGGACGGCGTCAAGGGGGCCAGCTCCGACCCCGAGACGGTCGCCGGATGGTGGCGGCAGTGGCCGAGCGCGAACATCGGCCTCGCCACCGGGGCCCCGTCTGGGCTGTGGGTGCTGGACGTCGACGTGGGCGACGGCGTCGACGGCGAGGCCGACCTCGCGCGGCTGGAGGCGGCACACGGGCCGCTCAAGGCGCTCCAGGCGCGCACCGGCTCCGGCGGGCGGCACCTCTTCTTCGAGCTGGACAAGGCCTCCGAAGCTCTCCGCAACCGCGCGCGACTCAAGGTCGACGGCCGGACGACGGGCCTCGACGTGCGCGCGACCGGCGGGTACGTCGTCGCGGCCCCGTCCGTCCACGCGTCCGGGCAGCCCTACGCCTGGATCGTCCGCGGCAACCTCTCCCCCGCGCCGGGCTGGCTCCTCGCGCTGCTGTCGGGGCCCGAGCCGGCGCCCGCTCCCGTGCTGCCGCTGCGGCCGGCAGCACCCGTGAGCGAGGATCGGCAGGGGCGCTACCTCGCCCGGCTCGTCGAGGACCAAGTCGCGCGGATCGTCGGGGCGCCGGCCGGCGGGCGGCACCAAGCCATCGTCCAAGCCGCCCACAAGCTCGGCATGTACGCGGCGCACTTCGGGCCGGGCGACTTCGAGGCGGCCAAGTTGGCCCTCGTCGACGCAGGCTGCGCGGCGGGCAAGGACCGCGGGGAGGTCGTCCGCGCCGTCGAGCAGCTCGTCGAGGTCGGCAGGGGCCACCCGAAGAACATCGACTGGCGAGAGGACCGCGGGATGCAAGACGAGGCCCTCCCCGAAGAGCCGCCGCCGCCCTTCGAGCCCGAAGTCGAGCGGCGCCCCCGCGTCATCATCACGAACCGGCAGCTCCGCGAGGTCGTCGCAGACGCGTGGGCCGCCATCCACCGCGCGAACCGGCAGGGCCCGGCGCCGACCGTCTACCGGCGGGGCGGCGCGCTCGTCGAGGTCCAGCGCACCGAGCAAGGCCCCCGCATCGTGGCCCTGTCGGCGCCCGCGCTCCTCGCCCGGCTGTGCGAGGCGGCCGACTGGGTCAAGCTCCGGCGCGCGACGGCCCACGAGCCGACCGAGTCCGGGTACGTCGAGGTCGACGCCGACCGGCCCCCGCAAGCCGTCGTCGACGTCATGGCGGCCGCGCCCGACGAGCGCCTCCCCGTGCTCGAGGGCCTTGTCCTCGGCCCGATCGTCGACGCCGCGGGCGCCATCCAGGCCGAGCCGGGCTACCACGCCTCGGCTCGCGTGCTCAACGTCGGGCCCCGGCTGGCCCTCGTCGAAGGCCCCGCTCCCGAAGCGGCGAGACTGCTGCTGGATCACTGGCTCGGTGACTTCCCGTTCGCCGCGCCCTCGGACCGGGCCCACGCCCTCGCGCTGGTGCTGACCCCCTTCGTGCGCCGGCTCGTCGACGGCGCCTGCCCGGGGTTTCTCGTCGAGGCGCCGACCCCTGGCTCGGGCAAGTCTCTCCTCGCCGAGCTGGCCGGCACGGTCGCCCTCGGCTCGCCCCCGGCGCCGACCCCGCTCGCCCGGCAGGAGGAGGAGCGGCGCAAGGCCCTGCTGTCGGCCCTCGCTTCAGGCCGGCCGATGGTCCTCCTCGACAACGTGTCGGGGGGCATCGCCGACCCGACCCTTGAGGGCATCCTCACCGCCTACCCGGCCTGGACCGACCGCGACTTGGGGCGCATCGCCGAGCTGACGGTCCCCGCGATGTCGGTCTTCGCCATCACCGGGAACAACGCGACCCTCAGCACGGACATGGCCCGCCGCGTCTGCCGGATCCGCCTTGACCCCGCGACCGACCGGCCGGGGGAGCGCACCGGCTTCCGGCTGCCCGACGTCCGCCGCTGGACACGGGACAATCGGGCGCTCCTCGTGTCGGCGGCCTTGTCGATCGTCCGGGCGTGGCTCGCGGCCGGGAGGCCCTACGCGGGACCGCGGCTCGGCAGCTTCGAGCGGTTCAGTGAGGTCATCGGCGGGTGCTTGCAGGTCGCGCAGGTCGACGGCTTCCTGGGCGACCGCGACGCGCTCTTTCGCGAGTCCGATCGCGACGGGTCAGAGTGGGCCGAGGTCGTCGCCGCCCTCTTCCGCGAGCACCGGCAGGGGCCCTGGACGGCGGCGCAGGCGCTTGCGGTCGCCGACGAGGCCTCCCTCCTCGGGGCGGTGCTCGGCGACGGGGCCGAACGGGCGCGCCTGACACGGCTCGGCGCGGCCCTGCGGAGGATGCGCGACCGCGTCTGGAGTCTGGAGGGCGTCGGGCGGGTTCGCCTCGGGGCGGGTCGGGTCTCGGCCGGTCGCACGGTCTACCAGCTCGCGGCGCTGGACCGGGCCCGGCAGCCCGAGCCCGAGGAGCGTGTGCATTGACACACCTGCGACCCTGCATGGTGGACCTTGGTGGACCTTGGTGGACCTCGTTTTTTGAGGTCCACCAGACTTTTACCACGGTCGGCCCGGCGCTTTGGGGCGATGGTGGACCTTGGTGGACCTCGCCTACGCTACATGTGCGTGTGCGTGTTCTGACAGGGCCTCGTCTCCCTACCGCTATAAAGGTCCACCAACGTCCACCAAGGTCCACTTGGGCCAGGTCCAACGCCGACAATCAGCGACGGCATAGGTCCACCAAGCGCGCCTGGAGGTCCACCAAGGTCCACCACTACACGCCCGTTCAGTGTGTAGGCCGGTATACAGGTGGGGGTCGGCAGGTGGACCCCCTGCCGACCGGTTGACCCCCTCCCCCCCCTGGGGGGCCCACCCCCCGAGGTGGCATAGTCTCGCCGCCTGACCCCCCCATAGATGACCTCGGAGTCACGAATGCCCCGCCCCGGCCGCTCGCCCCCACTGGACCGCGACCTTGTCATCCGCCACCTCGTCGAGACGGGGCAGTCGGCCGCCGCCGCGGTGACGGTGCTCGCGCCGGGCGCCGGCATGGGCGAGGAGCGGAAGCGGCTCGTCGACTACGTGGCGAACGTGAGGCTCCAGCTCGTGAAGGACGGCCTCGTCAAGCCGATCCGCCGGCCGACGAGCCGCGCCTCGACCGACGACGCGCCGCCGGACCCGTCGACGTGGCGCCCCCTTCGCACGGCGCCGCCCCCGCGCGAGGAGGCCCCGTCCCTCGTCGACCTGTCGCCGGCCGAGGCGCAGGCGGCGCTCATCGCCCGGCTGCAACGGACGCTCGACGAGGCCGACCCGGGCTCGGCCGCGTACGTCGCCGCGGCGAAGCAGACGCAAGCGGCGCTCGACCGCTACCACGAGTTGCGCAAGGCCGAGGAGAAGCCGGCGCCCACGGCGGCCGACCTGACGCCTGCCGAGTGGGCCGAGCGGCTGGACAGCTCGGCGCGCGAGATGACCGATGCCGATCTGGAGGTCTTCGTGCGGGAGTGGCTCCGGCGCAAGCGCCTGGTGCTGCGGGCCCGGTCGGATGGCGAGCTTGAGGTCGTGCGGGCGGGTGCGCTGTGAGCCCGTCCTACACCCTGCACCGCGGCGATGCCCTCGCCGTTCTGCGCGACCTCCCCACCGGGAGTGCGGACGCGCTGATCACTGACCCGCCTTACTCCTCGGGCGGCTTCACGCGCGGGGACAGAACCGCAGACCCGCGCACGAAGTACGCCAGCTCGGACTCTGCCGCAGCCGACGCCCTCAGCCACTTCGGCGGCGACAACCGCGACCAGCGCGCGTTCCTGCTCTGGTGCACGCTCTGGCTTTCCGAGGCGCTGCGCGTGGTGAAGCCGGGCGGTGTGTGCGCCGTGTGGACCGACTGGCGCCAGCTCCCGACGACAACCGACGCCATCCAGGCCGGCGGGTGGGTGTGGCGCGGTGTCGCTCAGTGGGTGAAAACGGCGCCCCGACCGCAGAAAGGCCGGTTTGCCGCCGCCGCCGAGTACCTCGTGTGGGGCTCGGCGGGCGGCATGGCCGACGGTAACGGGGTGTGTGCGCCGGGGGTCGTGTTTGCCGAGCCCGTCGTGCTGGAGAGCGTTGTGCCGACGTCCGACCGTGTGCACCTGACGCAGAAGCCGGACGCCGTGATGGAGTGGGCCCTGTCCATCGTCCCGCCCGGCGGGGTGGTGCTGGACCCCTTCGCCGGGTCGGGCGCAACCGGCGTCGCGGCCCTGCGTACGGGCCGGCGCTTCGTCGGCGTCGAGTGGGAGCCCGCGTATCACGCGATCGCCGAACAGCGGCTCCGTGACGCGGAGCGGGAGGTGGCGGGGCGTCTGCCACTGGCAAGGGCTGGGACACAGCGCGGGCTGTTCGGATGACCTTCCTCTCCCCCGACGTCATCGGCGCCCGCGCGCACGTCCACGGCCGCGCCCCGGCCCACTGGACGCGCCCGCAGCAGGCGCTCTTCGACTCGCCCTACCGGCTGACGGTCTGGTGGGGCGCGAACGGGATCGGCAAGTCGGTTGCTCTCGCCGAGGTCACCCGGCGGGCTCTCGGCGGCCTGCTGCCGTGGCAGACGTCGCGCAAGCGGACGGTGATGCTGGTCGGCAACACCTACAAACAGCTCGGCGTGACGCTGGAGTACCTCTTCGCGACGGTCCCGCAGAGCTGGTTCGGCCCCCGCATCCGGTTCCAAGCGGGGGCGGTGCGGGGCCAGCGGATGCCGGTCTACGACGTCATCGGCGGGCCGGGCGCCGGGTCGACGCTGGTCCTCGGCGTCTTCGATGCGGAGAACTTGGCCGGGCCGCGCGCCGAGGTCGTCATCTCCGACGAGCCCCTGCCCGAGAGTGTGCACAACGAGCTGTGGCCCCGTCTGCTGGGGCGCGGGGGCCGGATGTACGTCGGCTTCACGCCGACCTTGGGGACGGCATCGGACGTCGGGTACCTCTGGAAGCTGGTCGACGACCCGGCCCTGCCGCACGTCGGCGAGATCCACACTCCCCTCACGTTGGACGCGGTTACCCCGCGCGGGGGCCTTGTCGAGCTGCCCTGGCTGTCGGCGCGGGACATCGCCGAGCACGAGGCCGGGTTGAGCGCGCTGGAGGCCGACATGCGGATGGGCCGCAGCCGGACGCCGCGCCGCGAGACGGCCTACTTCTCGGCGTGGGGCCCGCACCTCATCCGCGACGAGGCCCCGCCGGTCGGCGCGGTGGTCGGCGTTGGCGTCGACCACGGGCCGAAGCCGGGGACGCAGCGGGCGGTTCTCGTGGCCTCGGCGCGGCGGGGGCTTCACGCCCACCTGTGGGTGCTCGACGAGTACGCGAGCACGGACCGGACGACGCCCCGGGGCGCGGCGCAGGGCGTGCTGGCGATGCTCGCGCGGTCGGGCATGGAGGCGGGCGACGTCGACCTCTGGATCGGCGACCGGGCCCACCACGGCGACCACCGCGGCGGCGCGATGAGCAACCGGGCGTTTCTCGAGGCGATGGCGGCCGAGCTGGGGATCAGCACGGAGCGGCGCGGCTGGACCGAGCAGCTCCCGGCCGCGCTCCGGCACATGAAGACGCCCCGCAAGTACGAGGGCAGCGTCTGGGAGGGCTCGCTCATGCTTCACCGCCTCATGGTCGACGACCCGGCCCGGATCTCGGTGTCGCCGCGGTGCTCGCTCCTTCACGCCGACTTCGCCGGGTGGCAGGGCAGCACCTCGCCGAGCGACCCCTACAAGCACGGGCTGGACGGGCTTCGGTACATCGCCGTCCCACTGCTGGAGGGTCGGTCCCGGTGATGCGCCCTGCCCGTCGACGTGGTAGCCTCCGCCGGGGGTCTGCATGATCAGCGTCCTCGGACACGGCCATCAACCCGCGGTCAAGCGCACGCCGCGCGAGGAGGCCGCCCTTCGCATTCGCATCCTCCGCGGGATGCACGTCGAGGACGTCCAGCGGCGGGCGCGTCAGGAGATGGGCGACCGGGCCCGCGAGATGGGCCCTGTCGACCTGAGCATGAACCCCCTTCGCGCGTACGTCGAGCGGCGGGGCACGGCCTACCGGACGCCCGCGGCCGTCTTCGGCTTGCCCGAAGAGCTGGCCGCCGCCCTGGGCGACGCGTCGGCGCGGACGACCGTCGCGCGGTACGGGCGCATCGGCGCGCGGCCGATGCCGACGCGCATGTCGGCGGTCTCGGCCGAGGCCCTCCGCTACCGGCTCGCGGCCAACTGGTCGGGGACGCTCATCGGATGGAGCGCAGACGCAGCGCGGCCGTTCCTGGAGGCGGTCGCCCCCGAGGCCCTGTCTGTCGAGTACCACTCGGACGACCCGCAGGCGCCGACCGTCATCCGGCACCGGCGCCTGCGTCGGCTCGGTCGGGACCTTGTCGAAGTCGAGGACCTCTACGACCTGACCGACCTCGACGCGCCGGTCTTCGCGGTGCTGCGCGAGGGCGTCGACGTGACCGACGAGGCCTTGGGCGACGCAGCGGCCGCTGCGAGGGCGTACCCGTGGCGCTACGCGGACGGGCGGCCATTCCACCGGGTCGTGATCAGTGGCGATCCGAGGCACCCCTACGACGGCATCGAGATCGTCGAGGGCACGCTGCGCGTGTGCGCGCTCTACACTCACTGGGGCGCGGCAGTCCGGGACGCGGGCTGGCCGCAGCGGTCGGCGATCGGGTTGGAGTTGGAGGGCTTGGACACCTCGGACCTGACCCGGCAGGCGGGCGTCTCGGTCGGTCCCGAGTCGGTCCTGCGGTGGCGGCACATCGACCCAGAGCGGCCCGGCAGCCTGCATCAGTTCGGCCCCGGCTTCGACCCGCTGCCGCTTCACACGGCGATCCGGTCCTACGCCGAGCAGCTCGTGTCGGCGATGGGCCTGCCGGTCAGCGCAGCCCAGACGGGCGGCGAGCCGACCGAGACCGAGCGCCGGGCGCTGGCCGAGGCGGTGGCGGCGACCTACCCCGACTGCCGCGCGCATGACGGGCTCGTGCTGCGGCGGGTGTCGGCGCTCATCAACCGGGAGACGGGCTCGACGCTGCCCGAGACGGCCTACCCGGTGCTCTACGGGCCCGAGGTCGCAGAGGAGTTCGAGGCGGTCGCGGCGGGCGACGGCGCGGCGGACGACGCGGCGGCCGAGCTGGACGGCGCGCGGTCGGCGCTGGCCGAGGCCCTGTCATCGGACACGCCGTCGCCCGAGCTGGTCCGGGCGGCTCTCGAGGCCGTCGAGGAGGCCCTCGGTCTGCTCGGCCCCGCTGACGGGGCGCGGTGATGCCGCTGCGGCCGCCGCTCGGGGTGGCGCGGGCCGCGGCGCGGGGTCTCGAGGTGCGCGCGAGCAAGCCCCCGTCGCAGCGCGGCGGGACGGCGGTCGGCCTCGCGCGAGCGCGGGACCTCGCGAACCGGCGTAACGTGAGCCTCGACACGGTCTTTCGGATGCTGCGATACTTCGCGCGCCACCTCATCGACCGCGAGGGCGCGACCTGGGACGACCAGGGCAAAGGGTGGCAGGCGTGGCAGCTTTGGGGCGGTGATGCCGGCGTTCGGTGGGCGCTGTCGGTCGTCCGCCGCGAGGCGCCCGAGTGGTACGCGCGTTTCGTCCGGTCGCCGACCGGCCGGAAGTTGCGCGAGCAGTTCACGAGTTCACGAGGAGGGTAGTTCCAATGTCTGACGAGGACATCCTGGCGAAGATCAAGGCGGCGTTGGGCGCCAAGCCCGACGACGGCGACGGCGACGACGACGAGCCCCGCGGCGGCAAAGTGCCCTACGACCGCTTCCAGGCGGTGACCCGGGAGCGGGCCGCGCTCAAGCGGCAGTTGGGCGAGGCCCTGTCGCTGGTAGAGAAAGAGCGGGCGGCCGCCACGAAGGCCATGGACGACCTCAAGGCGGCCGCGGCGAAGGAGGTCTCCGCGCTCGCGGCGCAGTACGACGAGCGGCTCGCGGCGCGCGACCTGGGCTTCGACGAGGACGGCGCGACGGCCTTGCGAGCGGCCTACTCGCGGCTCCCGGAGAAGGGCCGGCCGGCCTCGGCTGTCGAGTGGTGGCGCTCGGTGACGGCCGACGAGGAGGCGCGCAAGGCGCTCCCGAGGACGCTGCTCGCGTACCTGCCCGCCCCGGCCGACAAGGCCGAAGAGAAGCCCACGCCGAAGGGCGGCGCCGGCGGCGTCGACAAGGGGGCGCGGCCGGCTGGGAGCCAGACCAAGGCCGAGGCCGTGGCGCAGGCCGGGTCGATGGCGGACTTGCTCAAGGCCTTCTCGGGGCGTTGACGCCGGCGGCGGCCCGCGGTAGCATCGGTCATCAGCTCCGCGGGTCGCCTCGTCATCGGCGCCGGTTCTGCCGGGGGAGCCAGACACTTACACTGTTTGGAGGCTCCCTATGGGCGATCCCATCCGTACCGGCACGACCCCCATGTCCGATGTCCTCGTCGCCGCCATGACGCGCGCGATGGGCCTCGCGCTCGGCGACCGCAGCGCCGGCGCGATCCTCGCGAACCCGGTCATCGCGTCGCAGTTCCTGGGCATGACCCGCCTCGGCGGCGCCCTCGGCGTCAAGGCCGTCGACGTCGGGTGGGGCTTGAACAAGTTCAGCGCGACCAGCCAGGGCACCGACTTCACGGTGGAGACCGTGTCCTCGGCCGCCGCGACCGTCACGCCGGCGCGCCGCGGCATGGCGCGGCAGGTCTCCGACATGGCCCGCGGGCTCCAGTCGATGGATGAGCTGTCGCTGCTGCGCTTCATCAACGACCAGACCATCGCCTGGCAGCAGACGGTGGTCTCGCTGCTCGCGTCGCTCTTCCCGAGCTTCTCGGCGTCCGGCGGCGTGTCCGGCGGCGCCGCGACCTGGGCGAGCGTCTTCGCCGCGTACCAGAGCCTCGGCGTCGCCAACGCGGCCGGCCCCTACGTGCTGATCATGCGGCCGAAGGACTGGGCGAACATCGCCCCCGACGCGCTGGCCGCCGGCGGTCGTCTCGCGCAGCAGCCCGAGACCGACGCCTTCATGCGCAGCTCGACGACCGGGTTCAAGGGCACCCTCTTCGGCGGCGAGGTCTGGGTCTACACCTCGCAGGAGCTGGCCACCTCGGGCGGCGACACCGTGAGCGGCATGTTCAGCGCCGAGGCCCTCATGTGGGATGCCTTCATGCCCGACCCCAGCCCCGCGACGCAGGTCCTCCTCTGGACTCCGCTCTACGGCATCGAGATCGACCGCGACGCGCTGAAGAGCGAGGACCGGATCATCGGCAGCACCCATCTCGGCGCGAACATCCGCCAGAATGCGGCCGGGATCAAGCTGCTCTACGCGACCTGATCGAGAACCCCGCACAACGTCGAGGAGGACGTCCAGTGCCCATCCCCAACGCCAAGTCTCCCCCGGCCTCTCCGTCGGCCTCGTCGCCGGCGGGGGGCGCCCACGCGTCCCGGCCGGTCCGCGTGCTGGCCGAGCTGCCGAACCTGTCGCCGCCGCAGGACTACCCGGAGCTGCCTGAGACGCCGATCTTCCTCTACTTCGCCGACCCGACGCACGTTCAGATCGTCGACGGCGAGGCCCTGTACCTGCCGGTCAAGGTGCCGCTGCAGCCGGGGCTTCAGGGTTGCCGCGACGGGTCGATCGCGTCGGCGGTCGAGTACGAGACGCGGACGAACCGCCGGACGGTCGTCCCGCACGACCGGCCCGTCCGCGCGTGGGGCGTCGAGCACGGCGGGTACATCCAGGCCGTCGACCTCCGGCCCGACGCCCGCGGCAAGCCTCGCGTGCATCACGCCGACGTCTGGACCCGGTACGAAGTCGTCGGCGCGCAGGTGCAGACGAGCTACGACCGGGCCGGCTTCCTGGACTTCTGCCGCTCGCTCGTCGACCTCCTGGGCCCCGTCCATCCGGGCGTCGCCGAGGGCACGCGGTCGCGGCTTCGGTCGCTCGCGGCCGAGCACCGGCGCGGCGGCGCGGCTTCGCCCGGGCTGATGGCCGTCGCCGACGCCATCGAGGCCCAGCTCCAGCCCCGCTTGCCCTGACCCCCTGTCCCCCCATCGGAGGTTTCCGTGACGATCCGCTCTGCCATCTACGAAAACCTCCGTCGCGCCCTGGTCGGCGTGGGGATCATCGTCAAGCCCGCCGCGGGGACCGCCCTCGACGCGTCGCCTTCGATCTCGGCCGGGACCGGGGCGGCGTCCACCTCGGAGCCGAACGGCAGCGTCTACCTCCGCACGAACGGGGATATCGCGCAGCGGATCTCGGGCGCGTGGGTGACGGCCCTGTCCGGCGGCCGGGCCGCCCGCGTCGCGGCGCCGTTCAAGTCGACTGAGCAGACCGGCAACGGGAGCCCGCAGAACGTCGCGCACGGTCTGGGCGTGACGCCCTCGCTGGTGGTCATCATCCCCTCGAACCTGACGGGCGGCGCGTACGTCGTGACCGAGGGCACGCACACGAGCACGGACGTGGTCGTGACCGTCACCAACGGCGAGAAGTACCTCGTCGTCGCCTACGCGTGACGATCCGGCAAGCGACATACGGCTTCGGCCGCCCGATCCCCTACCTGCTCCAGCGCGGGGCGAGCCAGACGATCGACTGTCCCGTTCGGCACGGGGCAGGCGGCGCGCTGGTGGCCCCGTCATCGCCGGGCTCGACGTACGTCGTCAAGCGGCCCGGCGGCAGCCCCTTGGCCCCGGCGGCACCCGTCGTCGTGTCCTCCTCGACTGCGACGGGGACGGCCTCGCCGTCGGCCGCCGAGGCTCTCGGGGCTGGCTGGTCGGTGGAGTGGTCGCTCGAGATCGGCGGCATCGCCTACCCGGTCCGCATCGAGGCCTACGTGTGCGACTGGGTGCCGGTGTGCCCGGTCTCCGAGGCCGACCTGTACCTGCGTCTGCCCGAGCTGCGGCACCGGGTGCCGCAGTCGCAGGGCGAGCGGGGGACGGGCGAGGGCTGGCAGCCGCAGATCGACGCGGCCTGGTACGAGCTGGTCCGCCGGCTGCTCTCCGCGGGGCAGCGCCCCTGGACGGTCCGCGGCATCCACGGGTCTTACGACTGGGTCCTGACGCGGTCGCTCCAGCTCTGCATCGATGCGATCTCGGTGGGCCTCGACGAGTCCTTGGCCGAGCGCAAGCGGCAGTTGCACTTCGACATGAACCGCGTCGCCGCGGAACTCCGCTTCCAGTTCGACGACGAAACCGACCCGAACATCCGCCGGGGACAGGGCCCGGTCCTCCGGCTCGCGCCGGTCGGGAGGCCGACGTGGTGAGCCGCGGCGACTCGGCGACCCTCGGCGACTCGCTGTGGGTCGAACTGATCGAAGGCGTCTACGACGCAATCGAGGCGATCCCGGTGGTGGGCTACGCGTCGGACGCGTCGGACGGCTGGAGCCGCGCGCGCGGACCGACGCCGACGACGCACCTGAGCTTCTGGGTGTTCGCCGGGGATGAGGTCGACACCTCGCAACGGGGCACGATCGCGGTGCGGTCGCGCGTCGTCTTCGCGGCGCGCTACGTCGCCGAGGATCACCCGGCCCACCTCGCGCGGGCGCACGCGGCGGCGGCTGCGGTCGCGGCGCGGCTGCGGCAGGGCTTCACCGGCGCCGGCCGCTGTCTTGTCTCTGGCTGGACGCCGGACTACTCCGCGGTCGACGCGGGGTGGATCATCGTCGAGCTGACCTTTGACCTTCACGTCCCCTGGTAGGAGCCCCGCATGTCGACCTCCCTCGCGACCCTCATTCAGATCCGCGCCCTCGCCGAGCTGTCCCCCGCGTCCCCGCAGACCGGCGCGGTCAAGGGCGAGATCGTCGCCGATCAGCGCACGACCAACGGCCAGGGCAGCGGCCAGGCGGACCGCGCGTACTTCGCCTCGCGGACGCTCTCGGCCAGCGCGACGCACACCTACAACGTCCTCGCGGCCGGCTCGCTGACCGACCTGCTCGGCCAGAGCATCGACCTGGACGAGATCAAGGGGCTGTGCGTCGAATGCCTCACCGGCGCGATCAAGGTGGTGGGCGGCGCCTTGAACGCCCTCGGCGCCTTCACCGGCGCGGGCGACGGCCTTCTCCTCACCGCCGGGCAGAGCATGGCCGTCGGGTTCGGCGGGGCTGGCCTCGCGGTCGGGTCCAACGGCACCTTCGAGGTGACCGAGACCAGCGGGTCGGCCGGCGCGACCTACAAGATCCTCTTCGTTGGCGCGAACTGAGGTGCTTCGATGAGCCTGATTCCCAGCTCCTTTTCCGATGGTGTCCTGACGATCACCGACGACGGCGGCAACTCCGCGACGCTCCAGCTCTCGCAGGGCGACCAGGCCGTGTCGGGCCTCATCGCCGACGGACGGACGCCGACGGAGGTGCAGAGCCGCGGGCGGTTCGTCGGGCTGCGCAAGGGCGCCCGGGTCGCCCCGACCCTCACGATCAACGCCATCCTGTCCAGCCCCTCCGACGCCTTCCACCTGCTCGCGTGGGGCAAGACCGCGGGCTTCGTGTCGACGTCCGCCGACATCGGCGACGTGGCCACGGTCGACGGTGCGTGGACCTTCAACTACGGCGCTGAGACGCGGCGGATGGACATGGACGACATGTACCTGCAGTCGATGGACATCGCCGAGGGCGACCCCTCGACCGTGTCGATGACCTTCGGGGTCATCGGCCCTGTCGAGGTCGACGGCGTCGCCGTCATCACGCAGCGCTGACCCCCGGTACACGTCGAGGAGGACGTCATGCCGACCCATCCCATCACCGAGTGCGTCGTCGAGATCGGCGGCCGCTCGGTGTCCCTCTCCAAGCTCGGCGCCACGGCCCAGATCGCCGTGGCGTCGGCGCAGTCGCGCGTCGGCGCCGAGCCCGCGGCGGTGCTCGCCCTCGGTGCCGCAGTGCTGGCCTTGTCCTGGCCGGCGACCGCGGCGTGGCCGACGCGGCAGCGGCCGCGCCCGTGGCGGGTGACCGAGCCGCTCCTCGACTACGGCTCGGCGGTGCTGGACGACCTCGCGGCCGGGCACGGGCTCGACGAGGCCGCCCGCGTCGCGCAGGAAGGCTTCTGGTGGGGGCTCGGCGTGCGCGTCACCGAGGAGGAGGTCGCGGCGGCCGAGGGTTTTTACGAGGCCCCGGCGGCGGGCTCGGGCGGATGATGCTGGCCTGCTGCCGAGAGTGGGGCCAGCCGCTGTCTTGGTGGTCGGACATGGACGCGGCCGACCGGGCGCTCGTCATCGCCGACCACCGGCTGCGGGCCCGGGAGGCTGCGCGTGGGAAAGGGTAAGAGCACGGTCAAGAGCGGCGATGCGTCGATCGTCGTCGACCAGGCCGCGCTCATCGCGCTGCTCGATCGCACGGCGGACGGGGCCGCGTCGAACTTCGTCCGTGTCGTCGGCGCCGAGCTGCGGGAGCGGCAGGCCGAGGCGGTCCGCGTCTGGCCGGTGCGGTCGGGGCTGTCGCGGCGGTCGTTCTCGGTGGTGACGCGCATCAAGGCCGACGTGATCGAGGTCGCCATCGAGAACGACGCGCGCTCAAGGTGGGGCTTCTACGCCTACAAGATCAAGAACTCGGTGCGGACCCGGCAGAGCCTGGAGGACGAAGCCCGGCGGGCGGCCGAGCGCGGCGACTCTCCGGCGGCGCAGGCGCGCATCTTCGACTTCTACTGGCGGCGGCTGCGGCGCATCCACGGGGAGGGGGCCCGGTCGGCGGCCGAGGCCGGGCGTAACTCCTGGTCGGTCTACGTCCGCAAGCCGGCCGAGCAGCGCCGCAGCGCCATCGTCGCCGAGCTACAGGCCGACTTGGCGAAGCTGGCACAGCCAGCCGGGGGTGCGTGATGGCGGGCGCAGTCGTCTCTCTGACGTATCAGGCGCAGGTCGACGACTTGCGCAAAAAGCTCGCGTCGATCCCCGACATCACGGCGGCCGAGGCGCGCAAGGCTGTGCGCGAGCTGGACAAGGCCATCAAGGCGGCGGGCAAGGCGACCTCGGCGGCCGGCGACGCCGGGAAGGCCTCGGCGAAGGCGGCGGCGGCGGCGGCATCCGAGGTGCGCGAGGGACTGCGCGGGCTTGGCCAGGCCGTCGGTCTGCCGATGGAGCGCGTCGAGCATCTGTCGCGCGGGCTCGGGGCCCTGTCCTCCCCGGCCGGCATGGCGGCGGTGGCGGTCGGCGGGATTACCCTCGCCCTCGGCGCGGCGGCGGCCGGCGCCGTGAAGCTGGTCCAGGCCGCGGCTGGGATGGGCCCGGCGCTCGCCCCCTTCCGCGAGCTGGAGGGCTTCGGCGGGCTCGACTCCGCGGCCCTGTCCTCCCTCGCTGCGGCGGCGTCGACCCTCGCGGCGGTGGAGACGGTCGGGCGCCGGCTTGTCGAGGTGCTCGGCGCCGACCTCGCGCCGGTCGTTGGCCGGGTCGCGACGGTCGCTGTGCAGCTCGGGCTCGCGCTGGTCGACGCGGCGAACGCGGCGGCGGACGGGCAGGGGATCTTCCGGGCGCTCGCGGATGAACTCGGCGTGGCCTTCGTGCGCGCGGCGTTCCGGGTCGCGGACGTCCTGACCCGGCTCGTCTCGGGTCTCGGCGACCTCGCGGGCGCGGTCGGCCTCGACGCGGTCGGCGCCGGGTTGAAGTCGGTGCGGGCCGGCTTCGAGGGCGTCACCGAGAGCGCGGGCAAGGCGCTGTCGGCGGCGGTCCTCGGCGGCGCCGATGCGGTGCTGACCCGCGTCGAGCTGGGGACGCGGGACTACGCGGGCGCGGCGCGAGAGCTGGTCGGCGTGCAGGCGGCGGTCGCGGCCGGCGCGGTCAAGAGCACCGACGCGACCAAGGGCGCGGCGAAGGCGACCGACGAAGCGGCACAAGCGGCGAAGCGGGCGGCGGCCGAGTACCGGGCGGCCGAGGCGGCGCGCAAGGGGCAGCTGGGCGTCGAGGCCCTCGCGCTGCGGGCGACCGAGGAGCAGGCGCGGCTCTCGGGCAGCGACGCCGACGCCATCGCGGCGATCGACGCCCGCGCGCAGGCCGAGAAAGCGGCGGTCGACCAGCAGGTGGCGGACCTGACGCGGCTTGGGCAGGGCGAGGAGGCGCGGGCGCTGGCCGAGATTCGCTACAGCCAGATCCGCGCCGACAAGGAGCGGCAGCTCCAGGCGCTCCAGGCCGCGGGCGCGAAGGCAGCCGAGGACCAAGCCGCGGCGGCGCGTGCCCGGTCCTTCGCGGTCGCGGGCGAGGTGACCGCGGTCGCGAGCGCGGCGTCGCAGGCGCTCTCGTCGGTCGGCGCCCTCGCGGCCTCCCAGGCGCAGCAGGAGATCGACGCGGTGCGGGCCGCGCGAGAGCAGTTGGGCGAGGACATCACCCGGGCCGAAGAGGCGCAGCTCGCGCGGCGCGAGGCTGCGGCGCGGAAGGCGGCCCGGCGGGCGTTCGGGATTCAGCAGGCGGCAGCTCTCGCCACGGCGACGGTCCAGGGCGCGCAGGCGGTCATCCAGGCCCTGACCTTGGGCCCGGTCGCGGGGCCCATCGCGGCAGGGCTCTTGAGCACGGCGATCGCGGCGCAGGTGGCCCTCATCGCGAGCGCCCCCCCGCCGAAGTTCGCGGCGGGCGGCATCGTGCAGCCGCAGAGCTACGACGGGCGGCTCATCGAGGCCGAGCCCGGGGAAGGCGTGCTGACCCGCCGCGGCGTGCGCGCGGTCGGCGGCGAGGAGGGCGTGGCGGCGGCGAACCGGGGCGAGGGCCCCGGGGCGTCCCCGGGCGTGATGCTGGTCGCGCTCCCGTCCATGGCGCGATACCTCGCAGTGGAGGCCGCGCGCCCGTCGGCGTTCGGCCGGGCGGTTCAGGGCCGGACTCGCGCGACCGGGAGGCGATGATGGGCAACCCGATCACCCGCGACGTGTATCAGGCGGTCATCGAGCCTTTCGCGTGGGCGGCCGATCCCGCGTCTCTGTGGGCCGCCGAGTCGACCTACGACGAGGCCGGCGTGGGCCCGGGGCAGCCCGTCGCCGCGCAGACGTCGGCGCTCGTGCTGCGGGCCTCGGGCGCGGCGACGTCCGCATCTGAGGTGCGGGTCGCGGCGGGCGGGCACGCGGGGCCAGGGCTCGGGGCCCTGTCCATCTTGCAGCGCCCCGGCTCGGTCGGGAGCTGGTACGGCTGGGAGGGCCCGGCGTCGGTGTCGGAGGTCAACGCCCTCAACTGGTCGACCTCCGATCCGGTCCAGACGTCGCACGTCGCGGGGCTGCCGGGGGGCGCCCTCATCGCGGCCGGCTGCGGGGGCTCGACTCCGACCGATGGTGGCACCCTCTGGGTCTGGCACCGGGCGTCGACGGCCTCGACGTGGACGCGGGTCACGGTCTGGGATGCGTCGGTGACGGGCCGCGACGCCTTCGCCCCGTGCATCGTGCCGATCGACGCCTCGCGCGCGGTGCTCTTCGCCTTCGTAGAGAGCCCGGCGACCGGCCTCGGCACGGCCCGGCGCGTCTCGATCTCATCCTGGGAAACGACCGACGGCGGCGCGACGTGGACGCTCCGGGGCGAGGGCCTCGCAGCGGAGACCGACATGCGGCTCGGAGGCAGCACGACCGGCTCGGGCACGCCGGGCGTGTCGGTCCGGCGGTTGCGGGGCGCGTACCGGGGCGGGCAGATCCTCTTGGTCGCGCACCTCCGGCGGCTCCTCGTCGACGGGACCGTTGACCGGCTGGACCTTTTGCGGCAGTGGGCGAGCGACGACCAGGGACAGAGCCTCGTCTCGGTGGCCACGTACGCGGGGCTGGTCGCGACGGCGCAGGACGGCGGGTACCACGATGTCGCCGTGCTCGGCGGGGCTTTCGTGATCGCGCGGATCCGCGCCGGCCTCAACGGCGTCTACTTCTCCCGGCTCGGGAGCGCCTTCGCGCCGATCACGCAGGCGGACACCTATGTCTCGGGCGGCATCCTCGGCGGCGACTGGGACGACGACGTCTCGACCTCCGCGACCGCAAGCCACGGGCCATACTCGGCCGTGTACCTGACCGACGGCGACCTCGCGCTCGTCGCCGATGACTTCGGCGGCGGCTGGCTCTTCGTCGGCGCGGTCGGCGCGGCGAACCGGGAGATCCGCGTGGCGTGGTCGGGCGACTACGGCCAGGCGTGGGACGCGTACGGGCGCGCGCCGGCAGATCCGGCCTCGACGACGGGCGCGGCGGTGGTCGCGCGGTCGATCGACGCTGGGGCCTCGCACCTGCACCGCATCAGCGCGGCGCCGTCGCTCGGGCGCGTCGTCATGGTCGCGCAGCCGACCGTCGACACGGCGACGTCGACCGAGGATGCGCTGCTGGCCCTGTCTCTTGGCGGCTGGTCGACGCTGACCCTTCCGCCGGTCGGCGACGCGGGCCGGACGCAGGACCGGGCCTCGTGGGATCAGACGTGGCTCCCCATCGAGCGGCCCGACGACATCTCGGGATGGACGGCGACCACGTCGGGCACGTCCTCGGCGACGCTGTCGACGTCGACCGTCCCGGCGCTGACTCTGTCGACGACGGGCGCGGGCTCGACGCGCTACTACCAGACCACGGCGTCCTTCCTCGATCAGACGCACATCATCGGCGAGTGGACGGTCGGGAGCATCACGAACGGCAGCAGCACGGTGGCGCAGGTGGCGGTTGAAGCCCGCGCCACGGACGGGGCCGTCACCCGCACGGCGCGCGTGCACCTCGACAGCACGGCCTTCCGCGTCGTCGACCTCAACGGCGGCGGGACGCTCGTCAACGTGACCGGCCTCCCCAACGAGGCCCGGCAGTTCCGCTTGGGCCTCGACCGCGTGACCGGCGCCTTGCGGCTGTGGTATCGGTCGGCGGCGGCGTCCTCGACCGAGCGCGCATGGTCGGGCGGGTCGACGGTGACCGTCTCCGACTCCGGCGCGGCCGCGAACAACTCCTACCTCGCGTGGGGGCACCTGGTCGCGCCGCCCCCGGCGACGACGACGACCTCGGTCTGGGGCCTGGTCCAGCTCTCGCGCGCCCGGCTCGACGACCCGGCCGGCGCGTTCGGGCTGGCCGGCTCCTACCACCTCTGGCACGCCTCGCAGGCCGGGACGGTCGACGGGCTCTTCGGCCGGCCGGTCGGCGCTCCGGGGACGCGGGCCCACGCCGGCGGCCGGCTCTACGTGACGGCGGTCGACGGACCGGGCCGGCGGGGCGAGACGTGGACGTGCCCGACCTCGGCGACGTACCCGGTCCAGCGCGTCTTCGTGGCGGCCAATCGGTCCCCGCGCCGGCAGTGGCGGTCGGCGGCGTCGGTGGCGGTGCGGCGGCTCGCGGTGCAGGT
>VFQT010001897.1_pt1 | contig 23149 bp, 23 predicted proteins | sample 3512381 | NCBI WGS metagenome assembly VFQT01 (sample SAMN10412376, study PRJNA504923) | tailings metagenome | isolation source: Relicate 2 Philex TSF3 active mining site | place: Philippines: Tuba, Benguet | collected 2017-08-29
ATCAAGTCGATCACCGACTTCGGCATCTTCATCGGCCTGGCCGGCGGCATCGACGGCCTGGTTCACCTCTCCGACCTGTCCTGGAACGCTGCCGGCGAGGAAGCCGTACGCAACTACAAGAAGGGCGAGGAGGTCGAGGCCCAGGTGCTGTCCATCGACGTCGAGCGCGAGCGCATCTCGCTGGGCGTCAAGCAGCTGGAAGGTGATCCGTTCTCGAGCTACGTCGGCGGCCATGAGAAGAATTCGGTCGTCACCGGCACGGTGAAATCGATCGATGCCAAGGGCGCCGTGATCCAGCTCGACGGCGACATGGAAGGCTACCTGCGTGCGTCGGAAGTGTCGCGCGACCGCGTGGAAGACATTCGCACCAAGCTCAAGGAAGGCGATTCGGTCACGGCGATGATCATCAACGTCGACCGCAAGAACCGCACCATCAACCTGTCAATCAAGGCCAAAGACCTTGCGGAGGACACCGAAGCCATGCAGAAACTGGCATCGGACAAGCAGGCGAGCACGGGCACGACCAACCTCGGCGCGCTGCTCAAGGCCAAGCTGGATACAGCCAATACTCAACAATAAAGTTAAGGGAGCATCATGACCAAGTCGGAGTTGATTGCGAAGCTTGCGGCACGCTATCCACAGCTGGTCGCCAAGGACGCCGAACTGGCAGTGAAGATGATTCTGGATGCGATGGGCAAGAGCCTGTCGCAGGGCCAGCGCATCGAAATCCGGGGTTTTGGCAGTTTCGGTCTCAACTACCGACCGCCGCGCACGGGCCGCAATCCCAAGTCCGGCGAGCGCGTGCAGGTTCCCGCTAAATACGTGCCGCATTTCAAGGCCGGCAAGGAACTGCGCGAGCGGGTCGACGTCAAGAAATAGAGAGCGATCAGGCATCGTTCCCTCCGGCGGCATGGCCTTCACGGCCATGCCGCTTTTTTATGTCCGGCCGGTTCATGCCCGCCGGGCGAGCATGATATTCTCGACGGGCCATGCGTTACCTGATGCTGATCCTCAAGCTCGCGCTGTTCCTGCTGATCCTGTCGTTTGCGGTCGTGAACACGGATCCGGTGACCGTCCGTTATTACCTTGGGTACCAGTGGCAGGCACCGCTGGTGCTGGTGCTGCTGGTCGCGGTCTGCATCGGCGCGCTGGCGGGCCTCCTGGTCGGCCTGTTCCAGGCGCTCCGCCTGCGCCGGCAGCTCGCCGCCATGAAGCGCGAACTGGCCGCTGCGCGACAGGCGCAGGACGCGCCGCTGCTGCCGCCCACCGATCTGCTGTGAAGGCCTGACGCGATGGACATCGAACTCTGGTGGCTGCTGGCCCTGCCGCTGTTTTTTGCCCTGGGCTGGCTGGCGGCGCGTGTCGACATCCGCCAGATTGTCTCGGAATCCCGGCTGCTGCCGGCATCCTATTTCAAGGGTCTCAACTTCCTGCTCAACGAGCAGCCGGACAAGGCGATCGAGGCCTTCATCGAGGTGGCGCGCGTCAATCCGCAAACGATTGAACTCCACTTTGCGCTGGGCAGCCTGTTCCGGCGCCGCGGCGAGGTCGAGCGCGCGATCCGCATGCACCAGAACCTGGCCGAGCGCGAGGACCTTGCGCAGGAACAGAAACTGCAGGCCCTGCTGGAACTGGCGCAGGATTACCTGAAGGCCGGTCTGCTCGACCGCGCCGAGGAGCTGTTCCTGAAGCTCGACGGCACGCCGCATGCGGAGTCGGCGCTGCGCTTCCTGCTGGAAATCTACGAGCAGGAAAAGGACTGGCACAAGGCCGTGGGCATCGCCGAGAAGCTGGAGGGGCTCAGCGGGCGCTCATTCCAGAAGGAGATCGCCAATTTCTGCTGTGAACTGGCGGCACGCGCGCTGATGCAGTCGCGGCCGGCCGAGGCGAGGCCGCACCTCGACGCCGCCCTGGCCCACCACCGGCTGTGCGTGCGCGCGAACATGCTGCTGGGCGATCTTGAAAGCGGCCTTGGCAACCGCGCCGCGGCCATCACCGCCTGGCAGCGCATTGAATCGCAGAATCCTGCCTACCTGTCGCTGGTGGCGGAGCGGCTGCTGGCGGCATACCGCGATGAGGGCCGTCCGGACGAGGGGCTCAACCTGCTGCGCGGCTACCTCGAGAAATATCCCTCGCTGGATCTGCTCGACCTGGTCTACCAGGCGATCCTGGCAAACGGCGATACGCAGGCGGCATACCGCTTGGTGCGTGACGAGGTGCGGCGCACGCCGACGCTGCTTGGCCTCGACAAGCTGCTGGAGGCGCAACTGCTGGAGGCGCCTGCCGAAAAGCGGCATGACCTGCAGCTGATCAAGCAGCTGATCCACCAGCACACACGCAGCCTGGCGATGTACAAATGCGAGCATTGCGGTTTCCGCGCGCGGCAGTTCTACTGGCACTGCCCGGCCTGCGGAGAGTGGGAAACCTACGCGCCGCGGCGCACCGAAGAAAAGGGAATTCCGGCATGACGGAGATGCGGCAATGAGCGGCGGCAACGCGGGTCCGCGGGTCATCGTGGCCCTGGACTATGCCTCCGGCGGTGAAGCGCTGGATTTCGCGCAGCGCCTTGATCCGCTGCGCTGCCGGGTGAAAGTCGGCAAGGAGCTGTTCACCGCCGCAGGGCCGGAACTCGTGCGCCAGCTGGCGGGCCATGGCTTCGAGGTGTTCCTCGACCTCAAGTACCACGACATCCCCAACACCGTCGCCTCGGCCTGCAAGGCTGCGGCCGGGCTCGGCGCCTGGATGATCAATGTCCATGCCGGTGGCGGCAGGACGATGATGCAGGCGGCACGCGAGGCGCTGGCGGGTCTGGCAAAGCCGCCGAAGCTGATCGCGGTGACCGTGCTGACCAGCATGGCCGCGGAAGACTTGCGCGAAGTCGGGCATGATGAGGCGCCGGAGGTCCTGGTCGAGCGGCTGGCGCGGCTGGCCGCTGACAGCGGCATGGACGGCGTGGTGTGTTCGGCACAGGAGGCGGCCCGGCTGCGCAAGTCCTGCGGCCCGGCGTTCTGCCTGGTGACCCCGGGCATCCGCCTGGCCGATTCGGCCAGCGATGACCAGAAGCGGATCGTCACCCCGCAGGCGGCGATTGCCGCGGGCGCCGATTATCTGGTCATCGGCCGCCCGATTACCCGCGCCGCCGATCCGCTCGCCGTGCTTGAACGCATCAACGCGGACATCGCCGCAGCCTCGGGCCGGTAAAATAGCGCTCTGATGGCCAGGACAGCGATTACAAACGGGAATTCATCCACGCCGGAAGCCAGGCTGAAGGCGATCCGCCGCGCGCGCGTGCTGGTGGTCGGCGATGTCATGCTCGACCGCTACTGGTTCGGCGATGTCGACCGGATTTCCCCCGAGGCCCCGGTGCCGGTGGTCCGGGTGGAACGTATTGAGGACCGGCCGGGCGGCGCTGCCAATGTGGCGCGCAACGCGGCAGCGCTGGGCGCGAAAGCGATGCTGCTGTCGGTGGTGGGGCGCGACGAGCCCGGACGCAGCCTGCAGAAGCTGCTGCGCCGTGAACAGGTGGCCACCAGCCTGCATGCCGATGCCACCATTTCCACCACGGTCAAGCTGCGCGTGATCGGACGCCGGCAGCAGCTGCTGCGCGCCGACTTCGAAACCCTGCCCAGTCACGAGGTGCTGGCCTCCAAGCTCCGGGATTACCAGCGGCTGCTCAGGTCCTGCGATGTCGTGATCCTCTCCGATTACGGCAAGGGCGGTCTGGCCCACATCGCCAAAATGATCGCGATGGCGCGCAGCCGCGGCATCCCGGTGCTGGTCGACCCCAAAGGCGAGGATTATTCGCGCTACCGCGGCGCCTCGCTGGTGACCCCCAACCGCTCCGAGCTGCGCGCGGTCACCGGCAGCTGGCGCAGCGAGGCCATGCTCAATGCACGGGCCGAAGCGCTGCGCCGGAAACTGGGGCTGGGCGGACTGCTGGTCACACGCAGCGAAGAAGGCATGACGCTGTACCGGCGCGGCAGCCGGCTTCATGTGGCCGCGCAGGCACGCGAGGTCTTTGACGTCAGTGGCGCGGGTGACACGGTCATCGCCACGATCGGCGTGATGCTGGGCGCGGGCGAGGACATCGAGAGTGCGGTGCGCATTGCCAACCGTGCAGCCGGAATCGTCGTCGGCAAGTTCGGCACCGCCGTGGTCCATCCGCAGGAGCTGTTTTCCGCAGGGGCAACAGAATGAGCATGGTCTATGTAGTGACCGGTGCGGCCGGATTCATCGGTGCCAACCTGGTCAAGGGCCTCAACGCGCAGGGCATCACCGATGTGCTTGCCGTCGACGACCTGACCCAGGGCGACAAGTTCCGCAACCTCGTCGATTGCAGCATCACCGATTATCTCGACAAGGACGAGTTCCTCGCGCGGATCCGCGCCGGCAGCTTCCGCCGCGGCATCAAGGCGATTTTCCACCAGGGCGCCTGCTCCGACACCACGGCCAGCGATGGCAAATACGTGATGGACGTCAATTACGCCTATTCCTGCGCGCTGCTGGATTTCTGCCAGTCCGAACAGGTGCCGTTCATCTATGCCTCGTCGGCGGCAACCTACGGTGCGCATGCCGAGTTCCGCGAGGATCCGGCCTGCGAGGGGCCGCTGAACGTGTATGGATATTCCAAGCTGCTGTTCGACCAGCGCGTGCGCAGGCTGCCGCCGGCCGGTCCGCAGGTCGTGGGCCTGCGCTATTTCAACGTCTACGGCGACCGCGAGCAGCACAAGGGGCGCATGGCCTCGGTGGCTTTCCATTTTTTCAACCAGTACCGCGCCGAGGGCCATGTGCGCCTGTTCGAGGGCAGTGCCGGTTACGGAAACGGCGAGCAGCGCCGCGATTTCGTGTCGGTGGAGGATGTGGTCAGGGTCAACCTGCATTTCCTGCAGAATCCGTTCAAGTCCGGCATTTTCAACTGCGGCACCGGTGCGGCACAGTCGTTCAACGATGTCGCGGTGGCGATGCTGAACAGCTGCCGCGCCGCCGAAGGCCGCCCCGAGCTGACGCTGCACGAGCTGCAGCAGCAGAACCTGATCCGTTACATTCCTTTCCCCGGCGATCTCAAGGGCAAATACCAGAGCTATACCCAGGCCGACCTCGGCGCGCTGCGTGCCGCCGGCTACACGGCACCGTTCATGACCGTGGAGCAGGGCGTATCGCGCTATTGCCATCAGCTGCTGGCGAAGGCCGGGGGCTGAACTGCGATGCGGACGCTGGAGGCATTCGTCGGCAACACGCCGCTGGTGCGCCTGCAGCGCATTCCCGGGGATACCGGCAATGTCATCCTCGCCAAGCTGGAAGGCAACAATCCCGCCGGGTCGGTAAAGGACCGCCCGGCGCTGTCGATGATCCGCTGCGCGCAGGAACGCGGCAGTATCCGGCCCGGCGACACCCTGATCGAGGCCACCAGCGGCAATACCGGGATTGCGCTGGCCATGGCGGCGGCGATCATGGGTTACCGCATGGTGCTGGTGATGCCGGAGAACCAGTCGCTGGAACGGCAGCAGACCATGCGCGCCTACGGCGCGGAGCTGATCCTGACGCCGAAGGAAGTGAGCATGGAGGGGGCGCGCGATGTGGCCGAACGCATGGTGCGCGAAGGCAGGGGCGTGATGCTTGACCAGTTCGCCAATCCGGACAATCCGCTGGCGCATTACGAAGGCACCGGTCCCGAAATCTGGCGCGACACTTCGGGCAAGGTCACGCATTTCGTCTCGAGCATGGGCACCACCGGCACCATCATGGGCGTCTCGCGTTTCCTTAAGGAACAGAATTCCGGGGTGCAGATCATTGGCTGCCAGCCGGCCGATGGCGCGCAGATCGCCGGCATCCGCAAGTGGCCGCCGGAATACCTGCCGAAAATCTGCGACTGGAGCCGGGTCGACCGGATCGTAGAAGTCGCGCAGGCGGATGCCGAGAACATGACGCGCCGGCTCGCGCGCGAGGAAGGCATTTTTGCCGGCGTATCTTCCGGCGGAGCGCTGTGGGCTGCGCTGCAGATTTCGGCGCAGGTCCGCGACGCGGTGATCGTGTTCATCGTCTGCGACCGCGGCGACCGTTACCTGTCGACCGGCATATTCCCTGCCTGAATTATACAAGTTATTGATTTAAAAGGAATAATTTTGAATTCCGTGCTGGTGTTCGATATCGAGACCGTGCCCGACGTCGCAGGGCTGCGCCGTCTGCACGGCTTCGACGCCGGCATCAGCGATCACGATGTCGCCGAGATGTCCTTCCAGCTGCGGCGGCAGTCACACGGCAACGATTTCCTGCCGCATTACCTGCAGCGCGTGCTGGTGATCTCCTGCGTACTGCAGGACCGCGACAGCTTCAAGGTCTGGTCGCTGGGCGCAGCGGGTGAAACGGAAGGCGAGATCATCCAGCGTTTTTTCGACGGCATCGAGAAATACACGCCGCAGCTGGTGTCGTGGAACGGCGGCGGCTTCGACCTGCCGGTATTGCATTACCGCGGCCTTATGCACGGTGTAAAAGCATCGCGCTACTGGGACATGGGCGAGGACGACCGCGACTTCAAGTGGAACAACTACATCAGCCGCTACCACCAGCGTCACCTCGACCTGATGGACCTGCTGGCGCTGTACCAGGGCCGCGCCAATGCGCCGCTCGATGCGCTGGCGCAACTGATGGGCTTCCCCGGCAAGCTGGGCATGGACGGTTCGGCGGTTTGGGGCGCATTCCAGGACGGCAAACTGGAGGACATCTGGCGCTACTGCGAGACCGATGTCGTCAACACCTATCTGGTGTTCCTGCGCTTCCAGCTGATGCGCGGCGCGCTGACGCCTGAACAGCACGACCGGCAGGTCGCCGCGGTGCGCGCCGCACTGGGCAAGCTCGGACAACCGCACTGGAAGGAATTCCTGGCGCGCTGGGCGGCGCCATGATCGAAGATTCCCGATACTGGTGCGCCATTGCCATTCGGCAACGGTGCAAGCCTTAGCATGGGCCGCAGCAACACCCCGCGGACGACCACGGCCGGTCCGCTGCAGATCGAATCCCTCGACCATGAAGGCAAGGGCATCGCGCGCCATAACGGCAAGGTGATGTTCATCGAAGGCGCCTTGCCCGGTGAAACGGTCGAGGCGGCCATCTACCGCCGCAAGCCTGCCTTCGAGCAGGGCTATGCGACGAGGATATTCCGGGAAAGCGTGGCGCGCACCGATCCGGGCTGCGAATTTTTCGGGCTGTGTGGCGGCTGCAGCCTGCAGCACATGGACCTGCGCACCCAGGTTGCGGCCAAGCAGCGTGTGCTCGAAGACAACCTGCGCCACATCGGCAAGGTGCAGCCGGAGCAGATCCTGCCGGCGATCCACGGCCCGGACTGGGGCTACCGCCATCGCGCGCGGCTGACGGTGCGCAATGTGCTGAAGAAAGGCACGGTGCTGGTCGGCTTCCATGAAAAGCGCAGCAGCTACGTCGCGGACATGACCGCCTGCAGGGTGCTGCCGCAGCGCATGTCGAAGCTGCTGCCGCTGCTGCGCGGGCTGGTCGGCAGCCTGAGCATCCGCGACCGCCTGCCGCAGATTGAAATCGCGCTCACCGATGACAGCGATGTGCTGGTGCTGCGCATCCTCGAAGCGCTGACGGCCGAAGACGAACAGCGGATCCGGTCATTTGCCGATGCGCACCGGGTGTCGATCTGGCTGCAGGCTGCAGGGCCGGAGACGGCGCAGCCTTTTCATCCGCCGGGTGCCGACACCCTGGCCTACACGCTGCCGGAGTTCGGTGTGCGCGTCGCGTTCAAGCCGACCGACTTCACCCAGGTCAACCATTCAATCAACCGCGTGCTGGTTCGACGGGCGCTGGGGCTTCTTGATCCTCAGCCGGGGGAGCGCATCGCCGACCTGTTCTGCGGCCTGGGCAATTTCACGCTGCCGATCGCGCGCAGCGGGGCCATGGTCACCGGGATCGAGGGCAATGCCGGGCTGATCCGCCGGGCGGGCGACAATGCAGCGCTCAACGGGCTCACGGACCGCACGCGGTTCATGGTGATGGACCTGTTCAAGATCGATGCCGCGCAATGGCAGGCGCTGGGGCGTTTCGACAAGCTGCTGATCGATCCGCCGCGCGACGGCGCGATGGAACTGGTCAAGCTGATCGGCGCCGACGGGCCGAAGCGCATCGTCTACGTGTCCTGCAACCCGGCGACGTTGGCGCGGGACGCCGAGGTGCTGGTGGCGGTGCACGGCTATACCCTGAAGGCCGCCGGCATCGTCAACATGTTTCCGCATACCGCGCATGTCGAGTCGATTGCCTGGTTTGAACGGGAGTAGGCTGTTCTGCGAAAAACAAAAAAGCGGCCCGCAGGCCGCTTTTTTTGTGCTGAAGGCTTCCGCTCAGTCGCGGTCACCGGTCAGCCCGAGGATCTGCAGCAGGCTGCTGAAGATGTTGTAGAGCGATACATACAGCGACAGCGTGGCGGACACGTAATTCGTTTCGCCGCCGCGGACGATGGCATTGATCTGCCACAGGATCACCGCGGAGGAGAAGATGATGAACGCGCCGCACAGCACCAGCTGCATCAGCGGGCTTTGCAGGAAGATCTGCGCCACCACCGCCAGCATGATCACCACGAAGCCGACCAGCAGGAACTTGTTGAGGAAGCTGAAATCGCGCTTGGTCGTCGCGGCGATGCCGGAGAGCACGAAGAACACCGCCGCGGTGCCGCCGGCAGCCATCATCACCAGCTGGCCGCCGTTGCGCAGCGAAAGGATGGTTTGCAGCAGCGGGGCGAGCAGCAGGCCCATGAAGGCGGTGAAGCCAAGCAGCAGGCCGACGCCGAGCACGCTGTTGCGGTTTTTCTCGATCATGAAAATCCAGCCGTAGAACACCGCCATCATGATGATCACGCTCATGATCGGGCTGGAGCGCATGAAGCTGAAGTTGATGAAATTCGTGCCGACAGCCGCGCCGATCACGGTCGGGATCAGGGAGACGGCGAGCAGCAGGTAGGTGTTGCGCAGCACCTTGTTCTGTTGCGCGGCAATGTCGGTGCTGCCGGCAGAATAGGGTGCTCCGGTGTGCAGTTCAGGTTGCATGGATCCAAGCCTCCAGTTAATTGTTGACTGAAACAGTCGACAGTAAGACGTTGGTAAGACTACTGAAAGGCGTCAAAAGTTGCAATCATCAGGCCCGATTTCCGGTCCTGATGGGGTGACGCAAGTATTTGATAATAGATGATATTATTTTAGGCAATTGGCGCCTGACTGATGCGGTTGGGCCTCGTTTGGCGCTACAATTCGCGCCCCGAGGCCCTGCTGCACCGGTGGTTAACCTGCCGCCAGGCAGGTTAAGCGCCGTCAGGCGCGGCCGGAGCTAAAACCGGCAGGGATTGAGTTGCAGCAGCATTGGAGGGTTGGCAGAGCGGTTGAATGCACCGGTCTTGGCGCACGCAGTGTGTGCGCTTGCGAGGCTAACCTGCCGTCAGGCAGGTTAAGCGCCGTCAGGCGCGGCCGGAGCTAAAACCGGCAGGGATTGAGTTGCAGCAGCATTGGAGGGTTGGCAGAGCGGTTGAATGCACCGGTCTTGGCGCACGCAGTGTGTGCGCTTGCGAGGCTAACCTGCCGTCAGGCAGGTTAAGCGCCGTCAGGCGCGGCCGGAGCTAAAACCGGCAGGGATTGAGTTGCAGCAGCATTGGAGGGTTGGCAGAGCGGTTGAATGCACCGGTCTTGAAAACCGGCAGGGCCTCACGGTCCTCGTGAGTTCGAATCTCACACCCTCCGCCACAATCAGGTATCACCGCGCCGGGCGTCCGCCCAGCAATTCGGCGTTTCATACAGCCTGACCTGCTGCAGTTCCAGTTTTGCGCCGTATCGGCTGCGGTAGAGTGGGTCGAGAATGCGGAATGCGGTCTGCGCAAGATGCTCGGCCGTCGGCGGCGCGTCGAACAGAACGGTCTTGTGGCCGGTGACCGTTGCCAGGAATGCCACGACGGCCTGATCGCCGCGCCAGGCCAGGAAGGCGTGGTCCCAAGGCTCCACCACGTGCTGCTGTGCGATGGCCTTGACCTCGGAAAAATCCATGACCATGCCTTCATCGGCGGCGCCGGCGATGGTCACCACCGGACCGCTGAGCGTGATCTCGATGGCGTAGCGGTGGCCGTGCAGGTGTCGGCACTGGCTGCCGTGGTTGGGGATGCGGTGGCCGGCGTCGAATTCCAGCCTTCGGGTGATGCGCATGGGGGCCGGATTATAACCCCGGGCACCCGGGCGGCGGCATTTCCGGGGGTCGAAAACCTCGTTTTTCCCCTGAAAATCCAATAAAATACGCCCCTTTTTGGTTCAGGCAGAAAACAGCCCTCATGGCTCTGATAGTCCAGAAATACGGCGGCACCTCGGTGGGCAGTCCCGAGCGCATCAAGAACGTGGCCAAGCGCGTGGCGCGCTGGAAAGCACAGGGCCATGACGTGGTCGTGGTGGTCTCGGCTATGTCCGGCGAAACCAACCGCCTGATCGCGCTGGCCAAGGAAATCCAGGCGCAGCCCGACCCCCGCGAACTCGACGTCATGGTGTCGACCGGCGAACAGGTCACCATCGCGCTGCTGTCGATGGCGCTGATCGACATGGGCCTCAAGGCGCGCAGCTACACCGGCGGCCAGGTGCGCATCCTGACCGACAACGCCTATACCAAGGCGCGCATCGTCAGCATCGACGAGGACCGCATGCGCGCCGACCTCAAGGCCGGCTGCGTGGTGGTGGTTGCCGGATTCCAGGGCGTCGACGAACACGGAAACATCACCACGCTCGGCCGCGGCGGTTCCGACACCACCGGTGTTGCGCTGGCGGCGGCGCTGAAGGCCGACGAGTGCCAGATCTATACCGACGTCGACGGCGTTTACACCACCGACCCGCGCATCGTTCCGGAGGCGCGGCGCCTGAAGACAGTCACCTTCGAGGAGATGCTCGAGATGGCGAGCCTCGGCTCCAAGGTGCTGCAGATCCGCTCGGTGGAATTTGCCGGCAAGTACAAGGTGCGTTTGCGCGTGCTCTCCAGCTTCGAGGACGAGGGCGAGGGCACGCTGATCACTTTCGAGGAAGACAAGGACATGGAAAAAGCCGTCATTTCAGGCATCGCGTTCAACCGCGACGAAGCGAAAATCACCGTGCTCGGCGTGCCCGACCGTCCCGGCATCGCCTACCAGATCCTCGGCCCGGTGGGCGAGGCCAACATCGACGTCGACATGATCGTGCAGAACGTGGGGCACGACGGGCTGACCGATTTCTCCTTCACCGTGCACCGCAACGATTACCAGAAGGCGCTGACCGTGCTCAAGCCGGTGCTGGAACATACCGGCGCGCGCGGCGTGCAGAGCGGCGACCGCATCGCCAAGGTCTCGGTGGTCGGCGTCGGCATGCGTTCCCATGCCGGGATCGCCAGCACCATGTTCCGCACCCTCGCCGAGGAGGGCATCAACATCGAGATGATCTCGACCTCGGAAATCAAGATTTCGGTGGTGATCGACGAGAAATACACCGAACTCGCGGTGCGTGTGCTGCACAAGGCGTTCGGGCTGGACCAGCCGGCCTGAGCGGCCGTCGGGACAGGGGGTGTGATATCCTCCCAACCTTTGCCGTTCCGGTCTGACCGCCGGACGGCGAGCAGAGTTCAGGAGAGATGGCCGAGTGGTCGAAGGCGCGCCCCTGCTAAGGGCGTATGGGGACAAAATCTCCATCGAGGGTTCGAATCCCTCTCTCTCCGCCAAACAAAATACGGGGCCCAAGGCCCCGTATTTTTTTGGTGGTGATGGGAGTAGAGAGAAGCCTCCGGTTCGACCAGCGACACGCAGTGCGTGTCGCGCAGGACGCCACGCCATTGGCGTGGCGGTCCCGAGCGGCAGCGAGGGATGACGGATCGCCGCAAGGCGAGGCCGGCACAATCCCTCTCTCTCCGCCAAACGGAAACACGGGGCCCGCCCCGTGTTTTGTTGGACCGGCATGGTGCCGTCGTTTAAAAATCACTCCACCTTGGCTTTGGCGCGCAGTTCCTGCACGGCCTTTTGCACGTTTTCACGCTGAACGACCTGCGTTAACTGGGGTTTGATCGCTTCAAAGGTCATTGGGCGCATGTCGTCAAGTTTGATCACGTGCCAGCCGAAGTTGGTTCTGACCGGGGTTTCCGTCATTTCGCCTTTTTTCAGGCGTGCCAGAGCTTCTGCAAACGGTCGCACGTAGGTTGTTGGAGCTGCCCACTGCAACTCGCCGCCATTGGCCTTGCTACCCTCATCAAGCGATTGCTGGGAGGCGAGTTTGGCAAAATCTGCGCCGCCCTTGAGTTGTTCAATGACGTTTTTGGCCTCCGTCTCGGATGACAGCAGGATATGGCGCGCCTTGAATTCGTTGGCTGCGGGACTGTCCTTGAAACGCTCATGCGCTTGGCGCAATGCTTCCTCGGATGCCGGATGGCGTCTGGCCATTTCATTGAGAAAAGCGCCGACAAGGACGTTCTGGCGGGCGATATCGAGTTGCGCGCTGACTTCCTTCTTCTTGTTTAGGCCGAGCTTGACTGCCTCCTGTGCCATCACCTCGCGGTTGATCAATTCCTGCTTGACCATCTCGCGAAGTTCCGGAGAGTCCTCGCGGCCCTGCGATTTGATTTCCCGCATCAGGATGTCGGCACGACCTTGCGGAATGGTGATGCCGTTGACTTTGGCGACCTGCGCCAGCGCCGGCGGTGCTAAAACGGCTGCTGCAGCAACGGCCAGCAGGGTGATTGAAAGGGTCTTGCGCATGGCAACAGCTCCTGTGTGATGTTTCATGGTCATATTTCGTCCGGAGCATACGCCTTGATGGCGAGTGCGTGGATTTCACGGTGCATCATGCCGCCAAGCGCCTCGTACACCATGCGGTGTCGGGACTGCGGCGTCTGTTTCGCAAAGCATGGGGCAACAATGATCAACTGGTAATGCCCGCCGCCGCCACTGGTGCCTTCGTGGCCGGAATGCGCGCCTGACTCGTCAAGCAGCTCGATCGATTCCGGCTCAAGCGCGGCCAGCCGGTCCCTGATGGCATCAGCGGTGGACATGTTTCCGCGGATGGCCTGTGCTTGCAGCAATGCCATTCATTCGCTGTTGCTTTCCTTCATGTGCGGTGCCAGCACCACGGCCTGGCCGATCACGAACAGGATCATCAGGCCGATGCCGCCGAAGAGCTTGAAGCTGACCCAGGTGTCGGTCGGGTAGCCGTAGGCGACGTAGATGTTCAGCACGCCCATGAAGGCGAAGAAGCCGATCCAGCCGAGCAGCAGTTTGCGCCAGACCGGGTCGGGCGCGGTGACCTGCTTTTCCATCATCGCGCGGATCAGGTTCTTGCGGAAGGCGAATTCCGAGACCAGCAGCACCGCGGCGAACAGCCAGTAGAGCACCGTCGGCTTCCATTTGATGAAGGTCTCGTCCTTCAGCAGCAGGGTCGCGCCGCCGAACACCACGATCAGCGCGAGGCTGATCCACTGCATGTTTTCCACCTTGCGGTGCTTGAGCCAGACCCAAAGGATCTGCAGCGCTGTGGCGGCGATTGCCGCCGCGGTGGCGATATAGATTCCGGACAACTTGTACGCCGCAAAAAACAGGATGACCGGGAAGATGTCGAACAGGAATTTCATGGGCGCTCATTATCCATGCTTAATGCCGGGCAGTCCATTTGGCGAGACGCTCGCGCATCATGTCACCGACGTGCGCACCGTAGGCGGTTTTCGCGGATTCCCGGACCCCTTCGGCGAAGAATGCGGCGCAGTGTTGCGGCAGGTTCGCCTCGAGCAGGTCGTAGGAAGCATTCATACGCTCAGTCTGCTGGGTGCGCGTGGCGATGATTGCGCAGTTGAAATGCAGCATCAGCCAGGGTTGTGCGGCGGCCGGATCGCTGCTGCCGGCAACCCCGGGCGCGGCGTGTGCGATCACCGCCAGTGCACGGTCATGCAGCCGCGCGAGCGCCGCACCGTCGCGCGTCGCATTGGCCTGGCGCGCCAGCGCGTTGACCACCGGTTCCAGCACCGCAATCCGCCCGCCGCGGCCGATCAGCCAGTGCGCGAGTTCGAGCGCCGTGTCCTCGACTGCCGCGCGCGCTTCATCCTGCCTGAGCTGCCAGGCCCACAGCCCGAGGTCGGACAGGCACTCCAGCGCATGGGTGCCGAGTTCATCGACTTCATCCGCGGGCAGTTCCTCATCGGCGGCATCCGCGCGCTGGCAGACATCCAGGCACTGGCGCACCGCATCGGCCAGCAAATGCGGGGTCACTTCCTGGCCGGTAAAGGGGCCGGCCTGTTCGAAGCCGGCAATCAGCGCGCCGGCAGCCTGGTCAAAGGCGCGGCGGGTGGCGCGGTTCACTGTTTCTCGAACCGCAGTGATGCCGAGTTGATGCAATAGCGCAGTCCGGTCGGCTGCGGGCCGTCCTCGAAGACATGGCCGAGGTGGGCGTCACAGCGGCTGCACAGCACCTCGGTGCGGGTCATGAAGAAGCCGTGGTCGGCTTCGGTGGCGACATTCGCGGCGACCGCAGGTTGCCAGAAGCTCGGCCAGCCGGTGCCGGAATCGAATTTTTCCGAGGACCGGAACAGTTCGGCGCCGCAGCAGATGCAGCGGTAGACGCCGTCTTCGTGGTGGTCCCAGTATTCCCCGGTGAAGGCGCGCTCGGTGCCCTTGCGGCGTGCCACTTCGAACTGCTGCGGCGTCAGCAGCGCCTTCCACTCGGCTTCGGTTTTCCTGACGGTATCGCTCATGATGGTCCTTTGGGCATCGCTGTCCGGCATTTGGTTCCCCGGCGCATCGCGCTAGAGCACCTTGCCGGGATTCATCAGTCCGCGCGGGTCGAGCGCGCGCTTCAGCGTGCGCATCAGGTCCAGTTCCACCGGATCCTTGTAGCGCGCCAGTTCGGCCACTTTCGACAGGCCGATGCCGTGCTCCGCGCTGAAGCTGCCGCCGTAGCGCTGCACGATGTCGTACACCGTCTCGGTGACATCGTGCGCGTCGCGGGCGGCGGCGTCGCTGCGCAGTCGCTCCGGCAGGTAGGCGTTGTAATGCAGGTTGCCGTCGCCGAGGTGGCCGAAGCAGATCAGGCGCACGCCTGGAAAGCGCGCTTCCAGCGCGGCCTGCGCCTCGCGGATGAATTCGGGGATGCGGCCGACCGCCACCGCGATGTCGTGCCGGTACACCATCACAGGTTCCTGCCGCGCGCCTTCGGGGATGGACTCGCGCATATGCCAAAGCGCCTGTGCCTGGCTGCGGTTTTCGGCGATCACCGCGTCGTCAACAAGCGACTGCTGCAATGCCTCCTCCAGCGCGGTCTCGAGGTCGTTGCGCAGTGCCTGCTCGTTGCCGGCATCGGCCAGTTCGGTCAGCACGTACCAGGGGTGCGGCTCCGCGATCGGGTCGCGCGTGCCGGGCACGTGTTTCCACACCAGTTCGAGGCTGTGGCGCGAGATCAGCTCGAACGCGGTGATGCGGTCGTTGCAGTGTCGCCGCATCAGCGCCAGCAGCTGAAGCGCCGACTCGGGATCTTTCACCGCCATCCACGCCGTGGCGTTGGCGACGGGGCGGGGGAACAGCTTCAGCGTCACCGCGGTGATGATGCCCAGCGTGCCTTCAGCACCGATGAAGAGATGCTTCAGGTCATAGCCGGTGTTGTCCTTGCGCAGGCCCCTGAGTCCGTTCCAGATGCGACCGTCGGGGAGCACCACTTCGACGCCGAGCACCAGGTCGCGGGTGTTGCCGTAGCGCAGCACGTTGACGCCGCCGGCATTGGTGGAGAGATTGCCGCCGATCTGGCAGCTGCCTTCGGCGCCGAGGCTCAGCGGAAACAGGCGCCCGGCATCGGCGGCCGCCTGCTGGATCGCGGCGAGCACGCAGCCGGCCTCTGCGGTGAGCGTGTTGTTCAGCGGATCGACATCGAGGATGCGGTTCATGCGCGCCAGCGACAGCACGATTTCGCCGCCGCCGGAGTCCGGCACCGAGGCGCCGCACATGCCGGTGTTGCCGCCCTGCGGGACTACCGGCGTGCCGGCCTGCGCGCACAGCTTCATCACTTCGGCGACTTCCCGGGTGTTGGCGGGGCGCGCGACGGCAGCCGCCTTGCCGCGATAGACGCCGCGCCAGTCGACGACATAGGGTTCAAGGTCTTCAGGGGCAGTCAGCACGCCTTGCGGTCCGAGCAGCCGGGTCAGGTCAGCGATCAGGGTGGAGTTGGGCTGTTGCATGAAAATGGCAGTGAAAACAGATGGTTATGGAATACGGTTTATGCGCAGGTCCCGCATTGTTCAGCGCAGGGCCTTGCCGGTCAATAGGCGGGACCGCTGTCGGGCGTGCGCACGGCGCGGTCTGCGGCTGACCGGCAAGCGGCAAACCGGCTGAATGCCACCGCAATCCGCTGGATGGCGCAGGGTGATCACATTGTGCGCACTCCGTGCATGCGCAAGGTGCATGCATCCGCCATCTGCTGCAGTGCGCGCAGGCCGGACGATTTCTCCTGCACTGACGGTGGTCCACGATCCGGCCCATGCAGATGGACTGCGGCAACACGCGCCGGGTGATCTCGGTTAAGATTTCGCGCTGCAAAACCTGCAGTCGGCACGGTCCGCAAACACAGGGACGCATCGTGCCGTGGCGCCCGCAGCGCTGACATCCGGAGGAGCACAACAATAATGACCGATCGCATCATACTGGCCTGCACGCTGGTACTGGCCGGTGTCTATTTCTGGGCAACGGCGCAGATCCCCAGCCTCGAACTCGGTGACCCGCTCGGGCCCAAGGCGTTCCCGCAGATGCTCGGCGTCGGGCTGCTGATCGGCGCGGGCATGCTGCTCGCCGAGATCCTGCGCGGCCGGCGCAATCCGCCGGCGCAACCGGCGGAGTCGGTCTGGGATTCCGGCAACTGGGTGGTGGCCGCGGTGGCGGCGTGGACAGCGGTCTACATCGCCAGTTTCGAATACCTCGGCTACATGGCCGCGACGCTGGTCTATCTGCTGGCGCTGACGAGCTATTTCAACAAGGGCCGCCACCTGATGAACGTGCTGACCTGCGTGCTGTTCGTCGCCGGCAGCTATTTCATGTTCACCAGGCTGCTGGGCGTGAACCTCGCCCGTGGCGTGCTGCCATTCTGAGGACGCCATGGAAACCCTGACCCATATCCTCAACGGCTTCGTGGTGGCGACGCAGCCGATCAACCTCTGGTACACCTTCCTCGGCGTGTTCATGGGCACCATCATCGGCGTGCTGCCGGGCATCGGGCCCTCGGCCGGCATCGCGCTGCTGATCCCGATCACCTACGGCATGAACCCGACCTCAGCGCTGATCATGATGGCCGGCATCTACTACGGCGCCAAATACGGCGGCTCGACCACCGCGATCCTGATCCGCACGCCCGGCGAGGCGGCTTCGGTGATGACCTCGATCGACGGCTATGAAATGGCGAAAAAAGGCAGGGCCGGGGCGGCGCTCGCGGTGTCCGCGATCGGTTCCTTCATTGCCGGCACCATCGGCGTCATCGGGCTCACGCTGTTCGCGGTGCCGCTGACCTCGATGGCGCTCAAGTTCGGGCCGGCCGAATATTTTACGCTGATGCTGTTCGCAATGACCGCGGTGTCGACGCTGACCGGCGAATCGCCGGCGAAGGGCGTCATTGCCACCATCCTCGGCCTGATGATCGCCACCATCGGCATCGACCTGCAGAGCGGCCAGGCGCGCTTCACGATGGGCGTGCCCGAGTTCCAGGACGGCGTCGGCTTCGTGGTGGTGGTGGTGGGCCTGTTCGCGATGGCGGAAGTCTTCCGCGGCCTCGAAGGCATCTACAAGGGCACTTCCGCCGAGGCGATGAAGATCTCCGGCAAGCTGTGGCTGACGAAGGAAGAGTGGAAGCGCTCGATCGGCCCGATCTGGCGCGGCGGCATCATCGGCTTCGTCGTCGGCGTGCTGCCCGGCGCCGGCGGCACCATCGCCTCGATCATGTCGTACACCACCGAAAAGCGCATGTCGAAGCACCCCGAGGAATTCGGCCGTGGCGCGATCGAAGGTGTGGCCGGCCCCGAGTCGGCGAACAACTCAGACACCGCAGGCGCCCTGGTGCCGCTGCTGACGCTGGGCATTCCCGGCGGCGGTGCCACCGCGGTGCTGCTCGGCGCCTTCATCATGTACGGCATCCAGCCGGGACCGCTGCTGTTCCAGAGCAAGCCCGACCTGGTGTGGGGGCTGGTCAACAGCATGTACATCGGCAACGTGATGCTGGTGATCCTCAACCTGCCGCTGATCGGCCTGTTCGTGCGCCTGCTCTACATTCCGCAGGGCATTCTGTATCCGCTGATCGTCGCCATTTCGGCGATCGGCGCCTATGCCATCAACGGCAGCCCGGTCGACCTCTGGCTGATCCTGGTCTTCGGCGTCATCGGCTATGTCTTCGACAAGGTCGGCATGCCGGTGGCGCCGCTGGTGCTGTCGCTGGTGCTGGGCGGCATGATGGAGCAGTCCTTCCGCCAGGCGATGACCATCTCCGGCGGCGACCTGAAGATCTTCTACAACAGCGCGATCACCGTCACGCTGCTGGTGATGTCGGTGATCTCGGTGGCGCTGCCGTTCATCATCCCCCGCCTGCGGGCGCTGGGCAGCAAGGGCGACGAAAGCTGAGGGCGCCCGCACCGTTTTTTTCGTTTCATTTTCTGGAGACTGCAAGTTGAACAAGGTAACCGTGGTGCCGGGCGACGGCATCGGACCCGAAGTCGTCGGCGCCACCTGCGCCATCATCAAGGCCTCTGGCGCGAAAGTGGAGTTCGAGGAGGTGCTGGTCGGGCTGCGCGCCGAGAAGGAGCACGGCACGCCGCTGCCCTCCAGCGTGCTTGAATCGATCGAGCGCAACAAGCTCGCGCTGAAAGGGCCGACGCAGACGCCCTTCGGCGGCAACTACCGCATCTACATCGAACGCATGCGCGGCGGCAAGGAATGGCGCGCCGACTACCCGAGCATCGCGATTGCGCTGCGCAAGGAACTGCAGCTCTACGTCAACGTGCGCCCGATCAAGAACTATCCCGGCGTCGCTTCGCGCTACCAGAACGTCGACCTGGTGATTTTCCGCGAGAACAGCGAAGACCTCTACGTCGGCAACGAGCGCATGATCGACGAGAACACCGCCGAGGCGATCAAGCGCATCACCCGCGGCGCCACCGAGCGCACTGCGCGTTACGGCTTCGAGTACCTGAAGAAGACCGGCCGCCGCAAGATGACCATCGGCCACAAGGCCAACGTGATGAAACTGACCGACGGCCTGTTCCTCAAGGCGGGGCAGGACGTGGCCAAGGACTACCCGGAAATCCTCTGCGATGCGCGCGTGATCGATGCGCTGTGCATGGAACTGGTGATCAAGCCCGAATCCTTCGACGGACTGCTGCTCGCCAACCTGTTTGGCGACATCGTCTCCGACCTCGCCGCGGGCCTGGTCGGCGGCCTCGGCGTGGCGCCCGGCGCCAACATCGGCCCCGACTGCGCGATGTTCGAGGCGGTGCACGGCACTGCGCCCGACATCGCCGGCAAGGATGTCGCCAACCCGATGGCGATGATCCTCTCCGGCGTGCTGATGCTGCGCCACATCGGCGAGGCCGACGCCGCCAACCGCATCGATGCCGCACTGACCGCGGTGCTTGCCGAGAAAAAGCATGTCACCCGCGACCTCGGCGGTGAGGCGGGCACCAAACGTTTCACCGAGGCCATCGTCGCGAAACTGGGGTAAGTTTATAAGTATTTGTTTTTAAAGGTAAATATTTCATGGGCAAACGCATTGTCGTAGTCGGCGCCGGCGCCATCGGCGGCATCGCCGGCGGCCACATGACCCGCGCCGGGCATGACGTCACGCTGATCGACCCCTGGCCAGAGCATGTCGAAACCATGCGCAGCCAGGGCCTGCACCTGTCGGGCATGACGCCGGAGGAAACCCACACCATCAAGGTCAATGCCATCCACGTCACCGAGGTGCAGCGTTTCTGCAAGGAGCGCCCGGTGGACATCGCCTTCATCTGCGTGAAGTCCTACGACACCGAATGGGCCACGCACCTGATCAAGCCGTATCTCGCGCCGGACGGTTTCTGCGTGTCGCTGCAGAACTGCATCAACGAGGAGCGCATCGCCGCGATCGTCGGCTGGGGCAAGACGCTGGGCTGCATTGCCAGCCTGGTGGCTGCAGAGCTGTATGCGCCGGGCCGCGTCAAGCGCACGGTGCCGCTGGGCGGCGACAAGCACACGGTGTTCCGCGTCGGCGAACCGCATGGCCGGGTGACGCCGCGTGCCCAGATGATCGCCGACCTGCTGCGTTCTGCGGACAGTGCCAAGGTCACCACCAACCTGTGGGGCGAGCGCTGGTCCAAGCTGACGGTCAACGCCATGCGCAACGGCCTCTGCGCGGCGACGGGGCTCTCGGGCAACCAGCGCGATGCCGCCGACGGTCCGCGCCGGGTGTCGATCCGCCTCGGCTCGCAGTCGGTGCGCGTCGGCCAGGCACTGGGCTACTCGCTGGAAAAAATGCTCGGCATGGAACCCGAAATGCTCGCGCTCGCGGGCGAGGGCAACCAGGATGCGCTGGCCGGCATCGAGGAGATCCTGCGCGAAGGCGCAAAAAAACGCTCCGACGAGCAGCGCCCGTCGATGGCGCAGGACATGTTCAAGGGCCGCCGCACCGAAACAGATTTCATCAACGGCTACGTCGCCGAGCGCGGCGCCTTCATCGGCGTGCCCGCGCCGCTGCACGCAAAAATGAATGACCTGGTGCACCGCGTCGAACGCGGTGAAATCCAACCCAGCGCCGACCTGATCGCGGGCTGGTAAACCGCCTGCGTCGTCAGACGGGCATGGAGGGACGCTGCATGATGCAATTCAAACGCCGGATCCTGCTGCTGGCCGGAGCCGCCATCCTCGGCCACGGCCTGCCCGCTGTCGCCTGGCAGCCCGACAAGCCGATTGAAATCGTGGTGCCGACCACGCCCGGCGGCGGCATCGACCGCACGGCGCGGCTGGTGCAGAAAATCATCCAGGACGAGAAGCTTGCGCCGGTGCCGGTCACGGTCACCAACAAGCCGGGCGGCGGCGGGGCGGTGTCGCTGGTGTACCTCAACCAGCATGCCGGCGACGCGCACTACATCGCCATCAACTCGCCGAACCTGATCGCCAACGACATCAACGGCCGCAGTCCGGTCAAGTTCCGCGACGTGACGCCGCTGGCCAACCTGTTCAGCGAATACACCGTGGTTGCGGTGCGCGCCGATTCGCCGCTGAAGGGCGGGCAGGATTTCATCGACCGCCTGCGCCAGGACCCGCAGTCGCTGGCGGTGTCGACGCCGACCACGCTGGGCAGCGTCAACCACCTGTCCTTCGCGCTGGTGGCGAAGGCCGGCGGCATCGATCCGCGCAAGCTGAAGGCCGTGGTGCTCGGTTCCGGCGGCGATGCGGTGACCGCACTGCTCGGCGGCCACATCGATGCCCATACCGGCACACCTTCGTCGGTGGTGCGCATGGTGCAGGGCGGCAAGGTGCGCGCGCTGGCAATCCTCGCCCCGAAGCGCATCGGCGGGCCCTATGCCGGCACCCCGACCTGGACCGAACTCGGCTACAAGGCGGTGATGGACACCTGGCGCGGCGTGATCGGCCCGAAGGGCATGACCGCCGCCCAGATTGCCTGGTGGGACGGCGTGCTGGCGAAGGTGGTCGCCAGCAATACCTGGAAGCAGGCGCTTGAACAGAACACCTGGGCCGCGAATTACCTCGACAGCGCGCAGACGCGCAAGCTGTTCGAATCCGAGCATGTCGACTACCGCGCGATCCTCGGCGAACTCGGCATGATCAAGTAGGCAAACGACACACCGGCAGGGGAAAGCCCGCAATGAACGCGCGCACGATGTTCGACAAGATCTGGGACGCCCATGTCGTCGCCGAGGAGGAGGGCGAGATCCTGCTCTACGTCGACCGCGCGCTGATCCACGAGGGTTCCTCGCACGCCTTTGCCGCGCTGAAGCGGCGCGGCCAGAAGGTCGCGCGCCCGCAGCAGGTCTTCGCCTTCACCGACCATTACGTGCCGACCACCGGCCGCGAGAAGGGCATCGAAGGCATTGCCGTCGACGAAATCCGCAACATGGTGATCGCCCAGCACGAGAACACCCGTCTGCACGGCATCCGCCTGTTCGGCTTCGACGACCCGGCGCAGGGCATCCTGCACATCGTGCCGCCCGAGCAGGGCATCACCCAGCCCGGGCTGCTGATCGCCGGCGCGGATTCGCACACCTCCACGCATGGTGCCTTCGGCGCCATCGCCTTCGGCATGGGCGCTTCCGACATGACCCATGTGATGGCGACGCAGGCGACCTGGCAGCGCAAGCCGAAGAAGCTGCGCATCACGGTCGACGGCAAACTCGGCTTCGGCGTCGCGCCCAAGGACATCATTCTCGCGGTGATCGCGAAAATCGGCGCCGCGGGCGGCGTCGGCCACGCCATCGAATATGCCGGCTCCACCTTCACCGCAATGAGCATGGAAGGCCGCATGACGGTGTGCAACATGTCGATCGAGGCGGGGGCGCGCTGCGGCATGGTCGCGCCGGACGACACCACCTATGCCTACATGGACGGCCGGCCCTGGGCGCCGAAAAAAGGCGCGGCCTGGGATGAAGCGCTGGCGCGCTGGCGGGCGCTGCCGACCGACACCGGCGCGCAGTTCGACCGCGAAGTGGCGCTGGATGCCGCACAGATCGAACCGATGGTGACCTGGGGCGTCAATCCGGAAATGGCCGGCCCGGTCGGCGGTGTCATTCCCGATCCGCGCAGCGCGCCCGATGAACGCAAGCGCAGTGACTGGACCATGGCGCTCGACTACATGGGGCTCAAGGCCGGCATGGCGCTGCAGGACATCAAAATCGACCGGGTCTTCATCGGTTCCTGCACCAACAGCCGCATCGAGGATGTGCGCGCTGCCGCCGAGGTGGCGAAGCGCGGCAGGGCCGTGGTGCCGGCCTGGGTGGTGCCGGGCTCGAAGACGGTCAAGCGCCAGGCGGAGGCCGAGGGCCTCGACAAGATCCTGACCGCGGCCGGCTTCGAGTGGCGCGATCCCGGCTGCTCGCTGTGCACCGCGATCAACGGCGACCAGCTCAAACCCGGCGAGCGCTGCGCCTCGACTTCCAACCGCAA
>VFQT010001898.1_pt1 | contig 23134 bp, 19 predicted proteins | sample 3512381 | NCBI WGS metagenome assembly VFQT01 (sample SAMN10412376, study PRJNA504923) | tailings metagenome | isolation source: Relicate 2 Philex TSF3 active mining site | place: Philippines: Tuba, Benguet | collected 2017-08-29
ATCGCGCAGTCGAACTTCCAGTTCCAGTGGGTGGTCGGGGCGGCCGATACCGATTCAAGCATCGAGGTTGCGAAACGCTTCACGCTGAAGGATGTCGCCCACCAGATCACCATGCCTTTCCTGGTCACCCACGGCGCCAACGACCGCGTGGTGCCGGCTGAAAACGCGCAGAAACTCTTTGACGCCATCAGCTCGACACGCAAAACCCTGCGCGTTTTCACCGCGGAGGATGGCGGTGCCGAGCACGCCCATGTCGACAACCGCCAGGTCGGCGTCGACTTCGTCGCGGACTGGATCGCCGGCAACCTGCCGGGCTGAGCGCGGCTTCGCCGGCGATATCCGGCGGGTGCCCTGTCCCGCACGGCCTGTTGCGCGGGAGTGGCTGCACGCCGCTTCGAAATTTCCGCAGACTGCGCGCGGTGTGACGCGTTAAACTCCGGCTGGCGGCCGACAATCCGGCCGCACCCACCGCTGGTATCCCGAGATGAAACGCATTCTTTACCTGCTTGGCGCCGTTGCCGTTCTGCTGGTGGCAGGCCTTGCCTGGCGGCAGTATTCGAAACCGCAGCCCGCTGCAGCCGCGAAGCCGGCTGCAGGACCGGCGCGCGCCTTGCCGGTCAAGGCCGCGCCGGTTTCGCGCGGGACAGTGACCGACAGTGTTTCCGCGGTGGGCACGCTGCTCGCCAACGAGTCGGTGATGATCCGGCCCGAGATCGACGGCCGCATCGAAGCCTTCCATTTCCAGGAAGGCCAGCTGGTGCGCAAGGGCGAGAAGCTGGTGTCGCTGGATGCGGCCGAAGTGGAGGCGCAGCTCGCCTCCGCGGTGGCCGCCGCCAACCTCAACCGCAGCCGCCTGAAGCGCTCCGAGGAACTGTTGAAGAAAAACTTCATCAGCGCGCAGGCCATGGACGAGACGCGCGAGAACCTGAACCAGTCCCTCGCGCGCGAGGCTGAAATCAGGGCCAAGCTCGACAAGAGCACGATCCGTGCGCCGTTCGAGGGCGTGACCGGGCTGCGCCAGGTCAGCCCCGGCGCCTACGTCAAGTCGGGCCAGGACATCGCGCGCCTCGAAGGCATCGGCGTGCTGAAGCTGGATTTCCGCGTGCCCGAAACCCATCTGCGCCGCATCCGTGCCGGACAGCCGCTGAGCGTCGGCGTGGACGCCTATCCGGGCGAGTCGTTCAGCGGATCGATCTATGCCATCGAGCCGGCGGTGGATGAATCCACGCGCACGGTGCTGCTGCGCGCGCGCCTGCCCAATCCCGGCGTGCGCCTCAAGCCGGGCATGTTTGCACGCGTCAATCTCGATCTTGACCGCCGCGACAATGCGCTGCTGGTGCCCGAGCAGGCCATCGTGCCGCGCGGCGACGGCCGCTTCGTGTTCCGCATCGCCGACGGCAAGGCGCAGCTGGTGAAGGTCGAGATGGGTGCGCGTCGCCCGGGCGAAGTCGAGATCGTCAAGGGTCTCGAGGCCGGCGACCGCATCGTCATTGACGGCCAGTTGAGGCTTCAGGACGGCGCGGCGGTCAGCGTGGCCGGCGAACAGCCTGCAGCGAAGCGCTAGGGAAGCGCGGCGCGATGTTCCTGCCGGAGATTTCCGTCAAGCGTCCCGTGCTCGCCACGGTGATGAGTCTTCTGATCGTGCTGGTCGGCGTGATTGCCTTCGACCGCCTGACCGTGCGCGAGTATCCGAAGATCGACACCCCGGTGGTGTCGGTGCGCACGGTCTACACCGGCGCCAGCCCGCAGGTGATCGAGTCGCAGGTGACCCAGCCGCTGGAAGACAGCATCTCCGGCATCGAGGGCGTGAAGACGCTGAAATCGGTGAGCCGCGAGGAGGTCAGCCAGATCACCGTCGAGTTCACCAACGACCGCGACCCTGACCTTGCCGCCAACGACGTGCGCGACCGGGTGTCGCGCGCGCGCGAACGCCTGCCCGAGGAGGTCAAGGAGCCGATCATCGCCAAGGTCGAGGCCGATGCGCAGGCGATCGTCTGGCTGCGGCTGTTTTCCGACCAGCATGCCGCGCTGGAGATTTCCGACTATGCCGACCGCTACGTGGCCGACCGGCTGAAGACGCTGCCCGGCGTCGCCTCGGTCATCATCGGCGGCGAGCGCCGCTACGCGATGCGCATCTGGCTCGACCGCGAGCGGCTGGCGGCGTACGGGCTGACCCCGCAGGACGTCGAGGATGCGCTGCGGCGCCAGAACGTCGAAGTGCCCTCGGGCCGCATCGAAAGCAGCCAGCGCGAATTCACCGTGCTCTCGGAAACCGATCTGCGCACGCCCGGACAGTTCAACCGGCTGATCGTGCGCGAGGTGAAGGGTTACCCGGTGCGCCTGCAGGACCTCGGGCGCGCGGAACTTGGCGCGGCCGACGAGCGCAACATCCTGCGCGTCAACGGCAAGCCGGCCGTCGGCCTCGGCATCGTCAAGCAGTCGACGGCCAACACCCTGGCGGTGGCGCAGGCAGTCAAGGCCGAGGTGCCGAAAATCGCCGCGGCGCTGCCGGAGGGGATGCAGATCGCGGTGGCCTTTGACACCTCGGTGTTCATCGAGAAATCGATCACCTCGGTCTACACCGTGATGGGCGAGGCGCTGGTGCTGGTGGTGCTGGTGATATTCCTGTTCCTGCGCTCGCTGCGCGCGACGCTGATTCCTTTCGTGACCATTCCGGTGTCGCTGGTCGGCGCGCTGTTCCTGATCTGGATGATGGGTTTCTCCATCAACGTGCTGACACTGCTCGGCATCGTGCTTGCGGTCGGCCTGGTGGTGGACGACGCCATCGTGGTGCTGGAGAACATCCACCGCCACATCGAGGACGGCATGAAACCGGTCGAGGCCGCGCTGGCCGGAGGCCGTGAAATCGCCTTCGCGGTGGTGGCGATGACCGTGACGCTGGCTGCGGTGTTCGCGCCGCTGGCCTTTGCCACCGGCAATACCGGCCGCCTGTTCCTCGAATTCGCGCTGACGGTGGCGGCCGCCGTCGTGGTCTCCGGTTTTGTCGCGCTGACGCTGACGCCGATGATGTGCTCGAAACTGCTGCACCGCGAAGCCGGGCACGGCAGGGTCTACAACGCGCTGGAGCGTTTTTTCGAGGGCATCACCGCGGCTTACCGGCGGCTGTTGCGCGCAAGCCTGGCCGGGCGCGGCGTGGTGGTCGCCGCGTTCGCGCTGCTCGCGCTGGCGGGCGGCGTGCTGTTCATGACCATCAAGTCGGAGCTTTCGCCGCTGGAGGACCGCGGGTTTTTCCTCGGTGTGATGGTGGCGCCGGAGGGCGCGACCAAGGAATACACCGACGATTACGCGCGGGTCTGGGAGCGCCTCTACGCCGAAGTACCCGAGATCAGTTCCTATTTCGTGGTGGTTGCGCCAGGTCTCGACCGGCCCAATCCGGTGAACTTCGCACTGTCCTTCGTGCGCCTGAAGGACTGGGAGGAACGCAGCCGCAGCACCCAGCAGGTCACGGCGTCGGTCGCGCCGAAAATGTTTTCGGCGATGCCCGGGGTGCTGGCGTTTCCCGTCAACCCGCCGTCGCTGGGGCAGAACTTCCGCAATCCGCCGGTGCAGTTCGTGGTGCAGGGCAATACCTACGAGGACCTCGACCGCAAGGTGAATGCGCTGGTGGCGCAGGCGCGCCGCTCGCCGGCGCTGGCCAATGTCGACAGCGACCTGAAGCTCAACAAGCCGCAGCTGTCGGTGGACATCGACCGTGAAAAGGCCGCCGCGCTCGGCATCCAGGTGGAGACCATCGGCCGCACCCTGGAGACGCTGCTCGGCGGACGCCAGGTCACGCGCTTCAAGCGCGAAGGCAAGCAGTACGACGTGATCGTCAAGCTCGAGGACAAGGACCGGCGGCAGCCCGACGACCTGACTTCGATTTATGTGCGCGGCTCGCGCGGCGACATCACGCAGCTGTCCAACCTGGTGACCCTGACCGAAACGGTGGCGCCGAAGGAACTCAACCACTTCAACCGCCTGCGCGCGGCGATCATCTCGGCCAACGTCGCGCCGGGTTATTCGCTGTCGGAGGCGCTGGCGGTGCTGGACCGTGCGGCGGCGGAAGTGTTGACGCCTGAATACCAGACTGCTCTCGACGGGCAGTCGCGCGAGTTCCGCGAATCCGGCAGGCAGCTTTACCTGATTTTCGTGCTCGCGCTGGCCTTCATCTACCTGGTGCTGGCCGCGCAGTTCGAGAGTTTCCGCGGACCGCTGGTGATCATGCTGACGGTGCCGCTGGCGGTGACCGGCGCGCTGCTGACGATGAAACTGACCGGCGGCACGCTGAACGTCTACAGCCAGATCGGGCTGGTGATGCTGATCGGGCTGATCACCAAGAACGGCATCCTGATCGTCGAGTTCGCCAACCAGCTGCGCGACCGCGGGCGCGAAAGGACCGAGGCGCTGGTCGAAGCCTGCACGCTGCGCCTGCGGCCGATCCTGATGACCACGGCGGCGACCATCCTTGGCGCGGTGCCGCTGGCACTGGCCACCGGCGCCGGCGCGGAATCGCGTTCGGCGATCGGCTGGGTGGTGGTCGGCGGCATGGCCATCGGCACGCTGTTTACGCTGTTCGTGGTGCCTGTGGCCTACACCTATATCGCGGGTGAACGGAAGGCTGCGTCCTAGGTGCTGGCCAGCGCCCGATCGAGCCAGCCCGGCTGGTATACCCGGTCGACGAACCACTTCAATGCCTTGCCGCGGTGCGCGGTGCGCCAGGCCAGGTAGAGCATCTGGCTGACCTTGGGTTCCTCGGTTTTCCGGACCACCAGCCGTCCCGCCGACACTTCGCGCTGCGCGAGGCAGGTCGGCAGGTAGCCGACCCCCAGACCCATCAGCTGCGCCTCAAGTTTGGCCGTGGCATCGCCGATGGTCAGCGTGTCCTGGCCCGACAGCAGGCCGGTGGTGCGCGGCGGCAGGTTGCGCGAGCTGTCGGCAACCACCACCGCACGGTGGGCGAGGATGTCCTCGCGGGTCAGCGGCTCGGGCGCCTGTGCCAGCGGATGTCCCGGTGCCACTGCAAACTCCCATTCGATTTCGCCCAGCGGCCGGGTCTGGTAGCCGCCGCCGGAAGGCCCGTCGCCCGATGCGCCGATCACCAGGTCGGCGCGGCCTGAAACCAGCGCATCCCAGCCGCCGCCCAGTACCTCGGGCTGGAAACGCAACCGCGTCTGGTGCTGCCCGGCATAGAAGTCGCGCGCGAGCTGCAGCATGGCGGCGGTGGGCAGCAGGCCGTCGTAGGCGATACGCAGCTCCGCCTCCCATCCGGTTGCGACACGCTTGACCCTTGCCTCGAGGTTCTCGGCCGCGCGCAGCAGGTGCCGTCCCTCGTTCAGCAGCTCGCGCCCTGCGGCGGTGAGCTTGGCGCGGTGGCCACGGCGGTCGAACAGCAGCACGTCCAGATCTTCTTCCAGTTTCTGCACGCTGTAGGTGAGCGCGGAGGGCACGCGATGCAGTTCGTGTGCGGCGGCGGCGAAGCTGCCCCTGCGGTCGATGGCATCGAGCACCAGCAGGGCGTCGAGGGAGAGGCGCATGGCTTTGTCTGAAATATATATTAAGTTATCAAATAATATAGTAACACATTGTTTTTAAATAATAATTAATATCAAAAATTCTGATTAAATTTGTCAGAATCTTCCGATTTCATGCCCGCGTCCATGGCTCTAGGATGCCCCCCATCGCAGCGATCCGACGCTGCTGCCGAGAGAAAGGAAAAGCCATGCAGACCCTGCGCAGGAGTGAAGACCGCGGCCATGCCAATCACGGCTGGCTCGATTCGTACCACAGCTTTTCGTTTGCCGATTATTACGACCCGGACCATGTCAGCTACGGCCCCTTGCGCGTGATCAACGAGGACCGTGTCCAGGCCGGCGCCGGTTTCGGCACCCACGGCCACCGCGACATGGAGATCATCAGCTACGTGCTGGACGGCGCGCTGGCGCATGAAGACTCGATGGGCAACGGCTCGACCATCGTGCCCGGCGACGTGCAGCGCATGAGCGCGGGCAGCGGCGTGCGTCATTCCGAGTTCAACCACAGCAAGACCGGGGTAACCCATTTCCTGCAGATCTGGATCCAGCCGAAGTTCACCGGCATCCAGCCGTCATACGAGCAGAAGCATTTTTCAGCGGACGAGAAACGCGGGCGCCTGCGCCTGATCGCATCACCCGACGGGGAGGACGGTTCGGTGAGCATGAACCAGGACGCGCGGCTGTATGCCGGGCTGTTCGATGGCGAAGAATCGGCGGAACGGGAGATCGCAGCCGGCCGGCGGGGTTATGTGCATGTTGCGCGCGGCAGTGTCAGTGTCAACGGACAGCCCTTGCGCGCGGGCGATGCCCTGAAGACTGGGCCGGGCGCGATCCGCATCGAAGGCGGCCGCGCTGCCGAGGTGCTGGTATTCGACCTGCCCTGAGACATGAGGATATGAAAATTGCGCGATCAACCCTTTGAAAAGGAAATGACATGAACCAAACCAGCATCGCCGTGATTGTCGGCAGCATCCGCAAGGACTCACTGAACCAGAGGCTGTCCGACGCGCTGGTAAAACTCGCGCCGCCGGAATTCTCGTTCCGCAAGGTGCGCATCGACGACCTGCCGCTCTACAGCCAGGACGACGACGGCAATCCTGCAGCCGCAGTGACGCGCCTTCGCCAGGAGATCAAGGCGGCGGACGGCCTGCTGTTTCTGACACCGGAATACAACCGCTCGATTCCCGGCGTGCTGAAAAATGCGATTGACCACGCGTCGCGGCCCTGGGGGCAGAGCGTGTGGGGCGGCAAGCCTGCGGGCGTGCTGGGCGTGTCGGTGGGCACGATAGGCACCGCGCTGGCGCAGCAGCACCTGCGCAACATTCTCGCCTACCTTGACGTGCCGACCCTCGGCCAGCCCGAGGTGTTCCTGCAGGCGAAGGAAGGGCTGTTCGATGCTGACGGCAATATCGGGCCGGACAGCCGCGCCTTCCTGCAGGGCTGGATGGACCGCTACGTGGCCTGGGTAAAGCGGCACAAGGCCTGACACGAACGGTGTCGCGCGCCGCACAGGCGCTGCGGAAGCGACCGCAGTCCTGACCCGTCAATGCATTCATTTACAGGGAGTATTCCGATGATCCAGCAACACACCGCACCCTATGCCGCATTCGTGCTCCGGCTCGCGCTCGGCGTGATGTTCCTTGCCCACGCCCTGCTCAAGGTGGTCGTATTCACCGTGCCCGGCACCGTGCAGTTTTTCCAGTCGCTCGGCCTGCCCGGCGTGCTGGCCTATGTGACCATTGCCGTTGAACTGGGCGCCGGCGTGCTGCTGATCGCCGGACTGGGCACGCGCTGGGTCGCGCTGGCGACAATCCCCGTGCTGCTCGGTGCGGCCTGGGCGCATCTGCCCAACGGCTGGGTGTTCAGCGCGCAGGGCGGCGGCTGGGAGTATCCGGTGTTTCTGGCCTTCGCGGCCTTTGTCCAGTTCCTGCTCGGCGACGGGGCTTATGCGCTGTCGGGAAAACCGCAGCCGATGCCGTCCCGGCGGTTGGCCTGAGCCGCGCCGACAGGTGTAGCCTTGACAGTCAAAACCTGATGAAACGTTTACCCGCATTGTTTGTATCGCACGGGGCCCCGACCCTGGCGCTCGAACCGGGGCCGACGCGCGGCTTTCTGGCGCAGCTCGGTTCCGGATTTGAACGCCCGAAGGCGATACTTTCAGTCTCGGCACACTGGGAAACCGCGGCGCCTGCGGTCAGCCGTGCGCAGCGGCCCGAAACGATTCATGATTTTTACGGCTTTCCCGAAGCGCTCTATGCGATGCGTTATCCGGCGCCGGGCGCGCCGGCGCTGGCCGTTCGTGCCGCGGCATTGCTGGCGGATTCCGGTTTCTCCGTATCGGCGGACGAAGAGCGCGGTCTTGACCACGGTGCCTGGGTGCCGCTGATGCTGATGTATCCGCATGCCGATATTCCGGTGACCCAACTGGCCGTGCAGAGCCGGCTCGGTCCCGGACATCACTGGCGGATGGGCGAGGCGCTGCGGCCGCTGCGGGATGAGGGCGTGCTGATCATCGGCTCAGGCAGCGTAACCCACAACCTGCGCGAGTTCGGACGTCATGCCCATGATTCGCCGCCACCCGCCTGGGTCAGCGAATTCAACGACTGGCTGCATGAGCGGGTGGCCGCAGGCGACCGCGAGGCTTTGCTGAACTACAGATGCCTTGCGCCGCATGCCGCACGCAATCACCCCGCCGAAGAACACCTGCTGCCCCTGTTTGCCGCCGCAGGGGCTGCGTCGCCCGGCATCCCTCCGCGGCGCCTGCACGCCGCTTACACTTACGGCGTGATCGGCATGGATGCCTGGCATTTTGATTGATCAAATAACCCGGCTGGAGGCCTGATGCAGGATTTGACCGGATTGCTGGCGCAGCACGGATTGCTGCTGGTGTTTGCCAACGTGCTGCTGACCCAGGCCGGCATCCCGCTGCCTGCGGTGCCGGTGCTGGTGGTCGCCGGCGCACTGGCCGCGCAGGGCGAATTCAGCTATGCCGCGTTGCTGCTGACCGCGATTGCCGCTGCGCTGTTCGGCGACATTCCGTGGTTTTTCGCCGGCCGGCGCTACGGCCACCGCGTGCTGCGCACGCTATGCCGGATCGCGATTGAGCCCGATTCCTGCGTCAAGCAGACCGAATCGATATTCGAGCGCTGGGGTGCCCCGGCACTGCTGGTTGCCAAATACATCCCCGGTTTCGCCACCGTCGCGCCGCCGCTGGCAGGCGCGATGCGGCTGGGGTTTCCGCCCTTCCTGTTGTTCAGCGCGATCGGTGCGCTGCTGTGGGTGGCGCTTCCGGTGGCGCTTGGCGCCATGTTTCATGCCGAAATCGAATGGGCGCTTGCACGGCTTTCCGATCTCGGTTCCGGCGCCCTGTTGCTGATGGGCGGCCTGGTCATGGTCTATGCCGGCATCAAGGCCGCCGAGCGTTACCTGTTCCTGCGCATGCTGCGCACGGCGCGGATCAACGTAGCCGAACTGCGCGAAATGATGCTGGCTGCCGATCCGCCTGTCGTGGTTGACGTGCGGTCTTCAACGGTGCGTCAACTGGACCCCAGGCACATCCCCGGCGCGCTTCCGGTCAACCTGGACGATGCGGCGGCCGCGCTGCCGGGCATCCCGCCGGACCGCGACGTGGTGGTGTATTGCAGTTGACCGAATGAAGCCAGCGCGGCGCGTGTCGCCCGCATCCTGATGGACCGGGGCTTCAGGCGGGTGCGCCCGCTGGAGGGCGGGCTTGAGGCGTGGATCGAGTCCGGGGGCGCAACCGTTCATTTCGCGCCGGACACAGCCATGACCGAGACGAACCGTCGGTTATGATGACGCCGCGTCAGGCGTCCGGGTACGGCCCGCGGATGCACAAGGCCATCATCTATCAATCAGCCAATCCAGGAGGGCAGGCATGCAGCAGCGAAGAGCGGTCACCAGTGTTCCGATCAACGAACTCTCGGCGCAGCGCTGGAGTCCGCGCGCGTTCGACGCGCAGCGCGGCGTTACGCCGGAACAGGTCGCGGCCCTGATTGAGGCTGCACGCTGGTCGCCGTCGTGCTTCGGCGCAGAGCCCTGGCGTTTCCTGGTGTGGCATCGTGCCGCGGATCCCGCAGGCTGGCAGCAGGCATTCGACTGCCTGTCCGACAACAACAAAAAATGGGCGGGCAAGGTGCCGCTGCTGTTTCTGGCCTGCGCCGGAGCGACCTTCGAACACAACGGCCAGCCCAACCGCTGGTCGCACTACGACACCGGCATGGCCGCGCTGGCGCTGTCCCTGGAGGCCGTGGCGCAGGGCCTGATTGCCCACCAGATGGGCGGATTCGACATTGCCAAAGTGCGGGCGGCATTTGCGATACCCGATGATTTCATGCCGATGGCGATGATCGCGGTCGGTTACCAGGCGGCACCCGACACCATCGAGGACGAGGAGACCCGGCAGAAGGAACTCAAGCCGCGGGCGCGCAAGCCGATCGGTGAGCGCTTTTACGGCGGGCACTGGGGGAAGCCGGCGGGCTGACTTTCCCCGGACCGCTGCGGCGCCGGCGGAATCGAATCCGGGAATGCGGTCTTAGTTGTGCCGTATCGCCGACAGCACGCGCCGCAGTTCAGGGTGCTGGCGCTGCAGTTCCCGTCTGCACCGTTGCGGCATCCGGCCCGGTCAATCCATTCCATCCGCCGCCGAGCGCCTTCACCACGCCGGCCACCGCGCTGCGCTGCGCACGCAGTGCATCCGCGCGGTTGAGTTCGGCGTTGAGCAGGTTGCGTTCCGCATCCAGCACTTCAAGCTGGCTGGTCAGTCCGTTGACGAAGCGGATGCGCGCGAGGCGCAATGCTTCAGTCAGCGCGACAACCCGCGCGTTCTCCGCATCAAAGGCCTCGCGGGCGCGCACCTGGGTGATCAGCGCATCGTGGGTTTCGCGGAACGCGGTCTGCAGCGTCTTCTGGTACTTCGCCAGCGCCTGGCGCTGCCGGGCTTCGACCGCCTCGATCTCGCCGAACAGCCGGCCGCCCTGGAAAATCGGCTGCGCCAGGCCGAACCCCAGTTGCCAGATGCCGGCCGGGCCTGAAAACAGGTTCGACAGAGCGGCGCTTTCGCTGCCGAGGTAGCCGCTCAATCCGATGCTCGGGAACAGGGTGGCGCGGGCTGCGCCGATGCGGGCATTGGCAGCGATCAGTTGCTGTTCCGCGGTGACGATGTCGGGCCGGCGCAGCAGAAGTGCCGAGGGCAGGTCCGCCGGGACCACGGGAGCCGCGGGCGCGGCATTGCCGGCATTGCGCGGCACCTTGTCCTGCAGCAGCGCGCGCGGGTTGCGGCCGAGCAATACGCCCAGCGCGAGTTCCTCGCTGCTGCGGCGGCTTTCCAGTACCGGCAGCTGCGACTGCGCCGCGGCCACTTCGGCTTCCAATTGGCGCAGCGAAAAATCATTGATGATGCCGGCATCGGCGCGGATGCGCTGCAGCTTGAGATCACTTTGGCGCAGCGCCAGCGCCCGGCGCGTGGCATCGACCTGGGTGTCCAGTGCGAGCAGTGCGTAGTAGGACTGGACCACGCCGGCGGTGAGACTGATGCGAACGGTTTCGCGCGCGGCAGCGGTGGCGAGCAGTTCGGCCTGCGCAGCCCTTGAGGTGTCGCGGAGTTTTCCCCACAGGTCGATCTCGTACGACACATTGACCTGGGCGCGGTAGTTGTTGCTTTCCAGCGCGCCCGGGAATCGGGTCGCGGTGCTTTCCGAGAGGCGCGACCGATCGCGTTGGAAGGCTGCATCGACGGCAGGCATCTGCAGGGCGTCTGCGACCCGCGCCAGCGCGCGTGCTTCATCCAGCCTTGCGGTGGCCAGTGCCAGGTCCTGGTTGTAGGCCAGCGCTTCTTCGACCAGCAGATTGAGGGTGGCGTCCTGATACAGCGTCCACCAGCGGTCCGCAGGGATGTGTTGTCCCTGCGCCGGCGCCGCCGTCCAGGCCTGCGGCAATTCGACTTCGGGACGCCGGTATTCCGGTGCCATCGAGCAGGCGCCGAGCGTTGAAAAAACAATCAATGAAAACAGATACTTATTTCGCATCATCGACTCCCTTGCTGACCGGGGCGTGATGCGGCGCATGCACCGCGCGCAGGGTCTGCTCGCGATGGTGTGCAACCTCGTCCTCGATTTCCCGGGTGGAGCGCGGATCGGACAGCCTGCGGTCGATGATCAGCTTGTAGAACCACGGGATGAAGAAAATCGCGAGGAAGGTCGCCGCCAGCATGCCGCCCATCACGCCGGTGCCCGCGGAGTGGCGCGCGCCGGCGCCGGCGCCGCTTGAAATCACCAGCGGCACCACGCCGAGGATGAAGGCAAGGGACGTCATCAGGATCGGACGGAAGCGCAGCCGAGCGGCCTCGATGGCCGCGCCGGCGGTGGACAGGCCCTCCTGCTTTTTCATCACGGCGAACTCGACGATCAGGATCGCGTTCTTCGCGGCGAGGCCGAGCAGGGTGACCAGGCCGATCTGGAAATAGACGTCATTGCTCAGGCGCGCGATACCGGCCAGCGGCGACAGCAGCCCCTGCAGCCAGGGCACGCCGGACGCCAGGTAATAGGGCATCGGCAGCAGGTTGTTGATGAAAATCGCCGCCAGCGCGCCGAAGGTGCCGAAGGGCAGCGCCAGCATCACCGCCAGCGGCAGCGACCACCGGTCGTACTGCGCGGCGAGGATCAGGAACACCATCAGCGCCGCGAGCCCCAGCGCGACCAGCGAGGTGCCGCCCGAGCGTTTCTCCTGGAACGAGGACCCGCCCCAGTCGAAGCTGAAATCCGGGGGGAGCGTCGCCTTGGCGATGCGTTCCATGCCGGCGATGGCTTCGCCCGAGCTGTAGCCGGGTTTGGCCGAGCCGAAGATCTTGACCGCCGGCAGGTTGTTGAAGCGGTCCAGCGAGTCCGGGCCCGAGGAATAGTTGACCCGGGCCAGCGCCGACAGCGGCACCATCGCGCCCCTGTCCGAGCGCACATATACCGAGCCGACGTCGTCCGGGCGCTTGCGGTAGGCCGGCTCGGCCGACATCAGCACCTGCCAGGTGCGCCCGAACTTGTTGAAATCGTTGACATAGGCGGTGCCCAGCGTCGCCGCCAGCGAGTTGTAGACCTCGTCGATCGGAACACCCAGCGACTTCGCCTTCTCGCGGTCGGTTTCCACATACAGCTGGGGCACGTTGGCGCGCCACAGCGTGTTGATCTGCTGGCCCTCGAACATCGGATCCTTCTGCACTGCGGCGAGCAGCTGCTGCGTGGCCTCGGAGAGTTTCTGCGCGCCGCCTTCGCCGCGGTTCTGGATGTAGAACTCGAAGCCGCCGGCGTTGCCCAGGCCGAAGATCGGCGGCGGGCCGAAGGCCAGCGCGAGGCCCTCCTTGATGTGCGCGGTTTTCATGAAGAATTCCCCGACCAGCTGGCCGGTCGACACCGTGCGCTCATCCCAGTGCTTCTGCGTGACGAAAATGGTGGCGGCGCTGTTGCGGAAACCGCCGCCGAGGAAATCGAAGCCGGTGAAGGCGATCGCGGTTTCGTTTGCCGGGTTCGACTTGATGATGTCGACGACTTCGTTGACCACGCGGTCGGTGCGCTCCAGCGTCGCGCCGTCGGGCAGGAACACCGCGGCGATGTAGTAGCCCTGGTCCTCGTCGGGCACCAGCGAGCCCGGAGTGGCGCGCCACAGGCCGAAGGTCAGCGCAACCATGCCGGCGAACAGCAGCAGCGCGATCAGTCCGCGCCGCAGCATCCAGGTCACGCCGTCGACATAGCGGCCGGTCATGCGCCGGAACCAGTCGTTGAACCAGGTGAAGAAGCGGCCGGGCTGGCCGTGCTGGCGCTTCAGGATCAGCACGCACAGCGAAGGCGTCAGGGTCAGCGCGACGATGCCCGAGATCACCACGGCGATCGAGATCGTCACCGCGAACTGGCGGTAGAGTTCGCCGGTCAGGCCGCCGAGGAAGGCGATCGGCACGAACACCGCGCACAGCGTCAGCACGATGGCGATGATCGGGCTGGTGACCTCCTTCATCGCCTTGATCGCGGCTTCACGCGCCTCGAGGTGCTCCTCGTGCATGATGCGCTCGACGTTCTCCAGCACGACGATCGCGTCATCGACGACGATGCCGATGGCCAGCACCATGCCGAACAGCGTCAGCGTGTTGATCGAGTAGCCGAGCAGCAGCAGTCCGGCGAAGGTGCCGATCAGCGACACCGGCACCGCGGCGAACGGTATCAGCGTCGCGCGCCAGTTCTGCAGGAACAGGAACACCACGAGGAACACCAGCGCCATGGCCTCGAGCAGCGTGAACACCACTTCGCGGATAGACACCTCGACGAAGCGCGTCGTGTCGTAGACCACGGTGTGGGTCAGGCCCGGCGGATATCCCTGCGCCAGCGGCGTCATCACCGCCTTGACGCGGTCGGCGGTGGCCAGCGCGTTGGCATTGGGCTGCAGGAAAATGCCGACGAGCGTCGCTGTTTTACCGTTGACCCGGCCGATGAATTCATAATCCTTGGAGCCGAGTTCAACGCGCGCGACATCCTTCAGCCGCAACAGCGAGCCGTCGGGGTTGGCGCGGATCACGATGTTCTCGAACTCCGCGGGTTCCGACAGGCGGCCCTTGGTGGTGATGGTGTAAACCAGTTCCTGCGCGCCGCCGGTCGGTGACTGGCCGATCTTGCCGGCCGCAAACTGCGCGTTCTGCTCGTTCAGCGCGCGCACCAGGTCCGATGGCGTGAGCTTCAGCTGGGCCAGGCGGTCGGGGCGAGTCCAGATGCGCATCGCGTAATCCTTGGCGCCGAAAATCTGCACGTTGGTGGTGCCGGGCACGCGCTTGAGGGCATCGAGCACGTTCAGCGTGACATAGTTCGAGATGAACAGGTCGTCGCGGCTGCCGTCGGGCGAACTGAAGGCGATGACCTGCAGGAACGACGACGATCCCTTTTCGACGGTGACGCCCTGGCGCCGCACCTCCAGCGGCAGGCGCGGCTCGGCCTGCTTGACGCGGTTGTTGACGTTGAGCGCCGCGGTGTCGACATCGGCGCCGATTTCGAAGGTGACCTGGATCTCGACGACGCCGTTGGAGGTCGAGGTCGAACTCATGTAGAGCATGTTTTCGACGCCGGTGATCTGGTTTTCCAGCGGCGCGGCGACGGTCTGCTCCAGCACCTGCGCCGAGGCGCCGGGGTAGACCGCGCGCACGGTCACCACCGGCGGCGCGATTTCAGGATACTGCGCGATCGGCAGCACGCGCATTGCGGCAAGCCCGGCGAGCACGATGAAGATCGACACCACCACCGCGAATATCGGGCGGTCTATGAAAAAGCGTGACATGGTCTGTAGTCCGCCGCGGTCAGGATTTCACGGAGGACCGCGCTTCCGCCTTGTCCGCGGGCTTTTCAGCGGGTTTGTCCGCAGGCTGTTCCGCCGGTTTCCCCGCGGGGGCGGGTCCGGTGACGTTGACCGGGGCGCCGGGACCGATCTTCAGCACCCCGTCGACGATCACGCGCTCGCCGGCCTTGAGCCCCGAATCGATGACCCAGCCGTCGGCCACCCATCTGCCGACCTCGACCGGCCGCGCCTCAGCCTTCGACTCGGCGTTGACCACGTAGACGAATTTCCCGCCGGGCCCTTCGAGTACCGCGCGCTGCGGCACGATGATGGCCGCAGGGCGCAGCGCACCGGTCAGCGCGATGCGCACGAACTCGCCTGCACGCAGCTGGTTGCCCGGGTTGGGGAACTCGGCGCGCGATTCGCTGGTGCCGGTCTGGGTGTTGACGCGCACGTCGCTGAAGTTGACCACGCCGCCGCGCGGGTAATTACGGCCGTCGCCCAGCTTCAGGGTGGCCTTGAGCCTGCCGTCCGACGGCAGCTTGACGCGGCCGGCTTCAACATCACGCCGCAACGCCAGGTGGTCACGGTCGGAAATGCCGAAGATCACGTACATCGGGTCAGTCTGGGTGACGGTGGTCAGCAGCACGTTAGGGCCCGAGACCAGAGTGCCTTCAGACACCGCGCTGCGGCCGGCGATGCCGGTGATCGGCGCCTCCACACGCGTCCATTCCATGTTGAGGCGCGCCTCGTTGAGCCGCGCGCGCGCGCTTTCGACCTGGGCCGAGGCGATGCGCTCGCTGGAGCTTGCGTCGTCGAATTCCTTCTGGCTGACCGCCTTGGCTGCGTGGACCGGTTTCAGCCGTGCCAGCTCGCGCTGCGCCTGCTGCAGCTGCGCTTCGGCGACGCCGAGATCGGCGGCGGCGCGTGCCTGGGCGATCTGGAAGGGGGCAGGGTCAATGGTGAACAGCGATTCGCCCTGGCGCACGGTGCCGCCCTCGCGGTAATTGCGTTTGAGCAGGATGCCGCTGACGCGCGCGCGCACCTCGACCTCGCGGAAACCCGCGGTCTGCGCGGTGTATTCCAGCGTGATCGGCACATCGCGTGCCTCTGTGGTGATCACCGAAACCGGCGCGGGCGGAAATCCGCCGGGCGGGCCGCCTGCGGGGCCGCAGGCGGCGATCAGCAGCAACGGGGCCGCAGCGGCGGCACGGCGGAAAAAGCGGGGTGCAGTGATATTCATGCGGTCCGTTCCCTGAGGGCGGCGCGTCAGACATGCGCACCGCAGGTTTGAGCGGGGCAGTTTACATACAAACATGAATGTATGTAAAGTTCGGTTTATTACGATTTATCGATGTACGATTTTTGGCTGCGACGGCCGGGCAGGCCGTGCAAAACCACACACCCAGTGATGTGATCCGGAGGCATATGGTCAGACGCACCAAGGATGAAGCCGTGGAAACCCGCAACCAGATCCTGGATGCGGCGGAACGGGTATTCAGTGAACGCGGGGTGTCGCGCACCTCGCTGACTGACATCGCGGAGGCGGCGTCGGTCACGCGCGGCGCGATTTACTGGCACTTCAAAGACAAGGCCGAGCTGTTCTGCGAAATGGTGGCGCGCGTCACCATGCCGATGGAGGACGCGCCCTGCCAGATCAATCCGGCGCAGGACCCGGATCCGCTGGCCAGCGTGCGTGCGATGCTGGCCGGCATCCTTGAGCGCACGTCTGGTGACGCGCAGGCGCGGCGGGTGTTTCATATCGTGTTCAACAAATGCGAGTACGTCGACGAGATGCAGCCGGTGTGGCAGCGCCTGCGAGAAATGCAGGCCGGCTGCCTTGACCGCCTCGGGCAGGGGCTGGCCGCTGCAATCGCCCGCGGCCAGCTGCCGCAGACGCTCGATGCGCGCTCGACTGCGATCGGGCTGCACGCCCTGGTCAACGGCCTGATCAGCAAGCTGGTGATGGATCCCGACGCCATTCCGCGGGCGGGGGATTACGGCCGGCTGATCGACGTGTTTCTCGAAGGGTTGCGCAACACTTCAACCGTGAAGAAGCGGCCCGTTCGTTCCGCGTCACGCAAGCCCGCGCCGCGTCCGCGCCGCCGCGCCGCCTGAGCCTGCTCAGCTGTCCCAGGGGGCTGCGGCATCGCTGAGGATGCCGTAGCGGACGAGGGCATCGGCCACCGCATCGCGCCCGACCGCGCCTTCGTCCGCGAGCGCTGCCAGCGCAGCCACCACGATGTGGTGGCGGTCCATCTCGAAGAATCGGCGCAGGTTTTCGCGTGAATCGCTGCGTCCGTAACCGTCGGTGCCGAGGGCGACATAGCGGCCCGGTACCTGGGCACGGATCAGGTCGGCCACGGCGGTGACGTGGTCCGAAGCCGCGATCACCGGTCCCGGGTGCGCGGCCAGCGCGGACGCCACATGGCTCACGCGCGGCGTCGCCGCGGGATTGAGGCGGTTGTGGCGTTCGCAGGCCATGCCGTCGCGCCGCAGCTCGCTCCAGCTGGTCACGCTCCAGACATTGGACTGGATGGCAAAATCATCCGCGAGCAGTTTTGCCGCGGCGATCGCCTCGCGCAGGATGGTGCCGCTGCCGAGCAGCTGCACCGCGGCATCGGGTTTCCACTGCAGCAGGTACATGCCCTTGAGGATGCCGTCGCGCGCGCCCTCCGGCATCGCCGGCTGCGCGTAGTTCTCGTTCATCACCGTGATGTAGTAGATCAGGTCTTCCTGGTTTTCGAGCATGCGCCGGGCGCCGTCCTCGATGATGGTCGCCAGTTCGTAGCCGTAGGCTGGATCCCAGGCGCGGCAGTTCGGCACTGTCGATGCGATCAGGTGGGAGGAGCCGTCCTGGTGCTGCAGGCCTTCGCCCGACAGTGTGGTGCGACCGGCGGTGGCGCCGATCAGGAATCCGCGCGAGCGGCAATCGCCGGCCTGCCAGATCAGGTCGCCGACCCGCTGGAATCCGAACATCGAATAAAAAATATAGAAGGGCAGCATCGGCGTGCCGTGCACGCTGTAGCTGGTCGCGGCGGCGATCCAGGACGACATCGCGCCGGCCTCGTTGATGCCTTCCTCGAGGATCTGCCCGTCCTGCGCTTCCTTGTAATAGAGCAGTTCGTCGCGGTCCTCGGGTTCGTACAGCTGGCCGAACGGCGAATAGATCGCCACCTGCCGGAACAGCGACTGCATGCCGAAGGTGCGCGCCTCGTCGGCGACGATCGGCACGATATGCCGGCCGATCGCCGGGTCCTTCAGCATCTGCGCCAGCATTTTCACGAAGCCCATCGTCGTTGATTCCTCGCGTGCGCCGGAACCCTCGGTGATGCGCGCATAGGCCCCGATGGCGGGCGGAGCGAGTTTTGGTGCGGTGGTGACCCGCGCCGGCAGGTAGCCGCCCAGCGCCGCACGGCGCGCATGCAGGTAGCGCATCTCCGGGCTGTCGTCCGCGGGCTTCCAGAACTTCAGCGCCCTGACGTCGGCGTCGGTGATCGGCAGCGCGAAGCGGTCGCGGAAGGCGAGCAGCGCGTCGTCCTCGAGCTTCTTCTGCTGGTGCGCGCCCATCTTGCCCTGGCCCCAGTGGCCCATGCCGTAACCCTTCTTGGTCTGGGCAAGGATCACCGTCGGCCGGCCGCGGTGGTTCATCGCCGCATGGTAGGCGGCGTATATCTTCACCGGGTCGTGGCCGCCGCGGCGCAGGCGGTCGATGTCGTCGTCGGAGAGGTGCGACACCAGCGCCTGCAGCTCCGGATCCTTGTTGAAGAACTGCTCGCGGTTGAAGCGGCCGTCGGTGGCGGCGTATTTCTGGAATTCGCCGTCGACAGTTTCGTGCAGCCGCTTGAGGATCACATTGTCGGCGTCGCGCGCGAACAGCGGGTCCCACTCCGAGCCCCACAGCAGCTTGATCACATGCCAGCCGGCGCCGGAGAACAGGCCTTCCAGTTCCTGGATCAGCGAGCCGTTGCCGCGCACCGGGCCGTCGAGCCGCTGCAGGTTGCAGTTGACGACGAAGATCAGGTTGTCGAGGCCTTCGCGCGCGGCGAGCGAGAGGCCGGCGAGCGATTCCGGTTCGTCCATTTCGCCGTCGCCGACGAAGGCCCAGACCTTGCGTCCCGCGGTCTTGCGGATGCCGCGGTGCTCGAGGTAGCGCATGAAGCGCGCCTGGTAGATCGCATTGACCGGTCCCAGCCCCATCGAGGCATTGGGGAACTGCCAGAAATCCGGCATCAGCCAGGGGTGGCAGTACGACGACAGGCCGCTGCCCGGGCCGCCGGTTTCGCGCCGGTAGTTGTCGAGCCGGGCCTCGGTCAGCCGGCCTTCGAGCCAGGCGCGAGCGTAAATGCCGGGGGATGCGTGCGGCTGGAAAAACACCGCGTCGCCGTCCTGTCCGGCACGGAAGAAATGGTTGAAGCCGACCTCGAACAGGTCGGCGATCGAGGCGTAGGTCGCGATGTGGCCGCCCAGCTCCGCGGCGCCGCGGTTGGCGCGCACCACCATCGCCAGCGCATTCCAGCGCACCAGCGCGGAAATGCGCGCCTCGATGTCGAGGTTTCCGGGAAACTGCGGCTGTTCGGCGAGCGCGATCGAATTGCAGTAGGGCGTGTTCAGCACCGGCGGCATTGGCACGCGTTTGGCCCGGGCCTCGTCGAGCAGCTTTCGCAGCAGGTAGGTCGCACGCTCGCGGCCGTTGGCCTCGATCAGCGAGTTGAAGGCGTCCAGCCACTCGCGGGTCTCGACGGGATCGGGGTCTGCGGGCATCACCCGCCAGAAGGCGGCGGCGAGTTCTGAAAGGTCGGTCATGGTGTTTCCTCCGCGCGCGGGTGGCGCGCCACAGCCGGGATGCTACGCGCAAGGTCGCGGCATGGGGTTTTGTATCTGCTTGTTTTTAAACACTAAATAAGCATATAATGCTGAAAATATTTAATCTGAAAGCATAAAATGCCGAATATTGAGCTGGATGCGACAGACTGGAATATTCTGGCCCGCCTGCAGGAGGACGCGCGCCTGTCCAATGTCGAACTGGCGCGCGCGGTGCATCTGTCGCCGTCACCCTGCCTCGCACGGGTGCGGCGGCTGGAGGAGGCGGGGCTGATCGGGCGCTACGTGACGTTGCTCGACCCGCTCAAACTCGGGCTGACGGTGTCGGTATTCATCCAGGTGCGGCTGGAGCGCCAGGTGGAGAAGGCGCTGGAGACCTTCGAGGCGGCGATCTCCGGGCGGCCCGAAGTCATGGAGTGCTACCTGATGACCGGGGATTCGGATTACATGCTTCGGGTCATGGTGGCCGACGTACAGGCGCTGGAGCGCTTCATTGTCGATTTCCTCGCGAAGATTCCGGGCGTCGGCAACCTGAAGTCGAGTTTCGCGCTGAAGCAGGTCAAGTACAAGACGGCGCTGCCGCTGCCAGGCACAGCGCACAAGGCAAAGGATGCGCGACGCAGGCCCCTGCGCTGAGCGCTCTCAGCGCTTGCGGAAGAAGTTGCCCGGACGCGCTGCAGGAGGACCCGATCGCTCATCCTTGTGGCGGAAGCTGATGCGGCCCTTGTTCAGGTCATAGGGCGAGATTTCGATGGTTACCTTGTCGCCGGCGAGGATGCGGATGCGGTGCTTGCGCATTTTTCCGGAGGCATAGGCGGTCAGCGAATGTCCGTTCTCGAGGGTGACCCGGAACATCGTGTTGGGCAGCACCTCGTCGATGACGCCTTCGTATTCGACCATTTCTTCTTTGGCCATCTGACGGTTCCTTTTAAAGGATCGAACGCGGCGGGCAATGCCCGCCTCAGCGTGATCAGGCGGACTGCAGATTGACGGCGGAGGAGCGGCCGTCGGAACCTTTTTCGATGTCGAACGAGACTTTCTGGTTTTCATTGAGCGTTTTCATGCCGGCGCGTTCAACGGCCGAGATGTGCACAAAAACGTCCTTGGATTCGCCATCGGGCTGGATGAAGCCGAAGCCCTTGGTGGCATTGAAAAACTTGACGGTGCCGATGATGGTCATGTGCATTCTCCGGAACAAGGTGATCCACGCCCAGGGTGGGTGCGGCATCACTGACGTGTGGAGAAGGCCAAACAGAAGCACCTTGGAGGTGCGAAGGGCGGACAGAATCCAGGCGCCGGCGCGAAGTATGGGCGGACAGACCTGCATTTGCAAGGACTATCAGCTTGCGGCACGATGCCTGTCGGTGTTGATTGATCCGTTACAAACCCGGGAGATCTGATGAAACTTTATTACTCGCCCGGCGCCTGTTCACTGGCGCCGCATATCGTACTGCTTGAGGCCGGTTACGCATTCGAACTTGAAAAAGTCGACATTCCCAACAAGAAAACCGCATCCGGCGCCGATTACTGGCAGATCAACCCCAAGGGTTATGTGCCGGCTCTGCAGCTCGACAACGGCGAGGTGCTGACGGAAGTCAGCACCATCCTGCAGTATCTGGCCGACCAGAAACCCGCTTCGGGGCTGGTGCCGGCGGCCGGCACGATGGCGCGTTACCGCCTGATGGAGGCGCTCAATTTCGTCGCCACCGAAGTGCACAAGTCGGTGGGCGCGCTGTTCAATCCTGCAATGACGCCGGAGATGAAAGAGGTGCAGAAGGGCTATATCGCGCGGCGCTTCAGCGCACTGGACCGGATGCTCGCGGACAGGCCCTGGATGACGGGTGAGGCCTTCAGTGTCGCCGACGCCTACCTGTTCAACGTGCTGCGCTGGTGCGGGTACCACAAGATCGACCTCGCGCCGTGGCCGAACATCCTCGCACTGTTCAACCGCATCGGTGGGCGTGCGCAGGTGCAGGCGGCGATGCGCGCCGAAGGTTTGCTCAAGTAAAGCAACGGCGCCGCTGCCCTGATCGGGCGGAATACACGGCTCGCCCGGGGCGGCGTTTCAGATTGCCGGGACGCTTCAGCGCGGCGGAATCCTTGAAGCCAGCGGCTTGACGGCGTAGCCGGCGACAAACCGGCAGTCGGCCGGGTTTGCGGCGCGCATTGCCCGGCAACGCGCTGCAATGCTCTGCGGACCGGGCTTCACGCCGTTCTCCACCCAGTGCAGCAAGGCTTCGAACAGGGGCGGATACATGGCATCTCCCCAGTAGCTGTGCTGGTTCGAGTCGACAAAGGCCTGCACCAGCCGGGTGCCGCTTCCATTGGCCTCCATGCGCCTGCGCAGCGTGTCGCTGCCTTCAACGAAGACGGTCGAGTCGTTGATGCCGTGGGCCGCAAGAACGGGCATCCCGAAACGGCCGACGTAGTCGATGTCCGCGGCGAAACGGGCTGCCGCTGCCGGGTCTGCGCGGTAGCGCTTGACGCCTGCATTCAGTGCGGCATCGTCGTTCGAGCCGGTGTAACGCACGCCTTCGTTGCCGAAGGGGCTGGTGCCGGTGCGGCTGATCACGTCGCGGAGGGTGAAGGTGCCCCACCGCAGGTGGCCGATGATCGCATTCTCCGGGATACGTACGACATCGACGATGGTGCGCACTCGCTGCGCCTCCTCGGGCGTGCGCTGGGCGGCGGGCTTGTTCAACCCGAGGCAGTCGTTGACGCGCGCAGTGAGATCGGCATTGCCCAGCTTGCTGTCGGCCGGCAGGCCCATCCACAGCGGGTATTGCGCTTCATCGGGCCGCGGGTGGTTGTTGCACAGGTATTGGTAAATCACCCGAAGGTCGAGCCGGAAATCGTAAGTCGTCGGGCCGGCGACGACGCCACTGGTCAACAGCATGCCGTCCCATGATGCCGGGTACAGTTCGGCTGCACGGGTGGCGACCATCGCGCCCCAGGACTGGCCGTGCAGCAGGGTGCGCCGCGGCTTGGCGACATGCTCCACAAATATGCGGCGCACGCGATCCGTGTCTTCGGCGGCGGTGGTGACGGCAAAGCCGCCCTGGCGGAATACCGAGCCGGCCCAGGCATGGCCCTGCTGCACCGTGATCGCCCAGCGCTTGATGTCGGCGTCGGCGCGCGAGGCCTTGGGTTCGCCGAGCGCAGGCCCGCCATGGGCATGCACGACGAGCACACTGCTCCAGCTGGCAGGCATGACAATCAGGTAGTGCGCCCTCGCCGAATCCTGGCCACGCAGGCAGCGCGCGCCGGCCGGCACGCCGGCAGGGCAGGCAGCGGTCTGTGGTGCGGCTTCGGGCGGATGGGACGGCGTGGTCGCGCAACCGGTCAGCAGGGCTAGTGCTCCAGCCAGCAACAGGCTTGTCTGCATGGTCGTTTTCATGGCTGCCTAGGCAGGAAGTTGTCGAAAAAATGAATCCGTTTACCGCAGATCCAGCTTGAGTTCC
>VFQT010001899.1_pt1 | contig 23130 bp, 18 predicted proteins | sample 3512381 | NCBI WGS metagenome assembly VFQT01 (sample SAMN10412376, study PRJNA504923) | tailings metagenome | isolation source: Relicate 2 Philex TSF3 active mining site | place: Philippines: Tuba, Benguet | collected 2017-08-29
TTCGCCCGGTTGAATTCGTCCAGTGGGAGGTACGGGGTGGCATTTCAGGTTCCAACTCGCCCACTGCACAGATTGATCTGTGCTGAGCCACATCAACATAAGCCGGGCCTCATCAGGAGTCGTATACAACCGCAGGACATCCTGTCCATGCATGCATTCACCGGGCAGCGAGCCCAGCCGGCCCACCTGGGTCGCTGTGGATGTCCGCCAGATTTCCACCTGCAGTTTCTCATCCACTGAAACAGCCAGCCTTCCATGATCCAGCAGACAAACGGCGTAGATTTCCCCGTGGTGCCTTTGAGATCCCGCTCGATATTCCGGACGCTCCCCTTCCAAACTCCAGCACGTAATTCGCCCCCCACGGTCTCCCGTGACCAGGGTCCTGTCGGTCGCAGAAACTGCCAGCTGGCGAACCTGATCGACAGGCCCGGGCAGTGCAGCAGTCTCTCCGGTTTCCGGAAACCACTGCCATAGTCCTCCGAATTCTCCGCCCATGATCAGTGATTTTCCATCAGGATGCCAGCAGAATGCGTTGATCAACCCCGGGAGTGTTGCAGTGAAACCTTTGCCACTCATTGGTGCTGACTGCACCACTGAGATTGTACGATCCGCACACCAGGCAAAACGCCTGCCATCGGGTGAAGGCGCAGTTCTTTCGCAGCGAATCGACTGCCCGGTCGTTGAATTTTCTTCCAACAGGCTCTGAGTGCTGGTACCCAGTGTTCGCTGAAGCCAGAGCTGACCATCGTCCAGAGGCATCAATTTCACAGGCGGACGTCGTTCTGAGGCAACCGCACGGGCCGGGTCCTGACCAGCAGGAGTTGCCGCAGCGAAGACCTCCGTGACTCGATGGTGTTCCGGGAAGGAAACGCTCGACTCTGCGTTGAACTTCGATTCCGACAGTGACAGTGGCTGCAGGTGAATCAACGCTCCATCACTAAAACTGATCAGGACTGACTGGTGGTCAGGAGACACCTCGATGTGATTCGGGCGCGTCCACGTCTGCTCCGCCGACTGAAACTTCAGTTGCTTCAGTTTCGTCGGGTTCAGAGTGACCGCGTGAATGTCCCCGGTTTCGGTAGCGCTCAGAATTGTCTCGTCCGCACCGCAGACACTGATCAATGGCTCGTCCGCGACAATCCAGCGAGCCGTCGACTGCAGGAATGGCACCCTGTCGGTTCCGAACTCTCGAAATGTCTGTTCCCCCGGAAGTCCTCTCACGGGTTCTCCGCTGTTTAAACTGCTCAAGTCCCAACTGACCACATCTCCTGACACGCTGGACGTCACCAGTCGACTACCGGAAAGCCCTGGATGAACACACAGTGGTTTACCTCGGAATTCAAGGCTTGCCAGCGCCCGCCCTGACTCGACGTCCTGCAGTATCAACGAATCCGTATCATCAATGACGCAGCAGAGTCGCCCTGTTGGCGGCATAGGAAAGCCGGTCAGCACGTGCTGATGCACGGAAAAACCGATCTCACGGGCGGCAAACCCTCCTGCTGTTTGCACCGCGAGATCGGCGAGGTACACGCGGTTGTCCGCAGCAGCAACCAGCACTCGACTGCCATCTGCCGATATTGCTCCCCACAGGTTTCTGCGTTCCACGGGCAGAGTTGCCACAATGGTGCACGTGTCGGTGCGCAGAACGATGGGCGGCTCATACCGCGAACCGCAGAGCAGCGTGTTTCCATCATCGGAGAATGCAAGCATCTCGATTGTGGTGATCATCGGCGGAGAACCGTGTCCCCACGCTCGTTTCTCGGTGTCATAAATCCTGACAAAACTTCGATCGCTGGCCTTGTCAAGGCTCCCTCCTACGGCGATGAGGCGTCCTGACGAATCCACTGCGACGGCATGCAGAGATTCGATACCGGAGGACACCTCGAACTCCACTGCCCCCGTGTCGCTGCGAAGGAATCGAAGTACGCCATCGCCACACGCGGCGGCCACACGATTACCTCCCGGAATTGGTCGCAATTCATTAATCGCCGCCTCACAGATCTTTCGCGACGTCAGAGTCGCCTGCAACTGAGCCTGCAGGATTCTCCATTCCGCCGAAGTTTCCGCCGCAGCGGCGGGGGAGTTAACAACATTCAACAGACGTTCTGTCTCAAACAGATTCCCCAACTCCCAGGCCGTCCATGCCTGCCTCAGTGTCGAGACCCAGGCAAGATCCTGAAACTTCCGCTGCTGCGACTTAGCTTCCCCCAGATAGTACTCTGCACGGCGTTCAGAGGCCCAGGCGACGTGCGTCTGCCGAAGACTGATCAGCAGTCCCACTACAAGACTGAAAACTGTCAACAAGGCCATTAGAACCGGTAATCTGTGCCGACTGTAAAATCGTTCAAGTCGATAGAGGCCACGCTGTGGCATGGCCTCCACTGCGTGCCCTTCGAGCACTCGCTGCAGTTCGTCCCGCAGTGCCCCAACCCCAGCATACCGATCGGCTGGAATCGGGGCTGTAGCTCGTCGAATAATGCTGCTGACTTCCCAATTCAAACGTGCCGACATCCTCAGCCCACTGCCCGCCACAGGCCCCCCGGCTGCCACTGCAAGCGGTGACCCATAGACCACCTCAGACAGGATGCGACCGATCGAAAACACGTCCGATCGAGTATCAGCAGCCGGCGATTCAGCGCAAGACTGCTCAGGACTCATGTAATCCGGGGTGCCTGCCGCAATGTGCGGCTGCTCAGGCGCTGTCAAAGTATCTCGGCAAATTCCGAAGTCGATTAACCGGCAAACCGGTCGCCCGTCAAGGGATTCCACAAGCACGTTGGATGGCTTAAGGTCCCGATGTATGATGCCGCGGAAATGGGCGTGTCTCACTGCATCACAAAGCTCTGAGATCAATCGCAGGCTGTCGTGCAGCGACAAATTCCGGTCTCGGCAAAATGTGGTCAATGGAAGCCCGTCGACATAGTCCATCACAAACCACGGTCGCCCATCGGGCAGACTGCCGGCGTCAAGGACCGAAACGATTCCGGGATGCTTCAAGCCGGCAAGTGCCTGACGTTCAGCCTGCACCTGAGCTGCCGATGCCACCGTCAGAAACCCGCTGCGAAGCACTTTCAAAGCCACCACGCGTTCCACCGGCTCAAGTTGCTTTGCCTGGAACACAGTGCCCATGCCACCACTGCCGAGCAACTGCAGTAATTGGTAACGTTCAATCACTGCGCCGGCACACAGTGGCTCCTCCGGCAGCAGTCCGCACAGATCAGCAGCACTGAAAAACGACACGGCTGGCTCGGCAAGAAAGCAGTCATCAACATCCCCGAGCCTCAGCAGGTGCACAACCTGATCGAATAAGGCGATATCGTCCCCGCACGCACTGTGAACAAATTGCAGCTGCTGATCCGCGTCTCGGATCTCGATAGCTCGCAGATATACATCACGCAGCCGTCCTGAAGATCCGTTCACAAAGTCTCTCCTCAGATCAATGATCTGAACACGGAAGGACTGCTCATCCTTCACAGCACATGCTGAAATGAATCAAACATTGAGCTTCCAGCATCTCAGTTGCTTAGTCGCTCAATTTCTGCCCTCAGCCAGACTCGTGCAAACTGCCAGGTACGATAGGACGTCGCTCGGGATATCCCAAGCACTTCGGCAACTTCGGTCAACGGCAGTCCGGCAAAGTAGTGCAGACTCACCAGCTCAGCCGCCTCTGAGTCGACAGCGTCAAGTCGCTCAAGAGCCTCGTGCACAAGCAGCATCTCAGACGTAGCCCCGTTTCGGGAAACCTGAAACGTCTGCTGATCCGATAGAGACAGCGGCCTGACACCGCCACCGTGGCACTCGCGATTCCGGCGTCGAGCCACATCGATCAGAACCCGTCGCATCGTGACACTGAATGCCGCAAAGAACGAGCGACGATCCCGAAACGCACCACCCTGACGTGTTGCCAGCACACGCATCCACGCCTCGTGCACCAGCGCCGTCGGCTGCAGTGTGTTGGCAGGACTCTCACAACGCATGCGCGCGGCGGCCAGCCTGCGGAGTTGCTGGTAGACTGCCTGCAGCAGTACGTCTTCAGCACCCGGTGCACAAATTTCAACCTGCTGAAGGATACCCGTGAGCGACGACATGCCGGACTCCGACTCAACACAGTGATTCTGCCTGGCCCCATCCCATCCTGACCGCTCATAGCCGCAAACTCAAAAAGAATCCCGGGCCTTTGGAATTTTCGTTGAAATCTGCAGACGGAATCGATGGCAGAGACACCTGCACTGCATTTCTCGCCGCAGATACTGTCAGAAAGTTCTCTGCAGCGAATTCCTGTTGTCAGCAACGATAGGAGATTGACATGTGTCCCAGTGAGGTGCAGCGAGTGCTGCCCGCCAGATCTGCCGGATTGTGCTTCTGTTTGTGATTGCTGCGTGTTGCAGCCCATGCCACGGCTAACACAACGGCACCAAGGCCCCGTATACGCTCAAACCCCTCAAAAACACGCCATTAGACCCCAGGATGCTGGTGCCACCCTCAAAGGAGGCAACCTGTTCACTCGGCATTGTGAGGTCTCACCGTCGTGTTGAGACACTGGGAAACACTGCCGACGATGAGGATGCTTCCCCAAAGATCGAAACGTCCTCGGCGCAGATGTCCATCCGAACACGAATCAATCCAAAGACCGAACAGGTCACCCGGGAGGTGCTGCGAAACGGTGAGTTGACCTGCTCGAAAGTCATCGGAAAGGCAAGGTCTGCAACTGATGACAGTGGGCGAAAGATCTGGGTGCACGGCGAAAAAAACGTCCCCGCCGCAGCCTCGGCAACGCCACCGACACAGCTTTCCTCTGAACAGCAGATCGCTGTGGGCATTCTGCAGATTCTGGACGCCGCCGGACGGAAGAATCAGCGGGATCAACAGGATCAGGATTCTGAGGACCAGTAGCTCGCAGGAAAATTTGGCAGCATCGTGCCGGATTGGAATTCACCCATCATTGAAGGAAAGGATATTCGCCGTGAGATTCTACCTCGTTGTTTTCGCCACCGCCGTGCTGTGCTGCAGACCGCAGCCGGGACAGGCACAGGAACGTTTTCTGCTGTTCGAGAGCAAAACAGCAGCGGAGCACGGATTCACAATGGAACGCCATGCAAAGATCAGCGAATCGGAAGCCGTTCAGCACGCAATCCGGGATCTGCTTGCTCATCTGGACAATGTTGGCAACATTTCGTCGTTCGATACTTTCTCAAAGACGAAGACCTCCACCACAATCAAGAACAAGTATGAGCAGATCGGCCCGCTGATGCGGAATACAACAACCTTCACCGGCGAGAAGGAACGCGAGAACGCGTTTCGGGGAAATCGCAGAGGCTTCATCATCACCGTCAGAGCGACTTCGTTTAAAGCCGGAACATTCGGCAGCGTCTCCGACTACAACAGACTTACCGGTGTCCGGAAAAGTCGTGCGTGGGGCACCCTGCTTTATACCTTTCGCGTCTACGCACCTGAGGGATTCCAGTCATCGTTGAAGGCGAGCGATTCATCATCCACTGATTCAACCAGGGTCAAGTATACTATCTTTAACGGAACGGGGCGCACCGTCCGGTTCTCCATGCAGCCAGGCGGGCGTTCGTACTCGCTCGACAGAGGCAAGACGTTTTCCGGAACGTCTTCCGCGACGGATGGCAGGCAACCGACCATTACACTCACGGATTCCGGTCGCACAATTAAACTTGTCAGCGGAGACCACAAGTTCTGGTGGAACGATGATGAATCTCGTGTGGCATTTGATCTGAATTACAAGAAGTGAATCACCGCTGGCCAGCAAAGTTGCGTCTGGCAGTGGTCGGAACAGTGCAACTGCTTAACGAGTGAGCCCCACGCGACGCCTGGCTTGCAGGCAGGCGTCGCCCGCCACTTCAAAATCACCGCAGTTTTTGGGGCGAGTCTCGTAATGCCGGCAGCGAAACGGGGTATCCGCTGAGCCGTCACCGTTGAGGGCCACGCACAGACCATCCGGTCGCGGAACAATCTGCCGACCATCCTTCAGCTGTACCAGCTCCGGGTGCAGACTGACAAATGGATCCCGCGATGACAACTGCACGAAATCAAATCCCTGACGACAACAGGCACCGCAGCTGCCGCAGTCGTCGGCTGTGAACTGCGGCTCCCAGCGCTCGCACGCCCGCTCTGTCCCCTGTACTGCTGGTGCACTGTTGCCAGGCAGTTTGTGCTGTCGACAACGCAGCCCACTGCGGCTGGTGATCGCCCAGGCACACGTGCCACAGGTCTGGGAATCGGATGTCGACAACAGTGATCCTAAACGATGGCGGGCCCGAGTTGTGCTCCACAGAGAAGATTCAGGCACCACACCTCGTACGGCGTCCGCAATCGCTGCTGTCGCGGCCAGACTGCGACTCAGGACCTCCAGAAACGGTGAAGTCCGAGCAAGTCGAAAGCCAGCCTGAGCGATAGCGATCGCAGGATCCTCGCCATCCTGCAGCGGATTTTCCGGCAGTGCATTCCAGTACGAACGCCACACGGTCGTCACCGCCATAAACTCCCGCAGCCCGTAGGGAGCCGCCAGAGCTGCCTGCAGCCGATGGCAGGCGTATTCATACACCAGATCACGACGGCTGGTGTTGGAAAGTCCCCAGTCCGGTAAATCCCGAGCCCCCGGTCCGGAAACCAGCCAGTGGCACAGCTCGTGAAAAATCATCTGGGCCAGACTGTCGTCAGGGTCGAATTCATCAGGTACCGAAATAGTCAGGTGGCCCTGCCCGTCATAGGCAGCGTAGGCGTCCCTTGACCGCTGCACCGTCAGCCCCAGATCGGCTGCCGCACGCAGCCAGATCAAGTCGACCGGATCCTGGTAACTGTGATTGATGGAACGTTTGGGCATAGCTGTCATCAACCAAAAACCGGGAACACAAAAAACGATCCGGCCGAAGCCCCGTTTTAGTCAATTCCGCAACGATCGCAACCTGTCGGGATTACTGCACATCCCGACACAAAGGTTGAGAATCGGGATCTGCAGTTCCGGCTCCAACTTCAAAAAAAGAAAAAAGCGAACCTTTCGGTTGGAAACTGGTCCCGTTGACCTCCAGGCTGCAGAACACACCCAACAGGGCTCGATGGAAGACCGCAGTGAAAGTGATTTTTCGCAATGAGATGCTGATTCTTGTGCCGGTTGAACCGGAGGAGAGTTCGGCTTTAACCCGGTGGAAGGCCGATCATCGGGGCCACAGTTTCATTCTTGCCACGGATCAGGGCTCCGGTTTGATGCTCAGGGATCTCGGCGATCCACGCCTGAATCAGCCGATCAATGTGACATCGCGGCATCCCTCGAAAAGGATTCAGCTGATCGGGAATTTCGCTGACACGCCCTTTGAACTTGATGGACAGCGATACTGCAGCGTCGAGTCATTCTGGCAAAGTCTCAAGTGTCGCTGCGAATCGGACCGACAGCGAATTGCCGCATTGCCGGGCCCAGGGGCAAAATTGGCCGCACGCGAATTTCCAAACTCGGAATCATTTCAGTATTGCGGCGCAGAGATCCTTGTGGGGTCTTTCGCTCACTGGGACCTCATGCAACGTGCATGCCGAGCAAAGTTTGAACAAAATCCTCGGGCACTTGCGGCACTTGTCAGCACGTTCCCGCATCCACTGGTACATCGGCTGAAAGGGGACAGCCGAACAATTCCCGGTGATGTGATGGCACGGATCTGGCTGGGACTGAGGCATCAGTATTGCCAGGCTCAGCTCGCTGCACAGGCCGAGCAATGAGCCGTCAGTCGTTGCGAAGTGTTACCTGTCCGGAGTCACCTGGCTTCCCAGTTCAGGCAGCCTGACCATTGCGCCCTGCTTCGCACGACTCAGTTCCGCAGCCTGCAGCAATGCGAAAATCTCCAGCGTTTCTTCAGGGGACACTGGCAACGGACCGCCCTTGAAGAATCGAGCAATCTCGATTGCCAGTCCCTCGTACCCCACATAGCGATCATCCGTGGGCACGATCCCCCTGACAGGAACGCCGTGCCCATAAATGCCGGCAACGGAGACGCCTGTTGTCCCAAACACTGTGGCACTGTACTTCACAGCACCGGACTTGATGCCGCGATACGTCCCCACACGACCGTCTCCCCAGACCGCAGTGATCGATTCTGCCGTCTCCGTACCTGTGCTGCTGACTGAAACAACACCACGCCCCATGATGGCATACAGCGTTTCGATGCTGTGCAGCGGCCGTGTGAAACGATCAGCCTCCGGAACATCCACGGACCAGCCACCGTACACATCGCAGCCAATCACCTGCCCCACATCCGGATGATTCCGCATGCCGCTGAAGCCGGCATTGTACCGATGCTGAGAACTGCTCCAGCAGGGGGTTTTTGTCTCCGCAGCCACTCTGAAAATGCGGACAGCATCCTCAACAGACGCGGCCAGCGGTCGACCGATAAACAGTGGCTTGCCGGCTTTCAGCACGGCCGTCGCCTGTGCCAGGTGCATTCGCCCGTCCAGACTGAAGATCATCACACCGTCGCACTTCGCCAACAGCTCGTCGAGCGAATTGACAATTTCGATCGGCGGTACTGTATCCAGAGGATCCTTTGGATTCTGATGCAGATTCAGCAACTGCTGTTTCCATTGTTCCTGCAGCTTCTCACTGTCCGGGTAATCCGGACTGACAACAGGCCAGGCAGCCACGACCTGCACACCGGCAAAATCCCCCTCATCCCGCGGGCGATTGAGAAACTCGGTGTACGCCACGGAACCGTAATTATCAATTCCCAGGATGCCAATGCGAAAATCGTCCGCGATGCCGCTCTGCGGGCTGCTGAAAATTGCAATGGTCAGAATGCTGGCATGAAATACTGTTTGCCACAGGCTCATGGAAAACTCCGGACCTCGAAAGAAAAGATAAATCGCCTGTTGCAGAATAATCAAACGCAGTTCCGCCGGGAACTCGGCCGGCTGATCACTGCAGCATTTGCCGTGGCACTGGAGCCGCATCAGACATCGAACTGACTATTTGGCGGGGTTGAATTGCAAAGCTGTCTGAGGGATTCGATACTGATGAACGCAGCGGTGCAGTATCGGCAGCCGTACAGCCCGCGGTCTGGCGTTCCTTCCGCCAGGCACCTGCCATTGCCGGGTGGCACCACGCCCCTTACACACTTGGCCCCTTACACACTTGGATAGAAAAATGACGCCTGGACGCCTGCTTGTCGCGCTGTTATTGGTTGCTGATCTGACGTTTCCGGGTTTATTGTCGGCTCAGGACACGGCCAGCCCGATTGCCGCCCCTGATGGCAAGCCTGCCGATATGTCGAAGCCCGTGCAGGTCTTTATTCTGCTGGGCCAGTCCAATATGGTTGGGCTGGGGAAGGTGAAGGGCGGAGAAAATTCCCTGGAACACGCGGTGCGTGAGAAGCGGAAGTATCCTTATCTGATCGATCAGTCCGGTGCATGGACCGTCCGTCAGGATGTCAGGTACGTGCAGTACATGTCTGGCCGCGGGCCGCTGCGAAATGAATGGCTGACAGTGGCTGGCGGAAACATCGGACCGGAATACGGAATTGGCCATCTTCTGGGGAATGCCATTGATGCACCCGTGCTGGTTCTGAAGTGCTGCATCGGAAATCGTGCGCTGGGCTGGGATTTGCTTCCTCCGGGAAGTCCGCGCCGAGAGTTTGTATCGCGTGACAAAACCGGGACTGAGAAGAGACTTGTGTACGCAGGGTCCGGCGACAAACCGGAATTCTGGGATCTGGATCCGGCCAAAGGGCTGGCCACGGAGCCAGGGCCATGGCTGGACAAAAACGGCAAACCCATCGACTGGTATGCCGGCAAACAGTGGGATTCGGACATTGGAGACGCCCAAAAAGCCCTGGCTGACCTGGAAAAGCACTATCCCGGTGCCGGAGGTTATGAAGTGGCCGGATTCTTTTTCTGGCAGGGCGAACGGGACGCCGGTAACGCGGGACATGCGGCGCACTACGAAGCCAATCTGGTGGCTTTCATCAAGGCCCTGCGGAAAGAATTTCAGGCGCCGCAGGCAAAGTTTGTCTGTGGGACTTTGGGCGAAACCACCCAGGAATCCAGTGGACCACCGCGACTGGTGCTCGATGGGCATCTGGCAGTGGACGGCAGTTCGGGCCGATATCCTGAATTCGCTGGCAACGTGAAAACCATTTACACGCACCCGCTGGCACAGGGCGGCAGTGGGAATGGACACTATGGCGGCAAGGCGGAAGTCTACATGGACGTGGGTGAGGCTATGGGTAAGGCGATGGTGGAGCTGCTGCACGGGAGCACCGCTCGATAACCGCCATCACCCGCCTGACGGGACTCGCTGAAACCCTGACAAACACTCATTCACCCTCGCTGACACGAGCTATACTCAGCATGCGTGGCTTATAAGGGTACGCTTTGCCGCAGTTCCGCAGCGGAACAATGTGTGTTTCCCAGGGTGTCAGCATTGGAAAAAAACTCAGTTTCTGCACAAAACAGCACGTCCGCTGCCACATGGCGACGGGACGTTTTGGCGGTCGTGGCCGCGCTGCTGATTGTGCTGACGGCCACGCTGCCGGGCCTGATGACTGGATGGTTTCCGCAGGATGAGGGTCAGATTGGGCAGGCGGCTGAACGATTTTTGCAGGGCCAATTGCCGCATCGCGACTTTGATGACATGTATACCGGGCTGTTGACCGTCCTGCATGCGCTGACCTTCAAGGTGCTGGGGGTGCGCACCGAGTCGACTCGCTGGATGCTGCTGGCAGCCAGCCTGCCGTTTCTGGTCAGTGTCTATCGCGTGTCCCGACGGTGGCTTGAACCATTGGACGCAAGTGGCCTGGTGGTGTTGTGTGGCTTGTGGAGCATTCGCCTGAACCCGGAATCAATGCCGTCGTGGTACATCCTGTTTTTGACGGTGGGAATGCTGGATGCTTTGCTGACTTTTCAGGAACGCCCGAACCTGATCTGGCTGTTTGTCGCCGGACTGCTGGCCGGCATCGCCATCCTCTTCAAAATCACCGGTATTTACCTGATCGCTGCCGGTGTCCTGATTCTGATGGACTACCAGCAGCGGCAGTGTTCCGCATCCAGTCGCTGGTCACCCGGATTTTTCCTGTGGACTCTGTTCTGCATCCTCGTGTACAGCCTTGCAGCAAGCCGCCTGTGGTCGGCCAGTGACCCTCTGATGTCTGCGCTGCATCTGACACTTCCGGCATTCGGGCTGGGCATTTCCGTCCTTGCGGGGGAATGGCAGCGGGGGCGAGGAGCGTTTTGGGAGCGTGCGAGGACGTGGCTGCGGCTGCAGCTGGTCTTTGCAGTCGGTGGCTTCCTGCCACTGCTGGCGTGGCTGCTGTGGTATTGGCAGGCTGGTGCGCTGGCCGAGCTGTATGAGGGCCTGATTGTTCTGCCGCAGCGACGGCTGGAACATGCCGGAGCGTCGTTTCCGGGGCCTGCTGCCTTCCTGCTGTCCGGAGCTGTGTTCAGTGCCGTGTGTTTTGCAGGTTCCGGCGGCGTTCGCTCTGCCTCCACTTCAGCTGTTCATGACCGCCGCTCTTTGCGATGGCTGGCGATCGCGATCATCGGGCTGCTGCTGGTCTGCGGGCATCTGTCAGCTCGGGGACGGCTGGTGTGCTTTCAGGCGGTCCGCAACCTCGCTCCCTTCGTCTCGGCCATCCTGCTGCTGCGAGCGGCCAGAGGTGTCGGGGCCTGCAGCGCTCAGGCTTTTGCCATTGCTGCAACACTCATCATGGGTGCGCAGGTGCAGTTCCCATTCGCCATGGACTTGTATTTCCCCTACGTTGCCCCGCTGGTTTTTATCGGAGGCAGCTTCGGATTGCAGCGGGCAGTCACTGCACAACGGCAAGTTGAAAGGCGGTTGCAGTTGTGGCGAGTCGTGGTTGCCGGACTCAGCCTGTTTGCATTGCTGCAGCTGAAATCCGTTGTCCCGCTCGGCAATGTCTCCGATGCTCCCGCCCACCTCACAGGAAAGCCACTGAACTTCACCCGCTGCGGACTGACCGTGGAGAGTTCTCTGGGTGAAGTCTATGAGCGACTGGTCGATGAGATTCAGGCCCGCACGAATGCCAATGAAGCCATCCTCGCCGGGCCCGACTGTCCCGAAGTGTATTTTCTGGCTGAGCGTCGGAACCCCACTCGCCTGTTTTATGACTTTTTTCGCCCGGAAATGCTCAGCACTGCGAAGGAACTCAATGCCCTCGCTGACGAAGCTGGTATCCGGCTGGTGGTCATCAAACAGCCGTTTTTACGGGACTTCACCATGTCAGCGGAGACCATGGAACGGTGGGCCCGCGAAAGATTTGGTCAACCTCTGGTGATTGGCTTTAGCGGCCGAAACGATTCCTCCGCCCCTGCGCTTTTCAACGTTTATTCCGACAGCAGCGGTAACAAACCCGGCGAATTACCAGCAACGAAATGAGTTGGGCAAGCGGGTAAACCAGATATGAGCCAAGCTGGCTGAGGATTTCCATTTGGAGAGGACAGCTATGCCGTTGCTGCACGTGGTTTATGATCTGCTTTCACTGCCTGCCGTGTACCGCATGTGGCAGGCTCCATTTGTTGATGCAAAATTTGACCCGATTCTGCGGCACAACGATTTGCGCAGTGTGCGTCGAGTGCTGGATGCCGGTTGCGGGCCGGGCACAAATGCACACCTGTTTCATGGCATGGACTATCTGGGCCTCGACCTGAATCCCGACTACATCGAATCCGCGCGACTGCGGCACCCGCTGCGGTTTGAAGTGGCCGACCTGTGCAGCTGGGAACCCGAAAACGGCGAGGGTTTTGATTTCATTCTGGTGAACAGTCTGCTGCATCATATGGATACAGCCAGCGTGCACCGTCTGCTTGGACAATTATCTCGGCTGCTGACGAAGGACGGGCACATTCAGATCGTGGATCTGGTTTTGCCGCAGCATCTGTCCATTTCACGAGCACTGGCTTTGGCGGATCGCGGAGACTTTCCCAGACCGCTGGAGGAATGGCGGGGCATTTTTGAACAGCACTTCCGTCCGGTGGTGTTTGAACCCTTTGCCCTGAAAATGGGCGGACTGGCGTTGTGGGAACTGGCATATTTCAAGGGAGCTGCTCGATGATGGCCGCTCAGGAATTCGCCGAGTTGACGGCTGAGCTGCGAGGCAGCAGAGCGGGCGCTGACCCGTCACAGCTGCGTTCGATTAATCTGACCGTGGCTGTGCCGGTGTACAACGAAGAATCCAATCTGCCGGAGCTTTATCGACGGCTGAAGAACGTGCTGAGCGATATTCCTGGCCGTCATCAGGTGCTCTTCGTCAACGATGGCAGCACTGACGGTACAGCCGACCTGCTGTCGGCCATGATGTTGTGTGACCCATCTGTCAAGGCGATCCACTTCGCCAGAAACTTTGGCCACCAGGCAGCACTTTCGGCGGCACTGGATCATGCAGGGGGTGATGCTGTCGTGCTGATGGATGGTGACCTGCAGGACACACCGGAAACCATTCCCCGTTTTGTCGCCGAACACCAGCGCGGCTTCGACGTCGTGTACGCCATCCGCACAAAACGCAAGGAGGGCTGGCTGCTGAGGACTGCATACGCCACCTTTTACTGGCTCATTTCACGTATGTCAGACGTGGATCTGCCACAGGGAGCCGGTGACTTCAGCCTGATGTCATCCCGAGTTCTGAAGATTGTTCGAAGTTGCCCGGAGCGACATCGCTATTTGCGAGGACTGAGACGGTGGGCCGGATTTCGCCAGACCGGCATTGAGGTTGAAAGGGATGCTCGCTACCGCGGTGAGAGCAAGTACAGCTGGCTGAAACTTTTCCGCCTCGCAGCCGACGGGATCTTTTCCTTCAGTGCTGTACCACTCCGCGCAGCCTCGTGGATGGGGTCACTGACAGTCGGAGCCGCCACTGTGTTCGCCGTGTACGCCACAGTCGCACATCTGTTCTTCAGCCGATCACCGCAGGGATTTACAGCACTCATCATCGCCATCACATTTCTGGCCGGAGTGCAACTGATTTTTCTGGGAGTCATCGGTGAATATATCGGTCGGATCTACGAGCAGGTGAAGCAGCGCCCCCTGTATCTGGTCGATCGCATCGATTCCTCAGAACACTCCAATATTCAGCATTCGCCAACGATGGGCAGGCATTCAAATGCAGAGCGAGTACGCACGGCAGTATCGGGACCTGTATCAGCAGCACTGGTGGTGGCGGGCGCGGGAGCGAGCCATTCTGGCTGAGATTCGGCGTCTGGGATTTCTGGAAGACGGCACCGCGAATATCCTTGACGTAGGCTGCGGCGATGGCCTGCTGTTCTCCAGTCTTGCTGGCTTTGGCAAGGTCTTCGGCGTCGAATCTGACGAAACGACGCTGGCGGCCGACAGCCCCTGGCGAGAACGAATCTACTGCCAGCCATTCGACGAGAATTTTCAGCCATCCAGGCGATTTGATCTGATCCTGATGCTGGACGTGCTGGAGCATCTGCCGGATCCTGCAGCAGCGCTGGAACACGCACGCAGTCTGCTCCGGCCCGAAGGACGCATCCTGATCACAGTTCCGGCACTCAACGCGCTGTGGACGACACACGACGACATCAACCACCACTACATTCGCTATGATCGCCAGTCATTCAGGACACTGGCCTCAGCCGCCGGCGTGGATCTGATGTCCATGCAGTACCTGTTTCACTGGACCTGTCCGATCAAACTTCTGATTCGTCTGAAGGAACGCCTGTGGCAAACGACGCCGCAGCCACCGAAAGTACCTCTGCGCCTCATAAACCGCATGCTGCTGGCCCTGGCCTGCACTGAACTGCGACTTGCATCAAACCTGCGGTTACCGTTCGGATCCAGCCTGCTGGCCGTGGCTCGATAACCAGGCCGCACGTGTCAGCCAAACCCGAGCTGGGACCGAGTTAAACCTTTTCAGCCTGAGTCAAATCCGCGACGACACGAAATCCAACCGCATAGCTGCGATGGCCAGGGCCGTAATAGTCGCGGCTTGAACATCTGAGGTGAACAGGTCCGCTGGCCCATGATCCCCCGCGGAGTACGTGAGAGTCTCCGGAAGACGGACCGCGAGGATCTTCCATCGGCGAACGACCGAAGTAACCGGGGTCAAAGTAGTCGTTGCACCAGTCCCAGACATTCCCCAGCATATCGCACAGACCAAATGGATTACTGCTGTACAAACCCGCAGAACTCGTGAAAGGCGAACCATCGTCAAAAGAGAAGCCCTGCCACTTCTTCTGATCGTGTGAGGGAAAAACAACGCCAAATGAAACATCCTGAACGTTGGCGAAACCACGCAGGCTGCCCGTTTGATCGCCGGTGAAAAATCTGGAGGTAGTCCCCGCCCGACATGCGTACTCCCACTCCGCCTCACGTGGCAATCGGTAACGCACTGCACTGCCCGACTCAGCCGTCAATTCGTTCAGCCACTTCAGGTAAGCCTGAGCGTCCTTCCACGTCACGTTGACCACGGGATCCTGCTCGGATTGCGCAAACCCGGTTTGTTTCCAGTTGAAATCCGATCTCTGGACACCGTTCTTCGTTTCAATCGCGTAGCCCCACCCACCTTTCCCAATCGCTTCCGCGTCCGTGCGGTATCCGGTTGCCCTGACAAAAGCCGCGAAATGGGCGCGAGTGGCAGAGGACACCCCGAGGTAAAAGAGCCTGGTAATTCGAACGGTGTGCCCCGGACTCTCTGCAGCAATCCATTCCCGCCAGCCACTGTGGGGCAGAACGAAGCCGGCCAACTGCAATTGCTCAGCAGTTTCGTCACTGCCCATCACATACTCGCCCGGGGGAATCAGCCGCAGGTCCTGCCCAAATTCATCCCGCCAATGCACCTCACAACCGAGATACCTGGCCCAGGCAGTCTGTGCCATCCGGGCAGTCTCAGCAGAGAACGGAGCGATCAGTATTTCAGGCCGAATCGATCGTGACGGAGTCACTGCAGCCTGAGCACCAATCAGAGTTGCATCAGTTGATGTGCCCTGCAGCAGGAACTGCATTTGACTCACAAAGTCGCCGCATGTGCGAAATCGCCCTGCAGGTTCTTTGCACAGGACGCGTGCAAACAGATCCTGCAAAAACGCATATGGCTCCGGCAGCACTGGCAGGGCCGCCTGGCAAACGGCAAACCCAAGGGCCATCCCATTTCCCTGAAACGGTCGAGTTCCCGTCAGCAGTTCCCATGCCACGATTCCCAACGCCCACTGATCACAGGCCGCTGACGCCGGACGCCCCTGCCACTGTTCCGGCGACATGTACGAGGCAGTGCCGGCAATCACTGTCTCAGCACCGCTCAGTCTGGTTTGACTGTTGCGTATCTCGGCAGCCAGCCCAAAATCAATCACATGCACGTCCCCTGTCTGAGGATCGAGCATGATATTTTCCGGCTTCACATCCCGGTGCACGACCGGTTTACGCACACCATGTGCGTAATCCAGCGCTGACGCCGCAGCACTCAGGACCGAAACAATCGCGGACGCCGAAATGCCTTCAGAATGACGCCGCATCCACTGTCGGAGGGTGATGCCAGGCAAATACTGCATCACCTGAAAACAGCCGATCCCGTCTTCCTCACCCATGTCAAACAGTTTGCAGATGTGAGGATGCGATAACAGCCAGACACGGCTGTATTCACGACGAATGTCCTCGTTGGCCTCGTCATTCCGACGCAATTCCGGCGGCAACAGTTTGATCACCACCTGCGCGGGCTGGCCATCCACCAGACGACCGCTGTCCGCGGCTTTCCACGCCTCACCCATTCCGCCAACACCCAGCCGTTCAAGCAGACGGTAACGGCGCTGCAGCACAGTCCCGGCCGACACTTCGGTCGGTGGTCGATAAACACCTGTTACTTCCGGATCCTGTGCAGACATCAAGTTACTCCGCTGCTCCAGCCAGCACCACTGCTGCGGCGCTGCCGGCGCCGCATTCTACTGCCCCCCTGAAAGGAGTCCAGTCCGGAGCCCCCCGGGGCTGGCAGAATGCACCGTCGCAGGGCTCCGCCCATACCCCTCAGGCGGCCAAAAAAAACGGAGACAAACGGGCTGCGCTTCATTCCGCGACAAAACTGCCCGGCACCGAAATTCCTGCTGAAGATCACCCCCGTCACTCCGTCCGCCAGGCCTCCGCCAATTGCTGCTCACTTTTGCCTGTCAGCGTCTGCCACAGTTCCGGCGAATATCGACCCTCACGAGCAGCCGCGTTTAACTGCCAAAGAATCCCCGCATCAGCAGGCTGACTGCGGATCACCCAGTCCAGAAAATTCGCCGATACGCGGTAGCTGGCATCATGCTGCGATACCCTCCGACGTTCCTCAGATAAACTCGCACCGCCCGACTTCGGCTCGTACACAAACCAGCGAATGTAATCCGGTATGCCCTCCACCAGCCAGCCAGGAACCGCAGCACCGTCACGCAGTCTGCGGCCACGAGCCGGGTACTGCTGCACCACGTGCACCATTTCATGCACTACACAACCACGAGCCTCACCCTGCAACTCCCCACGAAACCATTCCCTGTTCAGCGATATCACACTGCCGGCAGCATACGCCGGCACTCCTTGCATCTCCGCATCCGGCAAATAACGAAACCGCACTCGCCGAGGCGGCTCGAACCCGTCCCCCGGCAGCATCCGCACTATCCGCGGATACCATTCCACAATCACTGGCTTCAATTCCAGCTCAGTCCACTCCTCCAGTTCCTGCGCCTGAGTGGTCTCGACACTGAACTCGTAACGATTGTCCGCCGTGCCGAACGACAACTCCCGCACCGCCGGGAGTTCCACACGCCGCAGCTCCGCAGGATTACCCGTAACCACATCAATTTCACTGAAAAATGTTTGCCCGAAGCGATCACCCGGATCCGCTGACCGCACGTGAAACAGCAGATGGCGGAAACTGCCCAACAGGCCATTTTCACCCGCCAAACGCACCGCATGCTGACCACCCTGCGTTCCTGGCTGCCGACTGTCAACAACCGCTATCTGAGTCCATCCGGTCAGACCTCGCAGGTCAGCCACCGACTCCGGAAAGGTGAAACCCGATTCGTCGCCCGTGGCACCATACAGCGTGTAAACCTGCGCCGCCCTGCCACCCACATGCCAGGAATAACTGACAACCTCGCTGATCGAAACGGACTTCTGCAGATCCAGGGCAAGCAGTCCATCCGCCATTCCCGCAGTCAGAAAAAAATTGCTCCCAGGATCATCAGCATGCAGCGGAATACGACCGTCACTCAAACAACCCACTCCCCCGGAATTTGCATCCGCGTGCCCCGTCACCAACCGCCACAGCCCCCCCCGGCCGGTATCATTCACCGCTGGCAATGGGATTCTGAGAAATCCAAAACGACCGCCCGCTGAATCCGCCTCCACCAGCACAGCGGCTTTGCCCGCCTCGACAGTCTGCTGACCATTCGTGGGCAGGCTCACTGCCAGCCAGCAGTACAGGAACAATGTCTCCCGCCGCATCATTACCCTCCACATTGAACCATTAGACACGTATTCAACTGGCTGCCCGGCTCATTCACCTGATGAAAACCTCGCTGTGGCTGGCCGTCGTGACTGAGTTGTCTCTGCTTCGGAGGCGCTGGTCGCGATCCGTTCATCCGTATTCGCTGCTCAAAGCTGACCAGTGTAACAGAGCAACCGCTGCAGACCACTCCCTGGAATATCTCCTGCACTTCAGACATTGACAGTGTCTTGTGTTGAGCACTCCGCATCCTGCAACTATCGTCAGACACACCAAACACGAACCGCGACTTCGCCAACCTGGGATATTTGATTCTGCACATGAGACATCTGATTCTGCTTCGACACGGTCAATCCCGCATCAACGCCGCTCAACAGACACAGTCCATCTTCTGCGGACAGCTGGATACACCACTGACGGAAATCGGTCGCCAGCAGGCTCGCGACGCCGGTCGAATCCTCGCAGAATCCAGCAAATACCGCATCTCTCACGCCGTCAGTTCCAGCCTTGGCCGCGCTGCTGAAACGCTGGAACTCGTGCTGCAACAACTTCAGCAGCCACCCTTTCGCTTTCCGGCCCGCTCCGGATTCAATGAACGATCGCTGGGCCTGTTCGAAGGACGTGCGGAGCAGGATGTGCTGGAACAATTCCCGGAGTACCGAGATAATCCGCAGTTCAGCGCATTCCGAGCAGACTTTCACCAAAAGGCTCCGGGGGGCGAAAACCTGACTGAGGTATCGCAGCGTGCTCACAGGGAATTGCTGCAGCATCTGCCGTACGTTACGGATGACCTGCTGCTGGTATCCCATTGCCAGACCATTCGCTGCCTGATCGGGGTCCTGACAAACGCTTCCCCGCAGTCGGTGATGCAGTTGCCGGTGCCGAACGCCACTCCCATCATACTGGCTCGTTCAGGCCCTGACCGGTGGCAGATAACCAGCGATGACTGAAGTACCCGGTAGCAGTCAGCTCAGCATTTGAGCTCCGGATCCTGCGTCTGGATTCCGCGAGTTCGACACCAGCAACCACCCCTTTCCGTAGCCTGAAGCAGGCAGACATTCGTGAGGCACGATTCCCGCTGTTCTCGCTTACAGTTCCTGTCAACGTCAGGGCCGATACCATGCCTGATGCCGACGGCCCTGCCGGAATCAGTGAGAAACATGCCAGACGGCTCTGCAATGTGATCCACAGCGTTCTGCGTTGCGAATCGCGTCAGCACACTCCCCCTGTCAGGCAGGCGTTCCTCAAGTATTCTGCCCTCGGACGGAAGCAGCATCGTGCGGTCCCCTGCGTGTTGATTTTGTGATTGTGACAGGCCAGGACTGCTGCAGGTGGGATGGAGAGTACCGTGAGGCACAACTGGTGCTGCGAACCACGGTGGGCGATCGAGAATTCGAAGTCCGTCTGGCGGACGCGGACGCAGGCCGTCGAAAAAATCGCCCGATCGTGTCGTCAGCCTGCTGTAATCGTCAGCATTTGGCCCCGTGATGCTGCCTTAGACAACGGGGCGTTATGCATGCGTCAGAACCGTCCTTCAATCAACCTGACGGCAGTCGACGCTGCCATTATGGGAATTCTGAGACTCCTGTGAGCTGCCCGCTCGAAACCATGCTGAACTGCTGTTGATACCACGCAAAAGTGGCGTACCGCATTGCTTTGTTCCCCTTGGCTGTTGTAGCGGGCGAAAACTCATGTCTGATAGTTTCGAGGACAACGAAGCGACGTTGGTGACGCAGTTGGCTGCCATCATTTTCCAAAATGACCCCGACTGTCTCAGTTCACTGCGGCAAGCCCTGGGCGACGAATCGAAGGAGTATGACCGCGAAATGTACCTCGAGTCCATATCCTGCAAATTGCATTTTGCTGGCCATGGCATCGTCCTGCTGTACAAGTACTCCGAAACCCTTCCCATTGTCATTTTGCGTCTTGCCGACATCGAGCGATTGCTGGAGGCTGCTGCCGAATTGACTCAGGGTGAAGTGGTTTCCCTTGGTGACTGACTTACCCGTCACGCGCAGACCATCGTCTGCGACCTGAAATGATTGTCACCATAAACCGACCTGCAACGGACAGCACCCGGCGCCGTGATCGCCCCGGCGGCCGCTGCCGCGTACCCGTGGCCCCCATACAGTTCACCCTCATCCTCTGACTGTCCGCAGACAGAAAACTTTCACCAGCAGTGCCCGGACCATTCGAAACGGGGTTAGCCTGCCGGTGACTGCCCGTTTTCCTGATGCAACTCTTGCCCGCTGAAGCCCATCAACACGTGCCCGGCTGTCTTTCAGCGCGAAATCGAGGGTGCGAGCACTCAGGGACTGCAGTCGCAACGGACACGATCTTTTTCTAAAGATGATTTCACTGACTTCTGTTGCGTTATGCAGGCTTCTTCAATATCGGCATTCAGTCACCGTCGCTACACTGACGGTGCAATGGAGGCTCTATTCCAATCGCCATTGTCACCGCAGGAGAGGGCATGCCCGGTTCATCAGCTGATCGAGACACAACGGAATTGCGCAAATCGCAAGGTTTTACCCTAATCGAACTCCTCGTGGTCATTGCCATCATCGCCGTATTGACGGCACTGATCCTGCCTGCAGTGCAGCAGGCACGAGAAGCCGCTCGCCGCACCCAGTGCAAAAATAATCTGAAGCAACTCGGGCTGGCCCTGCACAACTACCACGACAGGCATCGCACACTCCCGCCCGGCTGCGTCTCACTGTATGACTCAAACGGCAATGACACTGGGCCCGGCTGGGGATGGCTCAGCTTTTTGCTCCCGGACATGGAACAGTCCGCTGCCTGGCGGCAAATAAACTTCCATACGTCAATCGAGGCACAGGACAACGCTGCAGTGCGAACTCAATCGTTTCCGCTGTTCCACTGCCCTTCTGATGATGTACGGCAGTTCTGGCCGGCCAGGAAATATGACATCGTGACGGGCCGTCCACTCAATGTCATCTGCGATGTCGGCTCGTCAGATTACGTGGGCATGTACGGAATTTCTGAACCAGGCGTCGACGGCGAAGGAGTGTTTTTCCGGAACAGCCGAGTGTCGTTTCGCGACATCACCGACGGGCTGTCACACACCATCCTTGTTGGAGAAAGATCTCACCGACTCGGAGAAGCCACGTGGACCGGCTCGGTGACAGGAGCATTGCTGGCTGGCGATCCCAGCGATGGAATCGGCCAGATGGTGCCAGAACACGGCTCCGGTATGACACTTGGCCATGTCGGTGAACGCCGTGGCCCAGGGGATCCTCGCTCCGACGCAAATCAGTTCTTCAGCAGACACTCCGGAAACGGCGTCCAGTTTCTGTTTGCTGATGGGCATGTGTCATTCCTTACGCCCTCCATCGAATATCGTTCCTATCTGGCCCTCGCCACAAGAGCCGGTCAGGAAACTCTGAATACGGATTATTGATGCCATGCCGCGAAACTTCGAAAATCCAGCGCTGATACTGCAGATCTGCGGGGCACTGCTGTTCAGAACAGCCCTGACCGGCTGTGACAGCGGGACATTTGAACAAAAGGAACCTCTTCCGCTTGAGAAAGTTCCGCCGGAGATTATGACAGCAGCCCAGGACAAGTTCCCCGACCTGAAATTTCTGGCGGCGTACACCAAAATCGAAGACGGACAGCCCGTCAACGACCTGAAGGGCCAGTCGAAAACCGGGAAGATGCTGGAAGTGGAGATCACAAAGGACGGCAAACTCCTTGAGTAACGTCTGCTCAAGGCTCTCCAATAAGACTCCAGCCGAAGTCCGCAGTATTCCCTGGGCGTCAGAGATTTCCAGCTCAGGTCACAGCACGACGCCACACTCGCTCTGAAATCTCAAAGATCACCAGCGAAGGAACCCAGCTCAGCCACACTGACCACACGTACGACTGCACATCGGGGACACCCAGATCACGCAGCAACGGATCGATCAGCCGCAGCAGTACAGCCGACACCATCATCAGATAGCTGCGAATCATCCAGCGACGATGACTTTGAAACTTGCGACGCAATGCGTCACGCCACGCCAGCAGGGTGAACGCGCTGACCAGCAGGCTCATCACAGTAAAACAAAACAATGCCGGATTACCAGCAAAACTGCGAAATCCCATGATAAAACCGCCCGGTGCTGCTGCCAGCAGTACAGACATTGCGTAGATCCTGCCCAGACAGCGGTGGAACCGCGGCGACCATCGAAGCAGCAGTCGACTGAATTGGGGCAAACCACTGATCAGGGCCAGCGGAGCCCCGATGATGTGCAGATAAAAACCCATACCGTAGAGCGACGACCAAAAGTACGCCTGCCGCGCCTGCAGAAATCCGCGATCAAAGTTCGGAGGGAAATAGAATCCATAAGTCCCAATGATCCTGAGTGCAATCACCAGGATGGCCAACGCCGCCAGTCCGCCGAACCACGCCCTCGCAGCTTCGCGCAACCCAGGCGTCTCTGAATTACCTTTCCCCATCTGACGCACTCCCATACCCGCCCACTAGTCCTAAACCAAGCGTACTCCGAACGGGAGAAATTTGAAGAAAGACGAAAACCTCCAGCTTTTTCTGGTGTTTGTTGAGTATCGACAAACGACAAACATCGGCAAACAGGAGGTTTTCGAGTGAAGCTCAGTCTACTTCAAAAGTTATCACGACGCGAGCGTCGTGCGACACAGAGAATCGACAAAGCGAACTGGAGCG
>VFQT010001900.1_pt1 | contig 23128 bp, 22 predicted proteins | sample 3512381 | NCBI WGS metagenome assembly VFQT01 (sample SAMN10412376, study PRJNA504923) | tailings metagenome | isolation source: Relicate 2 Philex TSF3 active mining site | place: Philippines: Tuba, Benguet | collected 2017-08-29
GCGTTTGGCCGACAAGGCGCGAGCCCGCGCCTTGCTGGGGGTCCGGGATGAGGACAGCCGGGAAGCCATTATAGAGGCGCATCGGCGTCTGCTCGCGCAGGTCCATCCGGACCGGGGCGGGTCGAACGAGCAGGTTCACGAGGCCAACGCGGCGCGCGACCTTCTGCTTGGCGAGCTGATGCGCAAGCAGACGGAGCGTTCATGACTCATCAGTTCCATTCCACCGTTCTTCGCGAATACGATATCCGCGGCATCATCGGCGAGACGCTGGGCGCCGAGGACGCCCGCGCCATCGGCAGGGGCTTCGCCACCCTGCTGCGCGCCGCCGGGGGCAGCCGCGTGGCGGTCGGCTATGATGGTCGCACCAGCTCGACGATGCTGGAAGAGGCGCTCGTCGAAGGGCTGAACGCCAGCGGCGCGGACGTGGTGCGGATCGGCATGGGGCCGACGCCGATGCTCTATTATGCAGAGGCGTCAGCGCAGGATGTCGATGGCGGCATTCAGATAACCGGCAGCCATAATCCCGCCAACTACAACGGCTTCAAGATGGTGTTTCAGGGCCGTCCGTTCTTTGGCGAGGACATCCAGCGCCTCGGCAAAATGGCGGCGGCGGGCGACTGGGCCGAGGGATCGGGGACGAGCGAGCACCGCGAGGTGCTGAGCGCCTATATCGACCGGCTGCTGCAGGGGCTCGACGGCATTGACCGCGACGCTCTGGCCAAGCTGCGGATCGCCTGGGACTCCGGCAACGGAGCGTCCGGCCCGGCGCTCGAACTGCTGACCAGCCGGATGCCCGGTGAGCATCATCTTCTCTTCACCGAAGTCGACGGCACGTTTCCCAATCATCATCCCGATCCCACCGAGGAAAAGAACCTCGCCGATCTCAAGGCGATCGTCGCCGACAAGCACCTCGATTTCGGAATTGCCTTCGATGGCGACGGCGACCGCATCGGCGCGATCGATGGCGAAGGGCGGGTGATCTGGGGCGACCAGCTGCTGATGGTCTATGCCGAGGACGTGCTGCGCGACGTGCCCGGGGCCACGATCATCGCGGATGTGAAGGCGTCACGCGCGTTGTTCGAGCGGGTCCGGGAGCTTGGCGGCAAACCGCTGATGTGGAAGACCGGGCACAGCCTGATCAAATCCAAAATGAAGGAAACAGGCGCGCCGCTGGCCGGCGAGATGAGCGGTCACGTGTTCTTCGCGCACCAGTACTACGGCTACGACGACGCGCTCTATGCCGCCATTCGCCTGATCGCCGCCTCGGCGCGGCTGGGCAAGTCGGTGACCGAGCTGCGCGCCGCGATGCCGGCTATGGTCAATACTCCCGAGCTGCGCTTCCAGGTCGACGAAAGCCGCAAGTTCGCGGTGATCGAAGAGGTGAAGGAGCGGCTGTCAGCGTCGGGCGCGGATGTGGATGGCACGGACGGTGTCCGGGTCAGCACCGCCGACGGCTGGTGGCTGCTGCGCGCGTCGAACACGCAGGACGTCCTGGTCGCGCGCGCCGAGAGCGGCAGCGAAGCGGGGCTGGATCGGCTGATGCAGGAGATCGACGCCCAGCTCGCGGCATCCGGTCTGGAGCGCGGTCCGCAAGCCGGACACTGAGTTATCGGTAGCACTGGACACCAAAAAGGGCGCTCCAGCGGAGCGCCCTTTCGTTTGGAGGAGGGGACACTCAGACCTTGCCCGTTTCCTTATTGGTCTGCGTGCCGGCCGCACCCTGGCTGATCGTGCCGCCCTCGGCGGTCGAGGTGCGGTTGGTCGTCCAGTTGCTGGCAAAATCGCCGCTAGCGGAGGCGGACGTATTTACGCGCAAGTTGTTCTGCACGTGCTTCACGCCGGAAATGCAATCGACGCAATCCTCGGCGCGGCGCTTTTCCTCGCGGCTCGGTACCGTGCCGTTCAGCGTGATTTCGCCGTCCTGCACTGAGATGGTGACGCTGCTGGCATCAACGCGCGGATCATCGGTCAGGCGATCGTTGGCATCCTCGCGGATGCGTTCATCGGACCGGATATAGTCCTTCGGACCGCGACCGCGATGGTCCTGCTCGCGCCGGCGCGCCGCGTCTTCATCGCCGAACCAAGAGGCGACTTCGTCGCTCGCCCGGTCCCAGAAGCCACGATCGGAATCGCCGCCGCTGCGCCCGGTATAGCCATGCTCGCGATAATCCGAGCCAAAGCCGGAGCCGTAATAGGACGCTTGGCGGTCACGCGGCGTGTCGACAGCGTAGCTGCCCTGGGTGCCGGTGAAGTAGCGCGAATGGCCGTCACCGCCGAACTGGCCGCGCTGCGGCGCGCCGTAATGCGATGCACCCGATCCGGCACTGTGTTGGGCATCGTGAGCCCAGTGGCCGCGCTCGCGTTCGCGATCGCGGCCGCGCTCGGATCCATAGCCTTGACTGTAGCGTCCGAAATCATCGTCGCGGAAGGCGCTACCGTAGCCGAACTCGCGGCCGCGATCGTACCGTTCGTCACGGTCAAAGCCGCCGCGGTCTTCATCGCGCCAGCCGCGATCGTTGCCGCGCCAGCGATTGTCGCTCCACCTGTCGTCGCGCATGCGGTCATCGTCGCGGCGGTGGTCGTCCCGGTTGAAATTCTTGCGATGGTTCTCGTACATGACGGGTTCCTCTCTCTTGGGCGTAACGTGGCGCCGCCAGTGGCGGTGCCCACACAACCTGAACGTGGCTGCCTGCCCGACCGTTCCGCCGCCATCGCAACCGGCCATCGCCTCATCGCGTGCGGGAAGCGACTGAATGGGGCATCGGTGCGAGATATCGACACAACCTCGCCTCTCGCGCATTTTCCCTCAGGTGACTCGCGCAAGGCCGCTTCCTCCCGAGATCGAAAGCTGGTTCGCGGGCCGTGGCTGGCGCGTTCGACGCCACCAGCGCGAGATGCTCGCCGCCGCCGATGTCGGCCGCCATGGCCTGCTCGCGGCCGATACCGGCGCGGGCAAGACGTTGGCGGGGTTCCTGCCGACGCTTGCCGATTTCACGCCCTCGCGGTTGGGCGGCGCCCCGCCCCCGGATGGGCTGCACACGCTCTACGTCTCGCCGTTGAAGGCGCTCGCGCATGACGTGCAGCGCAACCTGATGGCGCCGGTGGAGGACATGGGCCTCGCCGTGCGCGTCGAGACCCGCAGCGGCGATACCCCGTCAGACCGCAAGGCGCGCCAGCGCGCACGGCCGCCGCACGTGCTGCTCACGACGCCCGAATCGCTGTCGCTGCTGCTCAGCTATCCGGAGGCGGAGCAGCTCTTCGCCGGGCTTCGGCGAGTGGTGGTGGATGAGGTCCACGCCTTCGCCACGGGCAAGCGCGGCGACATCCTGGCGCTGTCGCTGGCGCGGCTGCAACGGATCGCGCCGGACATGCGGCGGGCCGGGCTTTCCGCCACGCTCGCCGATCCCGAAGCGTTCCGCGCGTGGCTGGCGCCCTGGGGCGACATCGACAGCGTCGCCATGATCGAGGGCGAGGAGGGCGCGAAGCCCGACGTGTCCATCCTGCTGCCCAGCGAGCAGCGGGTGCCCTGGGCCGGCCATGCCGCGGCCTGGGCGGTGCCGCAGCTTTACGAAAAGATCCGCGCGCATCGCACCACGCTGATCTTCACCAACACGCGTTTCCTGGCCGAGTACATCTTCCAGCTCCTGTGGGACGTGAACGACGACAAGCTGCCGATCGGTATCCACCACGGTTCGCTATCCAAAGAGGCGCGGCGCAAGGTGGAAGGGGCGATGGCGCGGGGCGAGTTGCGCGCGCTGGTCTGCACCGCCAGCCTGGACCTGGGCGTCGACTGGGGCGACATCGACCTGGTGGTGCAGATGGGTGCGCCGAAAGGCTCTTCGCGCCTGCTGCAGCGGATCGGGCGGGCCAATCATCGGCTCGACAGCCCGAGCAAGGCGTTGCTCGTGCCGGGCAACCGCTTCGAGTTTCTGGAAGCGATGGCCGCCGTCGATGCGGTCGATGAAGGGCAGCGCGACGGCGAGGATTTCCGGCCGGGCGGGCTCGACGTGCTTGCCCAGCACGTCATGGCTTGCGCTTGCGCGGGGCCGTTTCGCGAGGACGCGCTGCTGGCCGAGATCCGTTCGTCGCTGGCCTATGCCTGGCTGGATGAGGCCGCGTTCGCGCGCGTGCTCGATTTCGTGGCGACTGGCGGATACGCATTGCGCGCCTACGATCGCTTCCGGCGGATCGTGAAAGGGCCGGACGGGTTCTGGCGGCTGACCCATCCCGAGCATGCCGCCCGGCATCGGCTGAACGCCGGGATCATCGTCGACAACGAGATGATCGAGGTGCGCTTTCGCAACGGGCGCTCGCTGGGCAAGGTGGAGGAGAACTTCGCCGCGGGCCTATCGCCGGGCGACACGTTCCGGTTTGCCGGCACCGACCTGGAGGTGGAAGCCTTCCGCGACCTGGAACTGATCGTGCGCGCGTCCCGCACATCGGCGCAGATCCCCAGCTATACGGGGTTGCGGCTGGCGCCGACCACGCACCTTGCCGACCGCGTGCGCGATGTGCTGGCCGATCGCGCCGGGTGGGCCCGGCTGCCCGATGACGTTCGCGAATGGCTGGAAGTGCAGGACTGGCGCTCGCACCTGCCGGGCCCGGGGCGACTGCTGGTGGAGAGTTTTCCGCACCGGGGGCTGGCCTACACCACTTACTACACCTTCGAAGGCTGGAACGCGAACCAGTCGCTCGGCATGCTGATCACGCGGCGGATGGAGGACCGGGGGCTGGGCCCGCTGGGCTTTAACGCCAACGATTATGCGCTCGCGGTATGGGGGTTGAAGCCGGTGGACGAGCCGGCGGCGCTGCTGTCGCCGGACATCCTCACGCACGAATTCGTCGATTGGGTGCAGCAGTCGCATCTGCTGCGGCGGGCTTTTCGCGAGGTGGCGGTGATCTCGGGGCTGGTCGAACGGCAGCATCCGGGCAAGCGCAAGAGCGGCAAACAGGTGACGTTCTCGACTGACCTCATCTACGACGTGCTGCGCAAGTACGAGCCCGATCATCTCCTGATCGAAGCCGCCTGGGCGGATGCGCGGGCGCGGATGACCGACGTGGCGCGGGTTGCCGACGTCCTCGACCGCGCCGCCCGGGAGATCGATCATGTGCGGTTGGAGCGGATCAGCCCGTTGTCGGTGCCGGTGCTGTCGATGATCGGCCGCGAGAGCCTGCCCGCGGGCGCTGCCGACGACCTGTTGCTCGAAGAGGCGGAGAGCATGGCCGCCACGGCCATGCGGGTGGAGCGGCGCCCGGAGGAGTAGGCACAAAAAAAGGGGCGGATCGCTCCGCCCCTCTTTTATGTTCGGTAAAACGGTGTCCGCTGGACCTTAGTTGGCGTCCTTGCCGAACTCCGAGAACTGCTCGTTACCGACGAAGCCGAACTTCGTGACCTTCGAACCCTTGATGATGTTCAGCACGCGCGCCGACAGATCGTAGCCGGCCTGCGCTTCGGGCTGGAACTGAAGCTCCGGCTCGACTGGGTAGGTCAGCGTTTGCTGAAGCAGCGAAACGAGCTGGCCCTCGGTGACGGGGCTGCCGTTCCACAGGATCTGGTTGGTCGGCGTGAGCACCACCTTGTTCTTGATGGTATCCGGCGGCGGAAGGTTGTTCGGCGGGGTAGCCGCCGGCAAATCGATGTCCACCGAATGGGTGGCGACTGGGATGGTGATGATGAACATGATGAGGAGCACGAGCATGACGTCGATCAGCGGCGTCGTGTTCATTTCCATCATCGGCGAGCCATCATCGCTGCCGCCTGACATTGCCATGGGAACTTACTCCTGAATCGCTATCGCCGGATCAAGCGGTCGGATCGACGGGGTTGGAGATGAAGCCAACGGTCGGATAACCGGAGATCTGGACGTTGTAGATGGCGCCCGCCACGCAACGCCACGGCGCATTCACGTCGCCGCGGATGTGAACCTGGGGAACCTTGTCCGGATTGGCCCGCAGAGCTTCGGGGCCGCCCTCGCGCTTGACGATGGCGTCGAGCCGTTTGAACGCCTGGTCACGCAGCTCTTCCGACGTCACCGGGGTGATGTTGTTGAAGTAGATGCGGCACTCGCCACCGCGAGACGCGCCTTCGAAACCCGGCTCGCCGGCGGTCCGGCCAGCGGCGTCGGTGGTGCTGACGGTCAGCAGCAGATTCTCGACCTTGTCCTTGGATTCCTCTGAGACAATGACCGGAATACGCAGCTTCTCGATCGTCTGGATCGCGACCGGAACCGCGATGAGGAAGATAATCAGCAGAACCAGCATCACGTCGACGAGCGGCGTGGTGTTGATTTCCGACATTGGGGCCTCGTCACCCCCGCCGCCTACTGACATTGCCATAGTGTTATCCTATCCTTGCATTTCCGCGGGGAGCGGACGGGAGCCGCATGCGAGCGTCGTCCGCTCGACCGGAAGGCGGCGATCCGTAGGACCGCCGCCGGCCCTGGCATCAGGGCTTGGTCGGAGCCGCAACCGGCTTGGCGGCCGGAGCGGCCGGGGTCGCAGGCTTGCCGGGAACGATGACCGCGGGCTTGATCGTGCCCTTCGAGTTGATGTTCGCCAGAACGTCGGTCGAGAAGCCGGACAGGTGCTCGGCGATGCGCTTGTTGCGCGCCTGCAGGTAGTTGTAGGCGAGCACCGCGGGAACGGCGACGAGCAGGCCCAGCGCCGTCATGATCAGCGCCTCGCCGACCGGGCCTGCGACCTTATCGATCGAGGCCGAACCGGCGATGCCGATGTTGATCAGCGCGCGGTAGATGCCGACCACGGTTCCGAACAGACCGATGAACGGCGCGGTCGCGCCGACGGTGGCGAGGAACGGCAGGCCCGAAGCGAGGCGTGCGTTGATCATCGCTTCCGAGCGGGCCAGCGAGCCGTGCAACCAGTCGTGGGCTTCGAGGCTGTCGGTCATCTTGGCGTGCTGCTCTTCGGCGGCGAGGCCATCATCGACGAGCTGGCGCCATGCGCTGTTCTTTTCGAGCTTGTTGGCGCCTTCGCGAAGGCTGTTAGCCTTCCAGAAGTTGGTGCGCAGGTCACGGCCCTGGCGCATGATCTTCGACTGTTCGAACCACTTGGTGAACAGGATGTAGAACGATCCGAAGGACATGACGCCAAGGATCACGACCGTCGCATAGGCAATGAAACCGCCCTGTTCGAGCGCTTCGGCGAAACCGAATTTGTTCTGCGGCGCGGCCGCCCCGGCGGCGGCAAGGAGATCAACGAGTTGCATGCGGTAGTCCCTCTCAAGAAGAATAGGTGGCGGTCGACGGCCAGCGCAGGGCGCCGGCCGCGAGGAAATCAGTTGATTCGATAAACGATGGCCGTGTTCGCGGTGCCGGTCGTAGGCCTGCCGGCATCGTCAAGTGCTGGGTTGTAGCGCGCGTAGCGCTGCATACCTTCGCAAGCCGCCTGGTCCAGATCGGGCGTGCCGCTTGAACTGGTAACGTTGCAGCTGCTGACACGTCCGTCGGGTCCGATGGTCACGCGAACACCGACGCGGCCTTCCTTCTCCTCGCGAAGCGCGCGTGCGGGGTAGTTGTCCTGAATGCGCGCGGCCCAGCCGGACTGGCCTCTCGGCGTAGCACCCTTGGCCTGCGAGGGCGGTGGGGGCGGTGCGACGACCGGCGGGGGAGCGAGTATCACCGGAGCCGGTGGCGGCGGCGTAATCACAGTCGTGATCTGCGGTGGCGTAGGATTCACCGCGATTTTCACCGGAGGGGCCACCGGTGGCGGCGGCTCGACCGCCTTCTTGGGCGGCGGTGGCGGCGGTTCTTCCTTCTTGACCTCTTCCTTGATATCCACGGTCGTCACGCGCTGGATGACCTTCTTGGCCGCCTCATAGGCTAGGCCGGTCACAAGCGCGTAGCCGACGACCACGTGTATCAGTGCAACGATGATCAATGCGGTAACGCGGTTACCGCTCATCGACTGTTCACCGTAAGCCATTCAGACCCATCACTCCATGTCAAAGCCCGGGGACACATCCCAAGGCGCCCATAGGCAGGCCAGCACCCTGCCCATGTGAAAACCTTAACTCCTACCCTGACAGACGACTATGTCCACCTCACGGACACCGACGCCCGCAGAGGCGAACTTTGGGGCTGATTTCTATTTTTTAGCCCGAATTTGCGCCTGCTTTAGCTTCGTTGCCCCCCCCGTGCAACGCCTTATCGGCGGCATTGCGGGTTAACGATGAATTCAACAATGTTAAGCTCAAGCTGGCGGCGAAGCGTTCCCCCCTGCGTTGGGCCGCGCTAAAAAGTATCGCTGAATCTAGGAGTTCGTCCATGACCGCACCGCACTATCGACTGGCCTGCGCCCTGGCAGCCTGTACCTTGCCGTCGCCTGCCGTGCTTGCGGCGGCCCCCGCTCCCCAGGCGCCGGCGGCGGAGTATGCGGCGGTGGCGGACCTCGCTGATTCGGCGGGGCTGGTGTTGCGCGCGCAAGTCCGCAAGGTTGCGCGCGTGGAGCCGGAGCGCGCGCCCGGCGTCGTCGCCGGCTGGGGCCGCTTCTACATCGAAGCGCGGACAGAGGCGGTGCTGATGGGAAGCCCGCAAGGCGAGGCGTTGCGCTATCTCGTGGACCTGCCGCTTGATGAAAGAGGCAGGCCGCCGGAGCTCAAGAGGAAGTCGGTCCTGCTGTTCGCCCGCGATGTGCGGGGGCGGCCTGGGGAACTCCAGCTTGTCATGCCCGACGCGCAGCTTGCATGGAGCCCGGCCAACGAGGCGCTGGTGCGGGCGATCCTGGTCGAGCTCGTCGCCGCCGACGCGCCACCGCGAGTGACCGGCGTACGCGAGGCGATCCATGTGCCGGGCAATCTGGCGGGAGAGGGCGAGACGCAGTTCTTCCTCGACACCGCCGATCGTTCGGCCGCGTCGATCACGGTGCAGCACCGTCCCGGCTCGCCGCCCGCCTGGGGTGTATCGTTTTCGGAAGTGGCGGCGGCGACCGGCACTCCCCCGGTGCGCGATACGCTCGCCTGGTATCGGCTCGCCTGCTTCCTGCCACCGGCGCTGCCCCGGTCCGCCAACCTCTCCGACACGGCGGAGAGCCGCGCGCGCGCCGAGGCCGATTACCGGCTGGTGATGGACGCGCTGGGTGCCTGCGTGCGCACCCGTTCCTGATCGCGTCATAAGGGCGCGCCGCGCGACCAAGCCTCTGGCCTTTGGGCGAGAGCTGCCTTAGGGCGCGCTCGCGAAAGGGGGCACTATGGCCGAACCGCTGAGAATCGCGCTGGCCGGGCTGGGAACCGTCGGCGCCGGCGTCATCCGCCTGATCCAGACCAATGCCGAACTGATCGAGCGGCGCGCGGGGCGTCCGATCGTGATCGGCGCGATCAGCGCGCGCGATCGCAGCAAGGACCGGGGCGTCGACATCTCGGGCTATGCCTGGGAGGATGACATGACGGCGATGGCCGCGCGCAACGACATCGACGTGGTGGTCGAACTTGTCGGCGGGCCGGACGGCCCGGCGCTGACTCCCGCGCGCAACGCCATTGCCCACGGCAAGTCGCTGGTGACCGCGAACAAGGCGCTGCTCGCGCATCATGGTCTGGCGCTCGCGGCGGCGTCCGAGAAGGCGCGCGTCGCGCTGAAGTTCGAGGCGGCGGTGGCAGGCGGCATTCCCGTCATCAAGGGGTTGCGCGAAGGCGCGGCTGCAAACCGGATCGAGCGGCTCTACGGCATCCTGAACGGCACCTGCAATTTCATCCTCTCGACGATGGAGGACACCGGCCGCGACTTCGCCGACGTGCTCGAGGAAGCGCAGCGCAAAGGCTATGCCGAGGCCGATCCGGCCTTCGACATCGAAGGGACTGACGCCGCGCACAAGCTGGCAATCCTTTCCGCGATCGCGTTCGGCACACGCATCGATTTTGCTTCGGTGGACACCGCTGGCATCACCCGCATCCTGGCCGCCGATATCGCCCAGGCCGATTCGCTGGGCTATGTGATCCGCCTCATCGGCATGGCCGAAGTGGACGTCGAGAACGGCACGAGAAGCCTGTTCCAGCGCGTCCAGCCGCATCTGGTTCCGTTCGATCACCCGCTCGCCCATGTCGATGGCGCGACCAACGCGGTCGTGGCCGAGGGCAATTTTTCGGGACGACTGCTGTTTCAGGGCGCGGGTGCGGGCGACGGACCGACCGCTAGCGCGGTCGTGGCCGACCTTATCGACATCGCGCGCGGCGATCTGGGCGGCGAGGCGGGGGCGCCTTTCTCGATCGAAGTGGCGGCGCTGGAAGATATGCCCGCCGCGCCATCCGGTCACCGCGTCGGGCGCTCTTACGTCCGCTTCATCGTCGCCGACCGGCCCGGCGTGCTCGCAGAGATCACCGCGGCGATGCGCGATGCCGGGGTCTCGATCGAGAGCCTGATCCAGAAGGGGCGCCACGAAGCGGGCGGCGAAGTGATCGTGGCCATGGTTACGCACGAGGGGCCCGAGGCGGGTGTGCGCGAGGCGTTGCAGCTGCTGGAAGGCTCCCCCAGCCTCGCCGCTCCGCCGCTCGTGATGCACATCCTCGGCGAATAGCCGCACGGACGAACTCGACAAGGCGGATCGCGCTGGTTAAGCGCGGCGCATCTCTCTCTCCATGCGCACAGGGGAATCATGACCGCTACTCCCGCCAGCAAGGTTCTCGATCGCGTTCTCGTTCTGGAGATGGTGCGGGTGACCGAAGCCGCCGCCATTGCCGCCTCCAGGCTTATCGGCCGGGGTGACGAGAAGGCGGCCGATCACGCGGCGGTGGAGGCGATGCGCCAGGCGTTCGACGAACTGGCGATCGACGGCACGGTGGTCATCGGCGAAGGCGAGCGCGACGAGGCGCCGATGCTTTATATCGGCGAGAAGGTTGGCGGGGCGCAGGGCTCGGGTCCGCGAATCGATATCGCGCTGGATCCGCTCGAAGGCACCACGATCACCGCGAAGGCGGGGCCAAACGCGCTGGCGGTGCTGGCCGCCGCCGAACAGGGCTGCCTGCTGAACGCGCCCGACGTCTATATGGACAAGCTGGCCGTCGGCCCCGGCTATCCGGAGGGGATCATCGATCTCGCCAAGTCGCCGACGGAGAACGTCAAGGCGGTGGCGAAGGAGAAGGGCGTCGAGCCGAACGAGATCATCGTCTGCGTGCTCGATCGTCCCCGCCACGCCGACCTTATCGCCGAGCTGCGCAGCCTTGGCTGCGGTGTCGTGCTGATCGGCGATGGCGACGTCGCCGGGGTAATTGCGGTGACCGATCCGGACACCACCATCGACCTCTACATGGGATCGGGCGGCGCGCCCGAGGGCGTGCTCGCGGCGGCCGCGCTGCGCTGCGTCGGGGGGCAGTTCAACGGACGCCTGCTGTTCCGCAACGAGGACGAGAAGGCTCGCGCCCGCAAGTGGGGCATCGAAGACCTCAACAAGATCTACAAGCTGGAAGAACTGGCCAAGGGCGACTGCATCTTCGCGGCTACCGGCGTTACCGACGGATCGCTGCTCAAAGGGGTCAAGCATTTCAAGGGCGGCAAGATGACCACCGAAAGCATCGTCATGCGCGCATCCTCGGGCACGGTGCGTCGAGTGAGCGGCGAGCACCGCAAGACGCGCTAAAGCGGTCTCGCCGAAGCCGGCGGGTGCCGCCGGTCGCGGCCCGGCACAGGCTAATCCCCGGCGCCGTTCGGTCGAATATTGCAATCGTGCGACTCTCGGGTAGAGCGCGGGCCGCGTCCAAGATGACTCGCGGGAAGGCAGCGCAATGAAAATCATGGCCGGCAACAGCAACCTGCCGCTCGCAAGGGCGATCGCAGGTTATCTTGAGCTTCCGCTGACCGACGCCAGCGTGCGCCGGTTCGCGGACGAGGAAGTCTTCGTGGAAATCCACGAGAACGTTCGGGGCGAGGACGTGTTCGTGGTCCAGCCAACGAGCTATCCGGCCAACGACAACCTCATGGAACTGCTGATCTGCATCGACGCGCTGCGCCGCGCGTCGGCCAAGCGGATCACCGCCGTGGTGCCGTACTTCGGCTACGCCCGGCAAGACCGCAAGCCCGGCCCCCGCACGCCGATCTCGGCCAAGCTGGTCGCGAACCTGATCACCCAGGCAGGCGCGGATCGCGTGCTTTCGGTCGATCTTCACGCCGGCCAGATCCAGGGCTTCTTCGATATCCCGACCGATAACCTCTATGCCGCGCCGGTCATGGCCGCGGATATCCAGGCGCGCAGCGACGGGCAGGAGCTGATAGTCGTATCGCCCGACGTCGGCGGCGTGGTGCGCGCCCGCGCGCTCGCCAAGCGGCTCGACAACGCTCCGCTCGCGATCGTCGACAAGCGGCGCGACCGGCCCGGCCAGTCCGAGGTGATGAACATCATCGGCGAAGTGAAGGGCCGCGCCTGCATCCTGATCGACGATATCATCGATTCGGGCGGCACGCTGTGCAACGCGGCGCAGGCGCTGATGGATGCCGGCGCGCTGAGCGTCACCGCCTATATCACCCACGGCGTGCTTTCGGGCGGCGCGGTGGCGCGAGTGAACGGGTCGGCGCTCAAGGAACTGGTGATCACCGATTCGATCCTGGCGACCGACGCTGCCAAGGATTCGGACCGCATCCGCATCCTCACCATCGCGCCGCTGGTGGGCGAAGCGATCCGGCGCATCGCCGACGAGAGCTCGGTCTCCAGTCTGTTCGATTGACAACCGGCGCCCGCGCGGCATGACGGGTGCATGACCTTTACCGACGCCGACATTGCTCTCGCCCACCGGCTCGCCGATATCGCGGGCGAGGCGATCCGGCCGCATTTCCGGTCTGGCGTTGCGACCGAGCGCAAGCCGGATGCCACTCCGGTCACGCTGGCGGACCGCGCGGCCGAGGAAGCGATGCGGCGCATCCTCAAGGCCGAAGTCCCGCGCGACACCGTGATCGGCGAAGAGTTCGGATCAGAGGCAGGGTCTTCGGGGCGCAGCTGGGTGCTCGATCCGATCGACGGCACGGCGGGGTTCCTGGCCGGCCGCCCGATCTTCGGCACGCTGATCGCGCTGGTGATCGAGGGCTGGCCGGTGCTGGGCGTGATCGACCAGCCGATCCTGCGCGAACGCTGGGTCGGCGCCACCGGGCGCGCCACCACGTTCAATGGCGCCCCGGCGCGCACCCGGACCTGCCGCCAGCTTGCCGACGCGACGATCGCGACCACCGGGCCGCACTATTTCAGCGACCATGACGGCGGCCACTTCATGGGCCTGGCCGCCAAGACCGACTATCGGCGCATGGTGATGGGCGGCGATTGCTATAACTATGCGCTGCTCGCCTCGGGCCACCTGGACCTGATTTGCGAGGCGGAGCTGAAGCTGCACGACTGGGCGGCGCTGGTGCCGGTTGTCGAGGGCGCCGGCGGGCTGATGTGCGACTGGAACGGCGATCCGCTGCATGCCGGGTCGACCGGACACGTGCTGGCGCTGGGCGATCCCGCGCGGCTGGAGGATGTCGTCGAGGCGCTGGCCTGCGGCCACTAGACTCTGTCCTGTTGACGCGGAAACAACGGGATGGAGTAGATTTTGCGCTTCTTCTTCTACGGCACTTTGGTCGCGGGAAGCGGGGGCCGTCTGGCGCGGTCGGTTCACGCGAAGCTGCGCCCGCTCGGACCCGCCAGCGCGGAAGGGCGGCTCTATGGCATCCCCGATCCCGACGGCTGGTATCCGGCGCTGCTGCCGGGCGACGGCGTGGTCTGGGGCTGGCTCTACGACGCGGGTCCATCGTTTTCCGAGGACGATCTGGCGGCGCTCGATCGCTATGAAGAGTTCGACCCCGCCGCCCCTGGCGCGTCGCTCTATCTCCGGGCGCCGCTGACGGTAACGGCCGGCGGCGCCCGGATCATCGCCGAAGCCTATGCGTTCAACCAGCCGCTGCCCGCGGGAGCGCGCCCGATACCGGCGGGTGACTTCGCCGCCTGGCTGGCCGAGCACGGCCTTGCCGGCTACCTCCCGCCCGAAGGCTGACTCCCGCCTTGCCTTCGTCGGCGTTCTTCACTAAAGGCGCGCGCTTCAACGACACGGATCAAGCCGCCGGCCTGGCTAACAGGGCTGCCAGGGCTGGCCGGACGTGTCCCTGATGAAGGAGACGAAAATGCCCAAGCTCAAGACCAAGAGCGGCGTGAAGAAGCGCTTCAAGCTCACCGCCACCGGCAAGGTGAAGCACGGCGTGGCCGGCAAGCGCCACCGCCTGATCAGCCACAACGGCAAGTACATCCGCCAGAACCGCGGGACCGACGTGATCTCCGACGCCGATGCGAAGGTGATCAAGAAGTGGGCGCCCTACGGGCTGAACTGAGCGATGCCGCGCCGGATGGCAGCATCCGGCGGCCCGGACATCGCGTAACCAGGAATTCGGAGTACTGAAACTATGGCACGCGTAAAAAGGGGTGTGACCACCCGCGCCAAGCACAAGAACATCCTCGAACAGGCCAAGGGCTATCGGGGCCGCCGCAAGAACACGATCCGCGTCGCGCGTCAGGCGGTCGAGAAGGCCGGCCAGTATGCCTATCGCGACCGCAAGGTGAAGAAGCGCAGCTTCCGCGCGCTCTGGATCCAGCGCATCAACGCCGCGGTGCGCGCCGAGGGGCTGACCTATTCGCAGTTCATCCACGGCACCAAGCTCGCCGGCATCGAGCTGGATCGCAAGGTCATGGCCGATCTGGCGATGAACGAGGGCGGCGTGTTCTCGGCGGTGGTCGCCCAGGCGAAGAAGGCCCTGGCCTGAACTAACCAGTCCATTTCGGATCGAACAGGCGGGGGCGACCACGGTCGCTCCCGCCTTTTCGTTTGCGCGGATGTTTGGCGCAAGTTAATGTAATCAGAAGGCGAAACGCCGGGCATGCCAGTATTAGGGGGCTAATGAGTGGCATCATTCCCAAATGTCGAAATTCGATTTTTCCCCCCGCCTGAGCACCTTCGCCGCCATTTAGCCACTTTCTATTTGCTCCAGGTAACAAGTTACGACGGGGCGCCCGTAGCCGACTGGTTTCACTCCGAATGGGGCAACATGCGGTTCTGCATGGGCGATCTTCCGGTGGCCGAATGCTGGGATGGAGCAGTCCTTGCCGGCTCCCCTTTCCTGGTGTCCGGCCCCAGTACCAAGGCGGTCAAATTCACCTTCGGAACGACGCGCGTCTGGGGCATCGTGCTGCAGCCGCTCGGATGGGCGCAGTTCATCCGGGCTCCGGCCGGGGTGATGGCCAACGCCACCGTGGACGGAGCCACCCATCCCGCCTTCGCCAATTTCTTTCCGCTGGCGCAGGCGCTGTGCCACGACAGAGCAGGCTCTGCGACGCCGGATCCTGAAGTCGAGCTGGCGGGCATTATCGCGCATCTCGATGCCTGGATGGGCGAGCCGGTCGCCGATCACGAGCGTATCTGCGCCATCTATGCGGCGATTGTGGATCCGGACACGTTCAGCGTGGCTGGACTGGTCGAGCGGGTCGGCGCCAGCGAGCGGACGGTGGAGCGCATCTGCGAACGCGCCTTCGGCTTTCCGCCGCGGATGCTGCTGCGGCGTCAGCGCTTCACGCGCAGCCTTGCCCAGTTCATGATCGATCCCTCGCTCAAGTGGATCGATGCGATCGACGGCCGCTACCACGATCAGGCGCAGTTCGTGCGGGACTTCCGCGCCTTCATGGGCATGACGCCCCGCCAGTACGCGGCGATGCCTAAGCCGATCCTTTCCGAAGTCGTTCGCAACCGCGCGCTTTTCGCGAGCGCAACGGTGCGGACGCTGGAGCGTCGCGATGGCGAAGGCGGCGCGTCGGACCGCATGCTTCGCGGCTGATTGCGATTCGCCGCTCGTCTGCCTAAGGAGCGCGGCTCCAGAGGATGTCAGCGGACGGATTGCCAGTGGACCATGCAGCAACAGGGCACGAAGCGCTTGCGCGCATCGCCGGGGCCGAAACGCTCGCCGCGCTGGACGCGCTGCGTGTCGAGCTGCTGGGCAAGCAGGGTTCGATTTCAGGGCTGCTGAAAACGCTGGGAGGCATGAGCCCAGAGCAACGCCAGAGCGAAGGCCCGCGCATCCACGCCTTACGCGAAACCGTCAGCGAAGCGCTTGCGGCGCGCAAGGCGGCGCTGGAATCGGCCGCGCTTGAAGCGCAGCTGGCGCAAGAGCGCATCGACTTGTCGCTGCCCGCGCCGGACGCGCCCAGGGGGACCGTCCATCCGATCTCGCAAGTAATGGACGAACTGGCGGAGATTTTCGCCGACATGGGCTTCGCGGTCGCCACCGGCCCCGAGATCGAGGACGACTGGCACAACTTCTCCGCGCTCAACATGCCCGATAGCCATCCCGCGCGGGCGATGCACGATACCTTCTATTTCCCGGACCGGGATGCCGCCGGGCGCGAGATGCTGCTGCGCACGCACACCTCGCCGGTGCAGATCCGCGCGATGCTCGACGTCGTCAAGAAGCATCCGGGCGGCGCGCCGCTGCGCGTGATCGCGCCGGGCCGCGTCTATCGCTCGGACAGCGACGCCACGCACACGCCGATGTTCCACCAGATCGAAGGCCTGGTGATCGACAAGGGCATCCACCTCGGCCACCTGAAGTGGACGCTGGAGACTTTCCTGAAAGCGTATTTCGAGCGTGAGGACATCGTGCTCCGCCTGCGGCCGAGCTATTTCCCGTTCACCGAGCCTTCGGTGGAGGTCGACGTCGGCTACAGCCTGGTCAATGGCAAACGCGTGGTGGGCGGATCGGAAGGCTGGATGGAAGTGCTGGGCAGCGGCATGGTCAATCGCAAGGTGATCGCCGCCGGCGGGCTGGACCCGGACGAGTGGCAGGGCTTCGCGTTCGGCACCGGCGTCGATCGGCTCGCGATGCTGAAATACGGGATGGACGATTTGCGCGCCTTCTTCGATGGCGACGTGCGGTGGCTGTCGCACTACGGCTTTTCCGCGCTCGACGTGCCGACGCTGTCGGGCGGCGTGGGCACGCAGGCGTAAGGGGCGGGTGGCATGAAGTTCTCGCTTTCCTGGCTCAAGGATCACCTCGACACCTCCGCGTCGCCGGAAGAGATCGCCCGCACGCTCAACGCCATCGGCCTGGAAGTCGAAGGCGTCGAGAACCCGGCCGACAAGCTCAAGGGCTTTCGTGTCGCCAGGGTGCTCACCGCCGAACCCCATCCCAATGCGGACAAGCTGCAGGTGCTCACCGTCGATGCGGGCGACGGCAAGCCGCTGCAGGTGGTCTGCGGCGCCCCCAACGCCCGCGCAGGTCTCGTCGGCGTGCTCGGCTTGCCGGGCGCGGTGGTGCCAGCGAACGGCATGGTGCTGAAGGTCGCGGCGGTGCGTTCGGTCGAATCGAACGGCATGATGTGCTCCACGCGCGAGTTGGGGCTTGGCGAGGATCACGATGGCATCATCGAGCTTCCCGCCGATGCCCCCGTCGGCACGGCCTTTGCCGATTATCACGGCGCCGATCCGGTGTTCGACATCTCGGTGACGCCGAACCGGCCCGATTGCATGGGCGTCTATGGTATCGCCCGCGATCTTGCGGCAGCCGGTCTCGGCACGCTGAAGCCAATCGCGGCGCGAGACATTCAAGGCAGCTTCGCCTGCCCCGTGGAAATCCGCACCGACGATCCGGAGGGTTGCCCGGCATTCTTCGGGCGCGTGGTGCGGGGCGTCGGCAACCGCGCTTCGCCCGAATGGCTGCAGGCGCGGCTCAAGAGCGCGGGACAGCGGCCGATCTCGGCGCTGGTCGATATCACTAACTACCTGATGCTGACCTACGGCCGGCCCGCGCACGCCTATGACCTGGCGAAGCTGAGCGGCGCGGTCGTTGCCCGGCGCGCCCGCGACGGCGAAACCGTGGTGGCGCTGAACGGCAAGGAATACGCGCTCGACAGTGGTATGACCGTGATCGCCGACGCGACGGGCGTGCACGATATCGCCGGGATCATGGGCGGCGAGCACTCGGGCGTGGGCGACGACACCCGCGACGTCCTGCTCGAGATCGCCTATTTCGCGCCGGAGCGGATCGCCGCCACCGGCCGCAAACTGAACCTCACCTCGGACGCGCGCAGCCGGTTCGAGCGCGGCGTCGATCCGGGTTTCCTCGACACCGGCCTGGATCTGCTCACGGCGCTGATCGTGGACATCTGCGGCGGCGAGGCGTCCGAGGTGGTGCGCGCGGGCGCGGCGCCATCGGGCGCGAAGGTCGTCGCCTACTCGCCGACCCTTGCCGGCAGCCTGGGCGGCGTGGCCATCCCCGACGCGGAGCAGCGCCATATCCTCGGTGCGCTGGGCTTCGCGGTGTCCGAGGACTGGAACGTCACGGCGCCGGGGTGGCGGCCGGATATCGACGGCGCTCCGGACATCGTCGAGGAAGTGATCCGCATCCACGGGCTCGACAACGTCGAGAGCGTCCCGCTGCCGCGCGCCGACGGGGTGGCGCGGCCCACCGCGACCCCGGGGCAAAAGCTGGAGCGGCGCCTTCGCCGTGCTGCGGCGGCACGGGGAAACCATGAAGCGGTGACCTGGTCGTTCCTGCCCGAGGCGGACGCCGCCGCCTTTGCCGACGGCGAAGCCTGGGTGCTCGCCAATCCGATCAGCGAGGACATGAAGGCGATGCGGCCTTCGCTGCTCCCCGGCCTGCTGGCGGCGGTGCGGCGCAATCTCGATCGCGGCGCGTCCGGTCTGCGGCTGTTCGAAGTCGGGCGGCGTTACCTTCGCGGCGAAGGCGGCGCCAGCGACGAGCGGATGAGCCTGGCGGTGGTGCTCGCGGGCGAGAAGACCGCGCGCGGCTGGGCGACCGGCAAGGCGCAACCATTCGACGCCTTCGATGCCAAGGCCGAGGCACTGGCGCTGCTCGCCGAAGCCGGCGCTCCGGTCGATAGCCTGCAGGTGATGGGAGAGGCCGGAGAGCAGTTCCATCCCGGCCAGTCGGCCACGCTCCGCCTCGGCCCGAAGACCGTGCTGGCGCGCTTCGGAATGTTGCACCCGGCGGTGCTTCGCCAGTTCGACATAGAGGTGCCGGTCACCGTCGCCGAACTGTTCCTCGATGCCCTGCCCGCGCGCAAGGGCACGGCCGGGTTCGCCCGTCCGCACTATGCGCCGCCGGCATTGCAAGCGGTGAAGCGCGACTTCGCCTTCCTCGTGCCCGCCGATCTGCCCGCTGGCGACCTGCTGCGGGTGGTGAAAGGCGCGGACAAGGCCAACATCGTCGCCGCGCGGTTGTTCGACGATTTCCGGGGTCTGGGCGTGCCCGAGGGCCAGAAGTCGCTGGCGATCGAGGTAACGCTCCAGCCGGGCGAGAAGAGCTATGCCGAGGCCGATCTCAAGGCGATCGCCGACACGGTGACCGTGGCGGCGGCCAAGCTGGGGGCAGTGCTCAGGGGATAGGCAATCCGCCGTGCCGGGGAGGATTTTCTTCTCGATGCGCCTCGGCCATGATGCGCGCATGACCGATCTGATCTCCATAGGCTCCGGCGATCTCACCGCCCGCATCCATCCACTGGGCGCCGAGCTCTGGTCGCTCACCGATGCGGATGGCCGCGAGTACATGACCGACGCCGACCCGGCGTTCTGGACCGGCCATGCGCCGCTGCTGTTCCCGATCGTCGGAGCGCTCAACGGCGGGCGGTATCGCCTTGGCGATTCCGAGTTCGCCCTGCCCAAGCACGGCTTCGCGCGCACCAGCCGCTTCGATTGCGTCGAAGCCACCGGCGCGGCCGCGCGGTTCCGCCTGACGGACAGCGAGGCGACGCGAGCGGGCTATCCGTTCGCGTTCCAGCTCGACATGAGCTTTCGGCTGGAGGGCTGGACGCTGGCCATGGAAGCGTGCGTCGCCAACACGGGCGAAGGTCGGCTGCCGTTCAGCTTCGGCTTCCATCCGGCATTCGCATGGCCGCTGCCCGGCGGCGGCGCGAAGGAGGCGCACCGGATCGTCTTCGCATCGCCGGAGCCGCAGCCCGTCCGCCGCATCGATGCCGCCAACGGGCTCGTGCTGCCCGATCCCCAGCCCACTCCGGTGAAAGGCGACGAACTTGCGCCGGACGCCAGCCTGTTCGAGGCCGATGCGCTCATCTGGGATCACCTTGCCAGCCGCGCCCTGCGCTTCGGCGCGGAGGACGGCGCGAAGCTCGACATCGCCTTTCCGGACACCCCCATGCTGGGAATCTGGCAGAAGCCGGGCGCCAATTACCTATGCATAGAGCCGTGGCAGGGGGTCGCCGACCCGCTCGGCTATGAAGGCGATCTGCGGGACAAGCCCGGCATCGTCCTGTTGCAGCCGGGCAGCGAGCGGCGCTTTCGCATGGAGGTGACGGTTCACCCCGCCTGATCGGCCAGAGCAGCCTTGAGCAACGCTTCGATCGCCCAGCGTCGGACGTCTCGCGCCTCTTCCTCGTTCAGTCCCACCACGTCGTTCAGCGCGAAAAAGCCGTCGGTTCCGATGACCATGGCCAGCGAGTGCGTAAGCCGCGCGAGGACCGGCGGCGGCAATTTGCCGGCGATGGGTTCGAGCGCCCGTTCGATCAAAGGCGTTCGCCGGTTCAGCCGGAGCGTCGGCTCGCCCGGTCCCTGCTGGGCGTTTCGCTCCAGGATGCGGGCCAGCATCATGCGCAGCGCGATCTCGCCCTGCCGGGTGACGCGGTCGAAGGTTTCGTCCACCAGCGCCAGTCTTGCGGCGGCGTCCTGGGTCGCGTCGGAATCGAACAGGCTGTCGGTTTCAGTGACGAGCGCGTCCACCGCCGCTTCGCTCAGCAGCGCCTCCAGGCCGGGGAAGTAGCGGTAGGCGGTCGCGCGCGACACTTCGGCTTCCGCCGCGATTTCTTCAAGGCTCGGCCGCCCGCCGCGCGCCAGCAGCCGCGCGGCCGCGTGCAGGATCGCTCTGCGAGTGCGCGAACGCTGCGCGACCCGACCACCCGGCGCCGGAGGAGAGGTCATGCCGGCCGCCGCGCGGGGGTCGCGCCGCTCCGGACGGGGAGGTTCTCCCCCGCGGCGGTCTGGCCGTTGCGAGCAAACCCGTTTTTCTGGCTCGTAAGCATGATTTCCCCGTTCATGTCTTTGGGCCCGTTCATATTTTTGGGAAACTCGCTCTCATAAGGAGACTTCAATCTCAGGTAAAGGTTTGTGGACGGTTCTCCTCAGGGGCGCTAACCGCGCGCGGCATGAGCAACCGCCGTACCTTCGCCATTATCTCGCACCCTGACGCCGGCAAGACGACGCTGACCGAGAAGCTGCTGCTGCAAGGCGGCGCGATCCACCTCGCGGGCCAGGTCAAGGCGCGCGGCGCGGCGCGGCGGGCGCGGTCCGACTGGATGAAGATCGAACAGCAGCGCGGCATCTCGGTAACGAGTTCGGTGATGACGTTCGAGCGGCGCGGGGTGACCTTCAACCTGCTCGACACGCCGGGCCACGAGGACTTCTCGGAAGATACCTATCGCACGCTCACGGCGGTGGACTCCGCGATCATGGTGATCGACGCCGCCAAGGGCATCGAGCCGCAGACCCGCAAGCTGTTCGAGGTCTGCCGGATGCGTTCGGTGCCGATCATCACCTTCGTCAACAAAGTCGACCGCGAGGGCCGCAGCGCCTTCGACACGATTGACGAAGTGGCCGACGCGTTGGCGCTGGACGTCAGTCCGATGAACTGGCCGGTCGGCATGGGCGGCACCTTCCAGGGCGTGCTGGATCTTGCCAGCAACCGCATCAGCCGCCCGGAGGGCGATAGCCGCGAGTTCCTGGGCAAGGTGGAGGAAGCCGGTGAGCTTCCCGCCGACGTCGCCGAGGAGATCGAGCTGGCGCGGGCCGGCTATCCGGAATTCGACATCGAGGCCTATCGCCACGGCGATCTGACGCCGGTCTACTTCGGCTCCGCGCTCAAGAACTTCGGCGTCGCCGAGCTGATCGAGGCCATCGCCACGTTTGCGCCGCCGCCGCGCCCGCAGGCGTTTCAGGTTTCTTCAGGCGAGCAGGGCACGATCGAGCCGGACAACAAGGAAGTGACCGGCTTCGTGTTCAAGGTGCAGGCCAACATGGACCCGATGCACCGCGACCGCATCGCCTTCATGCGGCTGGTCTCGGGCACGTTCCGGCGTGGCATGAAGCTCACGCCTTCGGGTCTCGGCAAGCCGATCGCGGTCCACTCGCCGATCCTGTTCTTCGCGCAGGACCGCGAGATCGCCGACAGCGCCGAGCCCGGCGATATCATCGGCATTCCCAATCACGGGACGCTGCGGGTGGGGGACACGCTGTCCGAGCAGAACAAGGTGCGCTTCACCGGCCTGCCGAACTTCGCGCCCGAAATCCTGCGCCGGGTGGTGCTGAAAGATCCGACCAAGACCAAGCAGTTGCGCAAGGCGCTCGACGATCTGTCGGAAGAAGGCGTGATCCAGGTCTTCTATCCGGAGATCGGTGCCCAGTGGATCGTGGGGGTGGTCGGCCAGCTTCAGCTCGATGTGCTGATCAGCCGGCTCGAAGCGGAGTACAAGGTGGCGGCCGCGCTTGAGCCCGCGCCGTTCGACACTGCCCGCTGGCTCAAGGGCAGCGAAGCGGCGGTGCGGGGGTTCGCCGATTTCAACAAATCCAGCCTCGCGCGCGATCGTGACGGCGATCCGGTGTTCCTCGCCAAGTCGGCGTGGGACGTCGGCTATCAGCAGGAACGCAATCCCGAATTGACGTTCAGCGCCACGAAGGAGCGCTGAGCGGGAGGCGCTTGCCGGGAACAGTGCGGCCGCTTACCCCTTTCCTCCGCGATGCAGCTCACATTCGCCAGCTACAATATCCGCAAGGCCGTCGGGCTTGACCGCCGTCGCGATCCTGACCGCATCCTTGCCATCCTGCGCGAGATCGATGCCGACGTGGTGGCCTTGCAGGAGGCCGACCGGCGCTTCGGCACGCGGGCCAGCGTACTGCCGCTGGCGGCGATAGACGACCACTCCCCCTACCGCGTGGTTCATCTCGCCGCCCGGCCGGAGAGCTTGGGGTGGCACGGCAACGCCCTGCTCGTGCGGCGCGACATCGAAGTGGCGGAAGCGTCGGCGGTATCGCTGCCGACGATCGAGCCGCGCGGCGCGGTTCGGGCGGATCTGATCGTGCAAGGGCAACGGGTGCGCGTGGTGGGCATGCACCTCGACTTGTCCGGGCTTCGCCGTCGTCACCAGATCCGCTCGG
>VFQT010001901.1_pt1 | contig 23125 bp, 15 predicted proteins | sample 3512381 | NCBI WGS metagenome assembly VFQT01 (sample SAMN10412376, study PRJNA504923) | tailings metagenome | isolation source: Relicate 2 Philex TSF3 active mining site | place: Philippines: Tuba, Benguet | collected 2017-08-29
TCGTGCAGTTCCTCGTCAACGGCGCTAATGCTGTCCGATTTTGTCGTGCAGTTCCTGAAGCAGGATTCCCGGCTGACTCAGCATTCGCTCGCGATCCTTCGTTGATCTCTCATCCGATGAAGGCCGTGTTTGCCCGCCAATTGACGTCGGCGCGCATGACACCTGTACATCCACGTTGGCTCGATCTTGAAGAGATTCTGGAAGACGCCGTCGAACGCGTGCTCCTTGGCGAAGCAGATCCGACGCAGTCACTCGCTCGTGCTCAGCAAGACGCGGAAGCTCTTATCGGACGGAAGTAATGATTCCTCGTGCCCTCGCGATTGCTGTGCTACTGTGCCTGTGCGCTGGTAGCGCGATGGGCCAGCGTTCGCTCTCGCTGACAGGGGTTATTCGTAATGCGGAGACTGGTGAGCCGGTTCCGTATGCTACGGTCCGCTTGCTTTCGATACGCAGAGCAGCGATCTCCGATCGCACCGGAGCATTCGCGATCCGACTTAATGCGGAAGAACGGTCTGCGATTCGCGGGTCTGGTCTCGTCGTTTCCTGCGTTGGTTTTACAACGGACACCGTTGCTGTTGTCTCCGTTGACTCGACAATCCTTGTTCAGCTTCGTGAGCGAGCTGTGAAAGGGGCCGAGGTCGTTGTGCGCGCTGAAGATCCCGCTCTACGCATCATGCGTCGAGTGATTGCGCGTCGTCGTATGCAGGAAGATTCGCTCAAATCGTATCAGTACCGACTCTACTCAAAGATTGTCGTTAACACTGATACCCTTACCGCTACGCGATCTTCGGGACGTGGAGACACAGCGGTCTTCAGCATTCTTGAGTCTATTGCCGACGGGTATTACAAGAGACCGGATCGGTATACCAATCGGATTCTTCAGAGGCGACAGACCGCAAATATTCCTCCGCAAGCGAATCTCGTTGCGCTGGGGACGAACCTTTCGTCGTATGCAGAGACGGTTACATTGTTAGGCGAAGAGATCGAGACACCGTTTGCAACACGTGCACTTGACCATGCAGAGTTTACACTCCGCAATAGCGAGGATGATACGATTGCAATCATTGACGTACGATCATCGAGCCTGCTGCGTAAGGGATTCAATGGCGTGATCTACGTCGACACGCGCACGAATGTGCCATTGCAAGTTGAGCTTGAGCCCAACAGAGCTGTCAATCTGCCGTTTAATGCCTCGCTCGCATACAGTCAGACGTTCGTTGTTGTCGATGGTATGGTGATGCCGGAAGATCTGCGGATTGCAAGTAGCCTCACAGCAGACATCTTGTTCATCGTTCAGCCACGGCTTGATGTTGAAGTTGAGACACGATGCTCGGGCTACATCATCAACCCCAGCATCGATGATGAGGTGTTTGATCAGTGGCGTGTGGAGCTGACGGAGAGAGCGCTCACCTACGATTCAGTGTTCTGGCAACAGAATGCCTACGGAAGGTTGAGCCGTGACGAAGAACAAGCTTACACTGATATTCAACGACTCATTGATAATCCCGACAGTCTGCAATCAACATTGATTAATCGCATCTTCGGACCCATTGCACGAGGAATTGCTCGACTCGGTCGTCGACCATTTAGTGGGTTTGAGGATGTCGCTCGCTACAACCGTATTCATGGGCTGTACCTCGGCGTGGGTCTTCGATTCCGACCAGACACTACGATAGAGATTGAGTCAGGCATCGGCTATGGCACAGCAGATCGAACGTTGTATGGTTGGTTGCGACCGACACTATTTCTTGACACACAGCAACGTTGGTCACTCGACGCCTCGGTGTTCAACGTTCTGCAACGACGCGACAATCCTAATGTGGTGAGAACACCGCTGATTACGGCTACGTCGCTGTTGTTCGGGAACGACTACGGCGACTACTACTACCGTCGCGGTGGCGAGGCAGGTATCTCGTACAGTTGGGGGCAACTCGTCTTTATTCGGAATGATCTGTGGCAGCGCCCTTCGTCGTTTCGGTTGTTCATGCGAAGTGAGGATCATCGGAGTGCTATCTCCCGTGACGTCTGGTCGCTGTTTACACCAACACAGGAACGGTTGAACCCCTTGATTGTTCCAGGCACATTGCGTTCGCTCGGTGCACAATTGCGTTTGAACTATTCACCTGCACGCTTGATATCGCGCACGGGGCTCTCCGTTTCGCTTGAGCACGCAAACTCATCGATTCTTCCATCTGCATTTGCATTCACGACACTGCAAGCAGAAGGGTTGCTACGCTTTAAGCCATTATCAGTCTGGACAACCGACCTCGTGGCAACATTTGGCTGGTCTGACGGGGCCGTGCCCACGCAGCGGTTTGGAAGTCTTGAGTCGAGCGTGAATGGGCTTGCCGTCACTGGCGCGTTTCGCGGCATGCGCATTAAGGAGTTCTATGGCGATCGATATGCAACCTTGTCTGTTACGCAGAACTTCGGTGAGGTGATACCAGGCGTCCTGCGTATCCCTGGCATTGCGTCGTTCGGGATCGAGTTTATCGCATTCGGTGGGATTGGATGGACGACATTCAGTGAACAAACGCGAATGCTCACAGCCACGACCTTGCCTGCAACGTCACAAACACGCGAAGGACTGTACTACGAAGTCGGTCTCGGTATTAACCGACTGTTGTTGTTCTTCCGCGTCGACATCAATGCGCGTATTTCACAACGTGATCGCCCAGAGTTCCGCCTCACACTCTCTGGAGCGACCTTCTAGCGGTACTCGAGGGTGATCTGTTGTGCAGCTTCCTTTGCACGTTGACGGAGTATGTCGACGGATGTCTCGACGGTATCACTTGCAAGTGCAACACCCATTCGGCGGTACGGTCGGGTAGACGGTTTTCCGAAAATGCGGATGTCAATTCCTGGAGTAGCACATGCAGCATCGATGCCATGATACACTGGTTCATGCGCTGATGCACGATCGGCCAGGATGACTGATGATGCACCCGAGCGTTCCAACTGCACTGATGGGATTGGATACCCCAGTACGGCGCGAGCATGTAGCTCAAACTCAGAGAACGTCGTCGTACCGGCAAGTGTCACCATGCCGGTATCATGCGGTCGTGGGGAGAGCTCACTAAAGAACACGTCGTTAGCTGTGATAAAGAACTCTACACCCCAGATGCCGGGACCTCCCAATGCAGCAGTTACGATCCTGGCCATCTCCTGAGCCTTCACGAGCAACGCCGGTGACATGGCGTGCGGAATCCACGACTCTTGGTAGTCGCCACGCTCTTGACGGTGTCCGATAGGTGGACAGAACAGTGTTGGCCCATTGCGTTGCGTTACGGTAAGCAGGGTGATCTCGCTCTCGAACGGAATGAACTCCTCGATGATCACTTCTCGCAGATCGCCGCGACTGCCCTCCATGGCATAGGTCCATGCACGAGTTACATCGTCGTTGGTGCGTACAGTGCTTTGCCCCTTACCACTTGACGACATCAGTGGTTTGACGACACACGGCAGGCCAATGGCTTGAACAGCAGCCCGGAACTCATCTTCTGTTGTCGCGTAGCGATATGCAGCCGTTCGAAGTCCCAGTTCGTGGGAGGCGAGGTCGCGGATGGCTTTGCGGTTCATTGTCATGTTCGCAGCTCGCGCACTTGGTATCACGGTGATGCCCTGTGATTCGTAGGCGAACAGTCGCTCGGTGCGGAGTGCTTCTACCTCGGGAACGATGATATCGGGTGCAAGCTCGCTGATCGCAGCATCGAGAGCTTCGCCATCAAGCATATTGATGACTCGACGATCATCAGCAACCTGCATAGCCGGTGCATTGTCGTATGCGTCGATTGCTACCACATGGTGACCGAGTCGTTTCACTGCGATCACAAACTCTTTACCGAGCTCGCCAGAGCCGAGAAGAACGATAGTGCTCATGCTATTGCCAGATTAGAATGTTCCATGTGCGTCGATGTCAACAGTTACTTGAACATGCGATGACGCATACTCGCGATAATACACATCGAGTGCACCACGCAGAATCGAACGTAGCTCGGTTCCTGCAGGATCGGCGTCTTTTCGGTTCTTGATGATGATCACATTGCGATACATGTTTCGTATGCGCGCGATAGGGGGCGTCACAGGATCCAGCCGTTGATGAGCCGGGGACGCAGGCGGAATCAGCGCTGCAAGGATCTGTGCGTGTTCAGCTGCTCGGGGTTCGTCAAGTGACGACACCTCGAGGCGCACAAAGCGCCAGAACGGAGGATACATCGCCTCGCGTCGCATCAACAGCTCACTCTGTTCCCATGCTCGCAATGCTTCAGTCGAACGTTCACCCTGCACAGCGGCTTCGATTGCAGGATGATCGGGACTTGACGTTTGAATGTACATCTCACCATGTGCGGCAGCTGACCGTCCTGCGCGTCCGGCAAGTTGCGTAAGCATCTGAACCGTGCGTTCAGTTGCTCGGAAGTCCGGCCGATGAAGCATTTGGTCGGCATCAACAACCACGACGAGCGATACGCGAGCAATATCGAGCCCCTTGGCAATCATCTGTGTCCCGATCAGGACGTCGATATCGCCACGCTGAAATCTCTCGAGGATCGAACGATGTTCTCCCTTGCGGGAGGTACGATCGGCATCGAGACGGTCGACGCGTGGTACGCGACTGATCCGTTGTTCGACTGCAGTACGCACATGCTCTTCAAGTTGCTGCGTACCAGTGCCTGATTCACGAAGTTCTACAGAGCCGCAGACGAAGCACACATTGCGTGCTGGCTCTGCATATCCACAATAGTGACATTTCAACTGCGATGCGTGCTTGTGGTAGGTGAGCGCGACATCGCAATTCATGCACATCGGGACGTCGCCGCAGTCGTCACACTGCATGGATGCTGCATAGCCCCGTCGATTGAGAAACACGAGCGTTCCTTCGGCTCGCTGTACTCGTTCGGCAATCGCATCGAGAACCTTGTGCGATAGCGCTCCATCAACACGCTGTGCTTTGCGCTCTTGCCGCATGTCAACAACGTGCACGTGGGGGAGCACCGCATGATCAGCACGATGCGTGAGTGTACACAGGCTTGCGCGTCCCGACTGGATCATTGCCAGTGACTCAAGCGATGGTGTAGCACTGCCAAGCACAACACTGCAGCGTGAAAGCTGCGCTCGCAGAATCGCGACGTCGCGACCATGATACCGTGGTGCGGGATCATCTTGTTTATATGATGGTTCATGCTCTTCATCAACGATGATCAAGCCTACGTTGTCAATCGGAGCGAACACGGCAGATCGTGCACCAATAACGATGGGTACGTCGCCGTCCTGAATCCGCTTCCACAGGGTCACGCGCTCGCCAGCGGCTAATCGTGAGTGGAGCACGGCGACGGCGTCACCAAACACCGTCCGGAATCGATCGGCAAGTTGTGGCGTGAGGGCAATCTCGGGCACAAGAAGCAAGGCGCGTTGCTTTCGTTTAAGAACGTGTGCGATCGCGCGTTGGTAGACGATTGTCTTGCCGCTTCCTGTCACGCCATGAAGCACAATAGGATGAAAGGCGTCGTTATTGATCGAGGTCGTAATGGTCTCGAGACAGGCTGATTGTTCAGTCGTGAGGACTACCTCACGTTCATCGCGTTCGCTCAGCGAACCAATACTACCTTCATCGTGCCGACGGTAGGCGACCGTGGTTGCAACGAGATATCCGCGTTCAACGAGTGCTGTGATGGTCGACGATGATATCGACAACGCCGTTGTGCAATGCTGCACTGCGACGGCTGCGCCGGTGCGCTGCTGCTCAAGATATACATGCCCCATGGCTAGTGACTGCTTTGGGGCACGTGCATCAAGCGTATCGAAAGCACTCCGCAACGCGTTCTCATCGGACAGAAGATCGGGATGAATGCCGACGGCCTTCTGCGTCCGAGCGGTGGCAACAGCTGTGACATCCTGTTGAATGTCAACCCACCCGTCCCGCTGCAGAGCGTCGAGCTGGTCGGCGATTGTCGTGCTCTTGAGCTTTCGTTGCAGGTAACTTACCGTTAGCTCACCCTGATGTGTACTGATCACGCGGAGGAGTTCCGCACGCCGAGGAGCACGCACTGCCAACTGTTCGAGATCAGATGCATCTGGGTGTTTGAGCATGATAACGCGCACAATGCTCGTGGCACGGAATCCGCTCGGCATGGCTGCTTGCAGAGCCTCACCCCACGAGCACATGTAGTAGTCCGCGACACGACGCGTGAGCAGCAGAACATGATCCGTGCACGATGGACAGTCGTCGAGTACCTCGCAGATGTCGCGCAGATTGGGAACGTCTGGTACGTCAATCTCGACGACCATGCCGGTGAGAACACGCGTTCCAAGCGGCACCAACACTCGGCATCCACGTTGGACGGATGCACCCTCGCACCGGTAGGTCAGAGGCTCGAGTCGAGGCAGTGGAAGGGCAACGCGGATGTTCATGTGTAGCGAAGATACCGAGGGCAATAATTTTGCCTGATATTCGACCTGATCCACCATGAAGAATACCGCTCTCAAGGCCTTCGCTGCGGCAATGCTAGCTGCAGTGGCTGCACATCCGCTGTCGGCTCAAGCCGATATCTCGGCTAGCCGTAAGAATGCGATCACACGTGCCGTCGCTCGATGCTCGCCTGCAATCGTGGGTATCAACGTCACGGAAACACGTCAGCAGTACTATACTGATCCGTTCGCCGACTTCTTCGGCGACCCATTCTTCCGTAATTACTGGGGCGATCGGCCGCGGACGTACAAGAAAAACTACGAGGTGCGATCCCTTGGCTCTGGATTCTTGATTAGCGACGATGGCTATATCCTGACAAACGATCACGTGGCTGGTAATGCTTCGAAGATCGTTGTGACGATGACCGATGGTACAAAGTACGATGCGAAGATCGTCGGTACCGATCCCGTCACCGATGTTGCGCTCCTAAAGATCGAAGGGTCGAAGTTCCCATACGTGAAGCTTGCTAACAGCGACGATGTCGAGGTGGGGGAATGGGCGATCGCATTCGGTAATCCGTTCGGTCTGTTCGATAATAACGCGAAGCCTACGGTCACGGTCGGTGTTGTTTCAAATGTGGGTGTCAGCTTCACACAGCCCATGGGCAATGGCGGACGTCGTGTGTACCGGAACATGATACAGACCGATGCGGCCATCTCGTCGGGCAACTCAGGCGGTCCACTCATGAACGGACTTGGAGAAGTGATTGGCGTCAACACCGTCATCTACTCTACATCGCAAAACTCCAGCGGTGCTGGCAGCATCGGGATCGGCTTCGCAATTCCGATCAATCGTGTCAAGGCCGTTGTCGACCGGTTAAAGGAGCAGGGGACTATTCGGCGAGATTTCTGGACGGGTATGACCGTTACCCCGGTCAATGAGGAAATTGCCAAATACTATCGACTCGACGCCTCGGAGGGTGTGCTCGTCACGGAAGTTGCATCGAAAGGACCTGCTGATGAGGCGGGAATCGAGCCCGGAGACGTTATCATTGCAATCGATGGGAAGCCGACGCTTCGCGAAGAAGACATCAACATTGCTATTCTCGATTGTGAAGTGAATCAGAAGATCAAGGTCGATGTGCGAAGGGGCGGGCAACCAACATCTGTGACGATGACTCTGAAAGCGCGTCCAAGGAGCGGTGGTGTCAGAAACTAAGACGTCGAGTGTCCTTCGATCAGAAGGACTGCGAAAAGTGTACAAGCAGCGTGTTGTTGTCAAAGGCAGCACACTCGAAGTGCGTCAAGGTGAATGCGTTGGTCTGCTTGGTCCAAACGGTGCTGGCAAGACGACGACGTTCTACATGATCACCGGCATGGTTCGCCCTGATGAAGGGCGCGTTCTTCTCGACGAGCGCGATATCACAACAACCCCGATGTACCAACGGGCGCGTGCAGGGATTGCCTATCTCCCGCAAGAGCCGAGCATTTTTCGTCGGCTGACCGTGGAGCAGAACATTCTTGCAGTGCTGCAGCTACAGCCAATCAGTGCAGCCGAGCGCAAGCAGCGCCTTGAGAGCCTGCTTGAAGAGTTTGGCATCGGTCATATCCGCTCGAGTCTTGGCATGGTTCTGTCAGGGGGCGAGCGTCGCCGCTGCGAAATTGCACGCGCGTTGGCGACCGACCCCAAGTTTGTGCTCCTCGACGAGCCGTTTGCCGGCATCGATCCGATCGCGGTCGAGGACATTATGAAGATCGTCACGAAGCTCAAGCACAAGGGGATCGGAGTGCTTATCACCGATCACAATGTGCATGAAACATTGAGCATTACCGACCGTGCCTACATCCTAATCGACGGAACGATCTTCGTCAGTGGAAGCGCCTCGGAGATAGCGCAAAACGCTGAGGTGCGTGCTCGATATCTGGGCGAGTCGTTCGAGCTTCGGCCTTACTAGCGGTATTCCACTTGGAGAAGCAGGGAACGCGTCGGACCAAGGTTGCCGACGATTTCCGTGTAGGCGTAGTTCATCAAGTTTCGACCTAGAACACCGATACGCACATTGCTGGTGGCCGTGACAAATACACGCGCGTCAACGATGTGCGTAGCCACGCGGGCATCAGCATCGGGAACAAAGAGCGCGAGTCGATCATCGATCTCAGCGATACGATCTTGGAATCGGTATTCGAGCTGCGCCTCCAGCCATGGCAAGGCTTTCCAAGACACACGTGAATAGGACAACGCGGTGTTGCGATACTTGAGGCGGGATTGTGTCGTAAGGTCTGTTGGTGACATCAGCGTCAACCCAGTCTCTACACCGAGCGTTGTGCTTAGCATTGCACGTAGATTGATCTCTGCGCCCAGGATGCGTGCGCGCGTAATGTTCTGGAACTTGATCGGTACAGCAGGATCATCGAGCACAAACGTCGGCTCGATCAGATCGTAGAGCTCATTTCCGAACAGCGCAGCATCAACTTCGAACGGGATGACCGTCGAGCGAGACTGCCAACGTCCGCCAACCTCCATCGACCACGACCGTTCTGACAGGACATTCGGATTGCGAATGATGATGAATGGACCGTATCGAATCTGCGCATAGCGTTCGGCAATTGCAGGGGCACGGAACCCCTTCCCGACGCTCATGCGCAGTGCAAGCTCCGGATCAAGTTCCCAGGTAAGACCAAACTTCGGCGAGACTTCGAGTTGATCTGACAACGTGTCCATTTGTTCGCGATCAATCCGTGCGCCAATCGTTGCGATAATCGAGCCAAGTGTGTACTCGCCTTGTACGTAACCGCTCACAATACTCTGATGAGATGTTCCATACACATCGCTCGACACGGTGTTCAATCGGCCAGTGACACCAGCCGTCACCACAAGGTGTTCGGTGAGTGTGGATGTTACCTGGACGTCGAGGTTATGTGCAAGCGCGCGAGAATAATTAGAGTCGAGACGACGATCGCCGATTCGATCCTGAAACGTGCTTGCAAACACACCGTATCGAGCGATCAGCGACGTTGATGCACTCAACAGATGTGTGAGTTCAGCGCCACCCGTGATGCGATCTGTTTGGAGTCGCATTCCAGGATCCACGGTTGACGGAGGGAATGTGGCACTGTCGAGACTCCTCCAATACACGAAGTTCTGCTTGTCGTCACGTGAGATAAAGCCAAAGAGACGCACCGTGGTATAATCAGACGGTGTCCATGTAAGCTTGCCATACCCGAAGGCACGGAAACTGTCATCATAGAGACGGAAGCTTTCATCGCGACGAACGCCACCACTTACTGAGAACGATATGGTGCCCAACCGTTGAGCCAAACGAACATCGCCACCCCACTGCGACGATGGCGAGTCCCTGTACTGCCATTGCGCATATGGCCGATCAGTGTAGAGTCCGCCATAGAGTCGTGAATACACCGACAGAGAATCGCCTGGTTCCTTGGTAATGAGTTGGATCACACCGCCAAGAGCACCTGTGCCATACAGTGCCGAACCAGCCCCTTTCACAATCTCAATACGCTCGATGTCAGACACGGGCAATACGTCGAACTTGATATCACCGTTATCACCGGACAGAAGTGAGAACCCGTCGAGAAGCACGGCTGCGCGAGATCCAACACCAAGTGCAAAACCCGATGTACCGCGGATGTTGACTTGATCTCGAGCCACGACGATACCATTGACATACCGCAGTGCATCATCGAGTCGCGTAATCGAACGTTTATCCAGGTCCTCAGCCGTCATAACGCTGACCGTGATCGGTACGTCTTGAACAGCTTGAACGCGACGATTCGCACTCACGATGACCTCAGGTTTATCGTAGAGTGGTGCTTCTCCCGATGTGCTCACTTCACGAAGTAGGATGTCGTGGATTACAGTGTCAGTTGAGACGTTGATTGTATCGGTCACCGTTGTGAATCCGATGAACGACGCGCGAACCAAAGCTGTTCCATAGGGCACACTCCGAATGATATACTCTCCTCGAGCGTTCGTTACGGCACCGCGAGTAGTACCTTCGATGCGCACGGTAGCAGCTCGAATAGGTAGCGACGATGCGCTGTTGCGTACAACACCGCGAAGGACTGCTCGCTGGGCAACCACACTCTGGACGCTACCAATGAGCACGAGCGCAAAACAAACAAGAATCTTCACGAGCATCAGTTGAATGGTTGCGGTGGGAGACTTGCAAAGTCTACGCTGAAATCGACAGTAACGACACCACCTGATGGAACACGGATCACACCAGGAAGTGTCTTGTCACCGGATGGAGCGTACACATCGAGCATCAGCCAGTCCTGCTGAAAATTCGGTCCGACTTGCATCGCAACAACAACGTAGGGGAATACGCGTGGGGGAGCCAGCACTTCGATCTCGAAGGAGCATGAATCAACGCGCACAGGCAACATCGTTGGCGTAAATGCAGCACGTTGACGAATGAGCGACGCAATGATGTCGGCGGGTACCTTCGGCTGCTCCTCGAAGGCTACAACACGAAGGTCATAAATACTATCAGTCGGCCACATGGAGGGTCCACCAGCGAACCGGATGGATCCACGAATGCCGCTGAAGGACGGTTCGACAGTCGGATCAAGTCCACCGCACCCAACAATAAGCAGGGACAGATATAGTAATTGAGCGTGCGCAATGAGTGTCTTCATCGTTGTACCGTAAACGGAACATGGTGTGTGCCGCATGGACTTGTAAGCGTGAGTGTATATGCCCCTTGTGGCATCGCTGAGACATCTATGACAAGGCTTCGCATGCCGTGTTCAAGCATGGCGTCAGCACTGTACATGATACTACCTTGCGTGTTCGTGATCATGTACCGTACTGAACTTGGTGTGGCCACGACATAGGAAATCGAGATCGTCGACAGAGCTGGTATTGGGCCATAACCAAGCGTTGTAATGCACGAAGCCGGCTGTTCATCAACGCTGAGAGGTTTTGATGGAGGATCAAATGGAGCTGGCGTCTCTTGTACGGGCTTACCAGGGGCAGGTGCGGACGTGAGCGTGAGGGCGCTCTGATCGCGCAGCGTTTGGTAGCCGCGAATCCAACGATCCGGTGAAGGACGAACGAGAATCGAGTCGACAAAATACCAGTCGCATTGTGCACGCGTCGATGTCAAATCGAGCAGTTCATAGCCGTGATTCGTGATGTCGTGCCACTTGAGATGACTGTTCAGCTGGCGAAGTGTAGTGTCGATCGTCTCTAGAAGTGCTGGAACGATGCTTCGCACCAATGGGACTGAAGAAAGTGTCTCATCGAAATTCGGTGCAGAGATCGAAGGTGTCATTACCTCTACCGGAAGGGTTGCACGTGAGAATGGAGGTCGCACAGGGTAGTCGAATGCGAAGGCACAATGGAAGTCGCCCGTCGTAATCACGAGATTGCGAACGTTATCCTCCTGCATCCGCTGAAGTAACTTGGTGCGTTGTGCCGGATAGTTGGTCCAGACATCGCCGCGAAATGCAATCTCAAACGTTGCTTGCAGTGTTGGGAGTTGTGGCCGAAGAACCAACGAAAAGAAGGGACCCACAGCCTTGAAGAGGTAGTTCGTGTCAATCGGGTTGACCTCGACAGGTGTGAACATGACCTGATTGCCAAACACGCGCCACGTTGTTGTGCTTTTCCTGAGTCCTTCTGTCAGCCACGAGAACTGACGATCCGACATGATCTTGCGATTTGGATCATTGAGCGAATCCTTTGAGGACTGTGGTGCATCTGGACCGACATTCTGGACTTGCACATCGCGACCATCAAGACGCGTGTCCAACATGAACAGGTCAGCCATGTCGCCAAAACGGAATGAGCGATAGAGCACGGAATCTTCCGTTTCCCGCGTAGGCATCCACTCATAGCACACACGCTTCGAGACCGCCTTCCGAACCTCCCACGAGCCCTCGTTTGGCTGATGGTTCTCGGCACCGTCAGTGTACGCATCATTTGCAGACTCGTGATCATCCCAGACGTGCATCACAGGGTGCTGCTGATGCAGTCTGCGAAGGTCTGGGTCGAGCCGGTACTGTGAGTATCGTACGCGATAGTCAGACAGCGTTACGATCTCATTGGATGGCTCGTGTGAGCGGCCCAATGCAATACCCGTTGATCCACCGTACGATGTACTGTCTGCATCGTACTCATAGATGTAGTCTCCAAGATGCAGCACGCCGTCGAGATCATTCCTACGCGCGATGGCAGCGTAGACGTTGAAGTATCCCGTTGGGTAATTCGAACACGAAACAATGGCCAGCCGCACCTGCTCTTGCGCTCCGTCAGATAGTGTGCGTGTCCTGCCGATTAATGATGAACGGTTGTATGCTGTAAAGACGTAATAGTAGGTCGTTGCCGGACGTAGTCCTGCTACATCGATCTTCACAGTAAAGTCACGTTCGGGAGTTGCTGTAGCGACACCACGCGCGACCACATTCGAGAACAACGTGTCTGTCGCAACCGCATACTCAACGGGAATCGTTACGTCACCCATCTGCGGCGTGACACGCGTCCAGATGATCACACGATCACGCAATGGATCGCCACTTGCAACACCATGATAGAAGGGGCGTAGACGCTCCTCCACCATTGTTACCTCCGCTCGACGTGAGCGTGGTGATTCGTGAAGTGCTCGTCGATCGAGAACCTTGACGTCCTGCTGTGCCGAGACAAGGGCTGTCGCGACAACTGCAATTGAGAGTGCCGCAAATAGGTGGCGATACATAGCGTTGGGACCTGTGATACAACGAACAGACTCTACGAACATCGTAGTTTCGCTGCATGGTTCCAATTGATCTACCTCAAGATTTCAGAACACTTGATACATGGTGCTCTACCGAGCAGGGTGTGGAGCCCTGGGACCTCATGCTGCGCGCGTCGAGGAATGTCACGGACGCCATCCTAAACGAGATGCGGTTGATCCCCGAGGTGAAGAGTATCCTGATTGTGGCTGGACCAGGGAACAATGGCGGTGATGGATTGTGTGTAGCTCGGAACCTGCGTACGCTCAGTCCAGACATCCACGTGGCAGTTCTCGAGGTTGCGTCAAGCGGAACAACCACAGACCTGCGTTCTCGCGCACGGACAGATCTTCCCAGCGACGTTGAAATCTTGTCCTTCGATCCCACGACATCGCTGGATCGCTTCGATATTGTGGTTGATGCGATCATCGGAAATGGCGGCAGCGAACAGGTTCGTGAACCTATTCCTGAGGTCCTGCAGGCACTTGAGCTCTGTTCAGCGTTCCGCATAGCGCTCGATGTACCAACGGGGCTCAATTGCAGTACAGGTATCGCTCATGAGAACACGTTTCGTGCAGACGTGACAGTTACGATAAGTGCTGAAAAGCGCGGTTTCTGGCTTCAGGATGGTCCGAGTGTTACAGGTAGGGTGGTTGTGGTGCCTCTGGGCGTTGATGGCGCGGAGGAGCGCCTGTCTCGAGATGTGGTGCGACTCACATCCGACGATATTCCCCTGATTCTACCGGCACGTCCAGCGAAATACTCCAAATTCGACGCGGGTCGTGTTGTCGTTATCGGCGGGACCGGCGGCATGCCGGGAGCACCGTCACTCACAGCCCATGCTGCATTGCGGTCGGGTGCTGGACTCGTGCATTTACTCGCACCGCAAATTCACCCGCTCACACCGCGTGAAGTCATTGTGCACGAGCTGGAACGTCATGCTGATGGTACGATCTCCGAAGAAGCGTTTCATGATGTGATGGCAATTATCGAGCGGGCCTCAGTGGTTGCCGTCGGACCTGGACTTGGGAGTAACACAGCTACACTCGGCATGCTTGCGCGTGTGATCGATTGTATTGCGGACCAACTCCCCGTCGTGATTGACGCTGATGGGTTGCGCCTTCTGCCATTGCTGAAGAAACTACACCACACAATGATCTTCACTCCACATCGCGGTGAGTATGCGCGTATGGTCGGCGTGTCTCTCACAGATCTCGGTGCCAATCCGTTGGAACTTGCAAGGGAATGGACTGTCAATAACCCAGGTGTGTTGCATCTAAAGGACACGCCTTCGGTCACCTCAAACGGTGCACAATCTGTACTCACCGTGAATGGCACACCACGTATGGCTACAGCAGGTTCGGGTGACGTGCTCACGGGCATCATCGCAGGCATCGTTGCGCAGGGGGCTGATCCACTGTGGGGTGCGGCACTCGCGGCGTTTGTCCATGCGGAGGCAGGATCGAACGCGTCAGGACCATCAGATCAACCGATACTGGCATCTGACATGCTCAAGTGGATTCCTGAGGTTCTGCGTTACTCTTCTTCTGGCTGACCTACGGTGTCGATCGGAACGTCCTGAAGCTGCATTTCTAGTGTTGGCATGCCTCGATATGAGAACGCTGCAAGGGTAGCAGCCGCAATGTTCTCGAGGTGCTTATACGCCCCAACGGCAGGTCCATTCGACATGAAGGAGAACGCCAACAGCTCGCCGTCTGCAGTTGTCACATAACCTGACAACGAGCTCACATTCCGCAAGGTGCCTGTTTTTGCCGTCACGTTGTTTGCTGCTGGTGTACCATGCATGCGTCCACGGATTGTTCCATCATAGGCGGCGATGGCCAGTGTCGATCGGTACTCACGGCCCCATGATTGAGCATGAATCTTACGCAGGAGTTGTACCTGCGTGGATGCACTCACGATGTTGCGACGCGAAAGGCCGCTGCCATCATTGAACGCGCATCCCTGACGTTGCACGCCAAGCGTATCCAGAACATCGAGAACGGTTCTCCGCGCACGCATCGCCGTAGTGGTATGATCACCACAAGTTGCCCCGACAACCTTGAACAGGTGTTCGGCTATGTAGTTGTCGCTTCGCTTGTTGACAATGCCGGCAATTTCCGATAATGGACGGCGAAACTGCGCAAGCATGCGTGCTGACGAAGGCGCTTGACGTTCCTGGACGACACCGTCGATGGTGATACCGCCGCTACGTAGGCGATTTGTAAAGACACCCGTAGTAAACAGGGCAGGCTTTGCGGCGTTCACATAGACCGTTGCCGTCGCATTGCGTCCTGGACTGCCCTGAACTGCGATCCGCTGTACACCGTTAGGCAGGATCGAACTCGAAGCACTCACGCGACTGCGCGTTTTGCGCCCCCTGCGTCGCTGACGCGGTTCTGGTGGCGCATCGCCAAATCGTTCATGAATATCAGCGCTGTAGATATCGGCTCGACGTCGTGACGAGGAACGCTTCTGTTTTGACGACCGCTTTGACGAGGTCGGTTTGCGCGCTGCTCCTCGCGGCTTTCGTGCAGTAGGGGCCTTCTTCCGTGGTGTCGCGTTCGTCGCAGCTGACGTGGTTGAAGCTCTCGATGGTGCTTGTGCACGCAAGGCCAATTCAACGGCGTCGGAGGCTGGAATCATCTGCACGTTTGGAGCGCCGCTACGACCAGAACTTGCCACAACAGCGATCGTGCCACGATTGACATTGAGCGCAACAATTGGGGGGAGCGGCACAACATCTTCAAAGTCACCCGAATACACTGCACGGTTCGCTTGCGATTCAAACGCAGAGCCATCGCCGTAGACATTTCCTGTAATGCGCACAATGCCAGCAGCTCGAACCTTGTCGGCAAGTTCCTCGAGATCATTCACCGAGAGAAGTGCATCTCCATGTCCGATCAGATAGAGATTACCACGAAGTGTGCCATCAGGCGTGATCGTGCCATCATAGCGAACATCGGTAGTGATCGATGCTCCAGCCCCGTAGAGCTGATACAGGGCCGCTGTTGTAAATAGCTTCGTCGTTGAAGCAGGCGTGAGATTGGCAGAAGGATTTCGCTCGTAGATCGACGTGTTGCGAGTGATGGACCAGACGCTCACACTTGCGCGGCTATTCTTATAGGCACCAGACGTAAACACATTGTCCAGACGTTCGCGTAAGGCGCGGAGGGCTCGGGCAGAATCATACTGTGTTCGAACAGGCGGTGAAAACCGCTGTTGCGCAGCGACGAATGTAGGAGCACTAAGTACACAGAGTGCAATCAGCGCAACGATTCCGAAGGTAATGCGAATTGAGAAGTTCTTCATGCTGTATGCGAATCTAAGAACACCAGCGCGGAGCGTCAGCGCAGATTAGCTCACGAATGCGAGGAATGATTGATTCAATTGGACCGCGCACCCATGTGTATCGTTCGTCGCGCCTGAACCATGTACGCTGACGTTTCGCGTATTGCCACGTCGCACGAATGAGTCGTTCCTGAGCCTCTGCAAGACTGCATCGACCGTGAAGAACTTCGATGGCCTCTGCATATCCGATCGTGCGGAGAATATGTGCCGAAGGATCAATACCTCGTGCAAGTAGCACCTGTGTCTCGTCAACCAATCCATCATTCCACATCTGCTCGCATCGCTGTGTGATCTGACGACGCAGGACATCATCGTCTTGATCAATGGCGATCCATGTTGCTGTGTAGGGTGATGTTCGTCGTGGAGTATTCCACGTGCTTGACAGCGTTGATCCCGTAGTGTAGTAGTACTCAAGTGCTCGTTGGATGCGGCGTGGGTTCATATCGGCATACCGCTGAGCTGCAATAGGATCAATCGACTGAAGTTGATTGTAGAACTCAACGCGACCAACTTCATCGAGCATCTGTTGCACGCGCAATCGTATCTCGGGCGGTGTTGACACAACGTCGCTGGAGAACCCATCTATCAATGCCTGTATGTACAGACCAGAGCCTCCCACGATTAGTGGAAGCATGTCGAGTGGGAGCTTGTCAATTAGCTCACGCGTATACGTAGCGTAATCAGCAGCTGAATACTCTTCTTCCGGTTCACGTACAGCAAATCCGTAATGGGGGGCACGACGGACTTCTTCCTCCGACGGAGCAGCAGTTCCGATATGCATCCCACGCACAGCCTGGCGTGCATCCGCACAGACAATCGCAGCAGAGTAGTGCGATGTGAGCTCAAGGGAGACGCGTGACTTACCAGCAGCTGTTGGTCCCGCGATTACGACGAGATGACGTTGCTTATTGTCCAACGGTCTCATCCCAACCAGAGCGGCCAATCAACGGAACAAACTTGCATGGACCGCGCTCTTCCGCCTTCCAGGCTTCAGGTCCAGTGCGCACCACACGGTAGAGTATTTGCTGATCACGTGGACCAACCGGTACAACGAGAACGCCGCCTATGGCGAGTTGTCGAGCAAGCGGTTCCGGTACGTCGGGTGCACCAGCAGTGACAATGATACCATCATACGGTTCGCCGTCGCGGTATCCGATTGTACCATCGCCAATACGACAATTAACGGCGTATCCGAGACTTTGAAGAAGCGTTCGTGCCTTCTGCGACAGGAGCGGGTGCCGTTCGATGCTGATCACCTCTGCGCCCAGTTGCGCCAGAACGGCTGCCTGATAGCCGCTTCCGGTGCCAATCTCGAGCACGCGCATGCCTGGTTTCACCTGCAGCTCTTGCGTCATCAGTGCAACCGTATACGGCTGCGATATCGTCTGACGATTGTCGATTGGCAGCGCAGAGTCCTCATACGCCCGTCCCATCATGGCAGGGGGCACGAAGTGCTCACGTGGTATGGCATTCATTGCTGACAACACGCGTTCGTCGTGTATACCTCGTGATCGGAGTGTGTCAAGGAGCGCTAGTCGCTGACGCTCGTATACGGTTGCTGTTTTGAGCGGTGATGGTGGTCGGTTCATGGAGGATGATTCTCCAGCGGAGATTTCAGTAAGACGTACCTGAAGAAGCGATCGGAGTTCCGATGGTTCGATATCGAGCATTAACTCACCTTGATACGCAATGCTGATCGAGCCCCGTTCTTCAGAGATGATAACGACTACGACATCTGCTTGCTCAGCAAGGCCGAGTCCAGCACGATGTCGCGTACCGAGATTGCGTGTGCCAATACGTTGTGTACTGCTCAATGGCAACACGCAACGAGCTGCTACGACGGTCTGGTTGTCAACGATGACGGCACCGTCATGCAGAGGTGACCTCGGGTTGAAAATGGACGAGAGGAGTTCAGATGAAAGTTGCGCATTGAGTGTAATGCCTGTGTCCACTGTCACGCTGATATGGTCGGCACGCGAGAACACAATCAGCGCGCCGATATGCTTCGCTGTGAGGTCCTGCACAGCTTCCATTACGTCGTCAATGACCTCGGAGTTGCGTGAACGAACGAACAATCGAAACAGCCGCGACTGTGTGAGAAGGAGAAGCACCCTCCGCAGTTCTGGCTGAAAGAGCACAACAAACGCAATCAGACCTACGTCGCCGATGCGTCGAAGTACCCAGTTCACAGTCTTCATGCCAGCTGCATCAGTCACGAAACTGAGCAGCAAAACCAACGCAAGGATCATCAGAATCTGAATGGCCAATGTATCGCGTAGCGATCGATACACCACATAGAACACCACGGCAATGAGCACCACATCGAGAACATCGATTGCAGTGATCGCCAGAAAGCCTATGCGAAAGAGTTCATTCATCCCTGCGGTTGCTCCTCACTCTTTGCCTCGCGCTGCTGAGCTTCACGTTCGTAGGCAGCCACAATTTCTGCTACCAATCGGTGACGAACCACATCGCTCTTTTCGAATGCACAGAAGTCGATCCCTTGAATGCCAGAGAACAAACGTGTGACATCAAGTAGACCGGACTCATGACGTCGAGGAAGGTCGATCTGTGTTGTATCGCCAGTAACGATTGCCTTTGAGTTACGACCCAGACGCGTGAGGAACATCTTCATCTGCGTCTTGGTTGCGTTTTGTGCTTCGTCAAGAATGATAAACGAATTGTTGAGGGTGCGTCCACGCATGTAGGCTAATGGGACGATCTCGACAATACGCTTCTCGAGCATGCTCTTGAGCTTGTCTGGACTGACCATGTCGCTCAATGCATCGAGTAGGGGGCGCAGGTATGGATCAACCTTCTCGGAAATGTCTCCTGGAAGAAAGCCAAGAGATTCGCCAGCTTCAACTGCTGGACGTGAGAGTATAATGCGTGATACTTCGTTGGCACGAAGCGCTGCAAGTGCCATGGCCACTGCAAGGAATGTCTTGCCTGTACCGGCAGGTCCAACACAGAACACGAGGTCGTTTGCTCGAACCTTGCGATAGTACTCCAGCTGACGCGGAGTACGTGCGCGAACCATTTCCTTCTTACCCCAGAGGATTACCGAGTCAAGCTCCTCTTGACTCAGTGAACTCGGAACCACAGCGCCTGCACGTCCACCATCTACGAGATCAACAATCATCGAGACGTCAGCTACCTGAAGTCGCCCCGTGCGTTTCAGTGTGTGCATCAACTCTTGGAAGATCTGCTCGATCTTTTTGACTTCGATTGGCTCTCCGCGCAACACGACTGTGTCGCCACGCACGGTGATCGCGGTGTCGAACTTGTTCTCGATAAGCTGAAGATTTGCTTCATTGGCTCCAAGGAGCTCAATGATGTCGACGTCGGTGAGTTTAACCTTCTTTTCGACGATGTGCATGTGCTGCTAGGGAAACGTGTGATCAAAGACGGAAGATACACATCAACAAAAAAGGGCCCGATCAACGGGCCCTTATAACATTCGTACATGCCATGTCTCAGCAGGCCTTAGTTGCCAGCTTCAGACTTCTTGCCTGCTGGAGCAGTTGTTGGGGCTGCCGGTGCTTGCTCAGCAGCAGCTGCTGCTGCCGCGGCTTGACGCTTCTTGCGCCAGTACACGCGCTCAGCACGCTTTTCATCGTCATTGAGTGGCGCGTTGGCAGGAACCTTGAGCGTCCAACCTGGCTGGATGATGTCAGGGTTCTTGATCTGGTCGATGTTCGCTTGCCAGATGCGTGGCCACAGCATCGGATCCGAATAGATCTCTGAGCGACCGGCAATGTTCCAGAGACAGTCGCGGTTTTCTGCCCACGTACCGACGACGTAGTTCTTCTCTGGGTTCTTGATGTAGAGGCGCTGAATGTCGTTATGAAGCGCTGTAATACGATCGTAGAACTCTGGCAGCACAGCGAGTTGCTCTTGCGCCAGCGCGTTGAGGTCGCGATCAGCAGAGCGAACATCGCCTTGACGCGCGATGAGTTGCTCTTGTGAAAGACGCTGAAGTTCGCGAACACGACCTTCAAGCTGACCAAGGCGTTGACGGAATGCATTGACGTCTGCTTCCGTTGCACCAACGAGAGCATAGATGTCGTCATTGCACTTCTTCAGTGATGTCACTGCAGTAGCAAGATCGCTTTCTGCCTTGGAGATGTCGGCCTTCACTGCGTCGAGCTTGGCTTTGAGTGTTGCGTTTTGGTCGCTGAACTGCTTGATGCGAGCATCAGCTTCCTTGCACTTGAGCTCTTCGTCTGGCTTGCTAGCTGGCGGAGGTGGATCCTGCGCGAGAGCAGATGCAAACGAACCAACGAAGAGGGCAATAATCAGAAGGTGTTTCATGGGTATAGTCCTTTCGTTGATTACTTCTTCTTCTTTGGAGTTGCGGCTGCTGGCTCTTCGACTGGTACCGCTGGATCCCAGTTCTGCCACACATTCGGCCACTTTGACTTCTTATCCTGCACGAACGACAAGCGCTCATTGCACTTACGAACCTCGCCCTGGCGCGAGCTGAGCTCTGCCTGGATCTTCGAACGGTCCGTTTCGGCCTTCTGGATATCTGCCGTGAGTTGCTTTTCCTCAGCGCGAAGCTGACGAATCTTCGTCAACTGCTCGTCGCTGATGTTGCAACAGGACGTCATCGTAAGCGCCGTACCGATGGCAGCCAGGGCCATGGCGACACTGTGTCGTTGCTTCATAGATCCTCCGTAAGTATTGCTACGTCAATTCCTATGCATTGCACGGCTAGCCATCACGAGGGGTAGACAAGTGCACAATGTTCTTGCAAATATAGGGGTTCGGATGATTCTAGGGTCACGTCTGTGGCTCAACTCGCTATCTTTGTGCCATTGTAACAGCATTTTCATGCCTTCAGGCCCTTATGTCAACGCAACTCGACAAATCGTATAGTCCGTCCGACTCAGAACAGCGCTGGTATCAGACGTGGCAGGACCTTGGAATCTATGGGTCAGCCCCCTCATCGAAGGAGGCCTATTCGATTGTCATGCCGCCCCCTAACGTGACGGGCATCCTGCATTTTGGCCACGTGCTCAACAACACGCTTCAGGACATCTACATCCGCTGGGCGCGCATTCAGGGCAAGGAATCGTGTTGGTTTCCGGGTCTGGATCACGCGGGAATTGCCACGCAAACGAAGGTCGAACAAGAACTCAAGAAGAGCGGCGTTTCCCGACACGACATCGGTCGCGAGGCCTTTGTCGAGAAAACGTGGGAATGGAAGGAGAAGTACGGCGGGATCATCCTGAACCAGCTTCGCACCTTGGGTGTGTCCTGTGACTGGGATCGGACGTTGTTCACGATGGACCCATCAGCCTCCGAGGCAGTCCGTGATGTGTTTATTCAGCTGTTCGACGAGGGCTTGATTTATCGTGGTAAGCGCATTATCAACTGGTCGCCGGTTGCTCAGAGTGCGCTCAGTGATGAAGAGGTGACGTTTAAACAGGTCAAAGAGCATCTGTACACCTTGCGATACCACCTTGAAGATGGATCGGGAACGCTACTGGTTGCCACCGTACGGCCCGAGACAATATTCGCCGACGTCGCCGTTGCGGTGAATCCGCGCGACGAGCGTTATGCCGCACTGATTGGAAAGCACGTGATCGTGCCACTAGGCGGACAGCGCGTTCCGATCATTGCCGATGACTACGCAGATCCTGAGTTCGGCACGGGTTGCGTGAAGATCACACCCGCACACGACCCGAATGACTTCGAAATCGGTCTGCGTCATGGTCTTTCGATGCCTTCGTGTATCGCAGCTGACGCAACCCTCACCGAGCTCGCTGGCGAGTTTGCAGGTCTCGATCGCTTTGTAGCGCGAAAGCGCGTTGTGCAGGCACTCGAGGAAGCAGAGCTTCTCGAAGCAAAAGACGACTACACGCACAACGTTGGCTTTAGCGAACGCGGTGGAGAGGTAGTCGAGCCATACTTGAGCGATCAATGGTTTGTGCGTATGGAGCCGCTGGCAGCACCGGCTCTCGCTGCAGTAAAGAATGGCGACATCAAGATTCACCCAGAACACTGGGTTCGGACGTATGAGCACTGGATGTCCAACATTCGCGACTGGTGTATTTCGCGCCAGCTGTGGTGGGGACATCGTATTCCTGTGTACTACACAGAGGATGGTAGATTCACGGCTGCGCAAAACGAACAGCACGCACGCGAAAAGCTGGGAGTCGATGCATCGGTACCGCTGCAACAGGATCCTGATGTTCTCGATACGTGGTTTTCGTCATGGCTGTGGCCAATGACCACGATGCAGTGGCGTGGACCGCTCTTGCACACAACTGACTCGCAGAGCGAAGCGTTGATGCGGTATTATCTGCCGACGCAACTCCTCGTGACTGGTCCCGACATCATCTTCTTCTGGGTTGCGCGCATGATCATGGCAACACTGAAATTCCGTGGTGTCGTTCCGTTCAAGGATGTGTACTTCACGTCGATCATCCGCGATGTCAAGGGACGTAAGCTCTCGAAGTCGCTCGGAAACTCGCCTGATCCGCTTGAGATTATCAGCAAGTACGGCTCAGATGCTGTGCGCTTCACGATGATCTACCTCGCTCCATTGGGCTCCGACGTTCGTCTCGATATCGATGAGAAAACGCAAGACATCCCATCAATGGAGCTTGGTCGCAACTTCGCGAAC
>VFQT010001905.1_pt1 | contig 23090 bp, 21 predicted proteins | sample 3512381 | NCBI WGS metagenome assembly VFQT01 (sample SAMN10412376, study PRJNA504923) | tailings metagenome | isolation source: Relicate 2 Philex TSF3 active mining site | place: Philippines: Tuba, Benguet | collected 2017-08-29
CGCCGGAACCCTTGACCCAGAGGACCTCGGTGGGCTTGCCGGTCAGCGGGTCGCTCTCGGTGACCTTGGACGAGGTGTTGCCGCCGCCGGTGTTGGTGATGCGCTGGTCGGCGCCGAGCTTGTTGGAGCGGTAGACCAGGCGGGCGACGGGGTCGAGCTTGGCGACCTCGGCATCGGACCAGAGGTGGGAGACGTGCTTGTGGTTGGGCATGGTTTGAGGTTCAGCGGGGAAGGGCGGCGAAGCGGGCGCGGGCGTCGGACCAGGCGGCCCGGCCGGCGGCGGCGGGCCGGAAGGTCCGCGTCGGGAAGGAGGCCCGCATCACCTTGCGGATGCCCGCGAGGCCGCGGACCTTGCCGAGGGCGTGCGCCTGGATGAGGAGGTTGCCGGCCGCGGTGGCCTCGGCGGGACCGGCGACGACCGGCAGGCCGAGGGCGTCGGCCGTGGCCTGGTTGAGCAGGTCGTTCTGCGAGCCGCCGCCGACGACATGGAGGCGGCGGACTTGGCGGGCGCCGAGCCGGGCGATGGTCGCCAGCTGCTCGGCGTAGAGCAGGGCGAGCGACTCGAGGATGCAGCGGGCGATGGCGCCGGCGGACGCGGGGACGGGCTGGCGGGTCTCGCGGCAGTAGGCCTTGACCTTGCCGACCATGTCGCCCGGACCGGCGAAGCGCGCGTCATCCGGCCGGATGAGGGAGCGGAGGGCGGGGGCCTTGGCGGCGAGACGGGCGATCACGGCGTAGTCCGAGGGGCCGCCCGTCCGCTCCCAGTCGCGGCGGCACTCCTGCAGGATCCAAAGACCGACCAGCACCTTGAGGAATCGGGTCGTGCCATCGAAGCCCGCCTCGTTGGTGAGATTGGCGGCGCGCACCTCCTCGTTGATCACGGGGGCGGGCAGCTCGATGCCGAGGAGCGACCAGGTGCCCGAGGACAGGTAGGCCCAGTCGTCGCCGGTCGCCGCCGGGACGGCCGCCACGGCGCAGCCGGTGTCATGCGAGCAGGAGGCGATGACCTTGGCCTTGGCCAGGCCGCCGACCCCGCGGAGCGGGCCGAGCACGGTGCCGGAGGGGACGACCCTGGGCAGCAGGCGGGCGGGGAGCCCGATGGCGCGCGCGAGCTTGGAGGACCAGGCGCGGCGGCGGGGATTCCATAGCTGGGTGGTGCTGGCGAGGGAGACCTCGGCGCGGGGCACGCCGGAGAGGAGCCAGTTGAAGTAGTCCCCGATGTTGAGGAAGCGATCGGCCGCGGCGAGGAGCTCCGGACGGCTCCGGACGTCGTCCGCCAGCTGGTACAGGGTGTTGATGCCCATGAACATCAGCCCGGTCTCGGCGAAGATGGCGGGAGCGCCGACCCGTCGCACGACCTCGGCGAAGGGCTTGGCGGTGCGGGCGTCGCGATACTGGAAAGGCTGGGAGACCAGCGGCGCGTCGTCGCGGGCCAGGACGTAGTCCACCCCCCAGGAGTCGCAGCTCACGCCCGCGGGCCGGATGCCCCGGTCGGCGACCATCGCCAACCCCCGGAGGATCTCGCCGTGGAAGCCGATGACATTCCAGCGCAAGGTCCCGGCCACCTCGGTCGCCCCGGTCGGGAAGCGGTGCACGACCTCCATCCGCAGGCGGCCCTTGGCGAGGGTGCCCAGGATGACGCGGCCGGACTCGGCCCCGAGGTCGATGGCGACGAGGTGGAGGGACATGCGGGTCAGAGATTGAGCATCTTCTGGCGGTAGTGCTCGTCGGGTCGGCCGGCGATGCGCTCCACCTGCTCGGGGGTCATCAGGTCGACCCCGCCGAGGAGATGGGCGCCATAGTGGATCTCGGCGGCCTTCTCCGCCATGAGGAGGGAGGCGAGGACGGCGTTCGGGTTGGAGCCGACGGCGATGATGCCGTGGCTCTTGAGCAGGATGACGCGGGGCGGGCGGCCGGTGCGGCGCACGAACTCGAGGGTCTCCTTGCGCACGCCCTGGGCGAGCGCGAGGCCGGGGTCGAGGTAGGGGACGAAGACGGACTCGGTCCCGCAGCAGACGACCTCGTCGGGGAAGGTGCGGCGGCGGGCGAACGTCTCGGCCTGGGCGGAGCACAGGATGCGGTTGACCGCCAGCGCGTGGCAGTGGCCGACGGCGTTCACGCCGGGCAGGGTGAGGAGCCAGGCGTGGAAGAGCGCCTCGACCGACGGCTTCTTGTGCGAGGGGTCGACGCGCGCGTCCATCAGGGCTTGGTCGACCTCGGCGTCCGCCATGCCGGTGCGGTCGAGCAACGGCAGGAGGCGGTCGAACCGGCAGGTGGCGACGCCGGCCTCCGTCAGGGTGCCCAGGTTGGAGCCCGAGGCCTTCACCGCGAACGTGTCGGCGTCGAGGCGGACGGAGGTGTTGCCCTCGCCGAGGATCGCCATGCGGCGGTCGTCGCGGCCGACCTCGTGGGAGAGTCGGAGCAGGTCGGCGATGAGGGGGGAGGAGGGGGTGCTCATGGCAAGTCGGCTCAGCGGAGGTCGCCGCAGACGGCGACGTCGATGCCCAGGGCGCGCATGGCGCCGGCCTTGGCCGCGAGGGCCTTGACCGCGGCGGCGCGGCCGGGCGCGTAGGCGACCTGGATGTGGTTGGACTTGTGGCGCGCCATCATCTGGTCGCGGTCGATGCCGGGGAGGACGACGTGCATGATCGGCCACTGGGGGGTCGAGAGGCGCCAGCGCTCCTCGGTCTCGGCCTTGGGCAGCTCGACGACCTCGCCGAGGCCGGTGTCCATGCGGAGCTTGCCGCCCTCGACGTACACGCGCGACCAGACGATCCAGCCGGGCTTCGAGACGCCCTTGACCGTGCCGCCGCCGAGGCGGAAGTACATGGCGGGCTGGCGCTCGGAGACGGTGCCGCGGAAGCCCTTGATGAAGTGGGCGGGCGGCGCGGCGCCCGAGATGAGGAACACCCAGACATAGGCGTCGAGCTCGCCATTGCCGGACTTGCCCTTGTAGTGGCGTCCCCAGCGCAGGTCGTGCAGGGTGTTCTCGGGCTCGTAGCCGAGCGTCTTCCAGAGGCGGTAGGTCACCAGGCCGTCCAGGCCGGCGCACTCGTCGACCTCGTTGAAGTGGGGCAGGGCATCCCCGGCGAACAGCTCCTTGCCGGTGCGCTCATGGAACACGGGCGGGCGCTCGCGGTTGTTGAGCAGGCCCTCGACGAGGTCGGAGGCGGGGGTGAGGTCCTTGAGCCCCTGCTGGTACTGGATGCCGATGGTGGCGCAGCCGAACTCGTCGGCGAGCCGGACGGCGGCGATGTACATCTTGAGCTGCTGGAGGGTCTGGCGCCGGGTGAGCTCGGTGCGCTCATCCTTCCCCCAGGCGAAGCGCATGCCCTTGCGCAGGAGCCAGCGCAGGGCGGCCTTGGCCTCGGCGTCCTTCACCGTGAGCATCTTGGCGTAGAGGGTCGACTGGCTGAGGCGCTCCTTGAAGACGCCGGTGGGGTGCAGGAGCTCGTCGGGGATGATGGCGTTGTACATGCCCATGCAGCCCTCGTCGAACACGCCCATGATCGACTTGTGGTCGCGGAAGGCGGCGCCCCAGCGCTCGCCGGCGCGCAGCGAGGCCGCAGGCAGCTTGGCGCGGGCGAGCGGGCGCACCTGGGGCGTGGCATGGACGACCTTGCCGGTGCGCAGCCAGGCGCGCAGGCCGCCGAGGAACTTGGCGTCGGTGAAGTCCTCGCTCCAGAGGGAGGAGTAGCGGACGCCGGCCTTGGTCAGCGAGCCGTTCAGGTTGAGCATGCCGACCAGGCCGGGCCAGATGCCGGACCAGTTGGCGACCGTCAGGATCGGCCCGCGGTGGGTCGAGAGACCGTGGAGGATGTGGTGCGAGTACTGCCAGACGGCCTCGGCGACGATCAGGGGGGCGTCGGCGGGGATCTTCCGGAAGACCTCCATGCCGTATTTCTGGGAGTCGATGAAGCTGTGGCCGACCTCCTTGCGGAAGCCATGGGCGCGGACGACCTTCCAGCCCTCCTTGGCGAGCGCGCGGCGGAGCTTGGACTCCATGGCGAGCTGCTCGCGCTCGCACTTCTGGTTGGCGGTGACGCGGAGGTCGCCGTTGGCGATGAGGTAGACGGTGTTCTTCTTGCTCATGGTTGGATGGGGGAGAGGGGCAGCAGCCGGGCGTCGCCGAGGGGGACCCGGGCGCGGCGGAGATCGGCGGCGGAGGCGTCGGTCAGGAGATGGAAGCCGTCGAGCGTCGGCGCGACGCGCACGGGACCCGGCTTGCCGACCTTCGAGCGCGTCAGGCAGACGACGACGCGCCGGCTCGACTCGAGGAGCGCGTGGGTCACGGCGACGATGTCATCCTGGGAATTGTGGAGGCCGTCGCGGTCGACGCCCTCGGCGCCGACGAAGGCGAGGTCGAAGCTCCAGCCGCGCAGGGCCTTGGCCGCCTTGGGCCCGGCCACCATCTGCTGGCGCCCGAGATAGAGGCCCGCGGGGATGTGCACCTCGGCGTCGGCGAGGTCGGCGAGGACCTGGGCGGCGGCGAGGCTGGGCGTGACGATCCGCAGGCCGGATGTGCCGGCGGCGACGAGGGCCTCGGCGACGGCGAGGGGCGTCGAGCCGGCGTCGACATAGAGGGTCGAGCCGGGTGTCACGAGGGCCGCGCCGGCGCGGCCGATGGCGGACTTGGCGGCGGCCTCGGTGGCGCGACGCTCGTCGACGGAGGCGAAGCGGCGGTTGAAATCCGTCAGGGCGCCGCCACGCGTGCGGGTCAGTCGGTTGCGGGAGGCGAGCTCGACCAGGTCGCGCCGAACCGTGGCTTCGGAGATACCGAAACGATGGGAGATATCCTGGACCGGCAGGTAACCCTGGGAGGCGAGCAGCCGCGCGATGGACTCGCGACGGGCCTCGACGACGGCACGGGGTACCTTCATGGTGCGCCATGACCATGGAATCGGTTATGAGCGGATTCAATCATTTAGATGATTAGCCGGCGCTTCATATGTCGCACAATAAACATTATGTCTAATCAAGGATACTCCCACAAATAAGGGCCCAGGAAGGAATTTGCCGACATCCACGCCCTTGGGCCCTATCCTGACCCCACTCACCCCATGCGACCCATCGGCATCGCCGTTCTCCTTGCCAGCCTCCTTCTGCTGATCGGCTGCGCGACCCCGACTGCCGTCGAGCCCGGCTCGGGATTGGATTGGGTCAGTCGCGAGCGGGCGCGGCCCGTGACCCATCTCATCGTCCATCACACGGCGTCGGATCTCGAGACCTCGCTCCGCCTCCTCTCGGGAAAGGACCCGCGTCACCGCGTGAGCTGCCATTACCTCGTGACGGACGGGCCGTCACCCGAGGTCATCCCCTTGGTGCCCGAGGACCGTGTCGCCTTCCATGCCGGAAAGAGCCACTGGCGCGGCATCGACGACCTGAATGAGGTCTCGATCGGCATCGAGATCGTCCATCCCGACGGCGATCGCTCCCCTTACGCGGAGGGGCAGTTCGCCCTGGTCGGGAAGCTGCTGCGCGAGCTCGCTGATCGCCATCGCATCGACCCGAGGGACATCGTCGCGCATTCCGACGTCTCCCCCGGTCGCAAGCACGACCCCGGCAGGTTCTTCCCCTGGGAGCGGCTCCACCGGGAGCATGGCGTGGGTATCTGGCCGGATGCCGCCAAGGTGGCGGCCTATCGCGACGCCGAGCTGCCGGAACCGCGGCACCTCGCCGCCTTGCTCCGGCTGATCGGCTACCAGGTGGACGCGCGCTCGCCGGACGCCGCGCGGATCGCGCTCACCGAGTTCCAACGCCATTGGCGTCCCGACAAGGTCGATGGACGGGCCGACCGCGAGACGGTGGCTCGCCTCCGCGCCCTGCTCGCCCCACGCTGAGCCAATGCCCTGCCCCGTCGCCGGCCTTCGCAGCCCCCGGGAAGCCGTCCGCGGCCTCGTCCATTTCCCCCGTCTCGTCGACAAGGCCCGCCTGATGGCGGCGGGCCGCCTTCCCGCGGATTATCACGCCGCGCTCGGGCGGGGCTTCGACCGCCGGGTTTGCGACGCGCTGCGGGTTCCCTACGCGGAGTTGGCCGCGGAGGCGGTGAGCCGGCCCGACGCCTCCGACGAGGCGCTGCTCGCCTGGGCCGAGTCCCGGGGTCGGGCCCTGACCGAGGGCGACATCGAGGTGCTCTCGGCTTTCCTGTCCAAGCGCGGCTGGAGGGATGACGCGACGGTGACGTTCGAGCGGCGGCGGGAGGAGGCGGGGGCGCCCGCGACGCTCCGCACCTACTTCGAGCTGATCGACTGGGACGAGGGGCGCTGACTCAGGCCCTCGGGCGCCGGCGGAGGAGGCCGCGCACCAGATCGCGCTCCGGATAACCGAACTGGTCGAGCAACCAGGCGTAGAGCACGGCGGCCAGGGCCGCGGCCCCGCCCATCGAGACGAACAGCAGCAGCTTGGGACCCATCATCCCATACATCACGTCCGCCAACCACCGCTGGGACTGGTAGGCGACGGCGCCGAGGACGAGCGAGCCGAAGAGCACCTGCAGGACGGGACCGAGGAGCGGCTCCGCGAGGTAGGCGGGCTCGGCGCGGCGCAGGTGACGGCGGAGGACGGCGAACTGCCACGCGGCGGAGGCGAGGTTGGCCCAGGCCAGACCCTGGACGCCGGCGACATGGGCGAGCAGCGGGGACAGGATGGCGTTCGCCGCGAGGGCGTGGATGGCCGCCCGGAGGGTGACATCGGCCCTGCCCGCGACGGTCAGCGCCCGGGCGGTGAGCGCCGACAGCGCGTAGAAGGGCATCGCGGCCGAGAAGAGGACGAGGATGGCGGCGCTGGCGCCGGCATCGTCCGCCGAGAAGCGGCCGTACTGGAAGAGGAGCAGCAGGATGGGCTTGGCGAGCACGGCGAGCCCGATGGCCGCGGCGACGTTGATGGCGAGGATGAGCCGCATGCCGCGCGCGAAGTTGCGCCCCATGGCCGCCGCGTCGCCCTGGGCGCGGGCCTGGGCCAGCGCGGGGAAGATGACCGCCGCGACGGAGACGGAGAAGAGCCCGACGGGCAGCTCGGTCACGCGATTAGCGACGTGGTAATGCGTGAGCGCCGCGTCGTCGACGCCGAAGGCGAGGAATCGCGACACGAGCAGGTTCAGCTGCAGGACGCCGGCGCCGAGCAGCGCGGGCAGGAAGGTGGCGCGGAGCTCGCCCCAGGCCGCGGCGTCGGGCGCGCGCGCCGACGGGGTCCACCCGAGGCGTCGCAGGCCGAGGAGCGGGATGGCCAGCTGCAGGCAGCCCCCGAGGACGGTGGCCACGCAGAGCAGGCGCGCCTGCGCGGCGAGGTCCTGCGGGCAAAGCGCGGGGCCGGCCCAGGCCAGCGACGCGATCATGCAGAGGTTGAGGCAGCCGGCGGCGATCTCGCCCAGTCCGAACCTGCCCAGCAGCTGGGCCGCCGAGGTCACGAGCGCGGCGGCGCAGATGAGCGGGAGGTACGGCAGGGTCCAGACGGTCAGCTCGGCGGCGAGGGAGCCGCGCGCGGACTCGACCAGGAACGAGAGCCCGAGCGCGACGCCCATGCCGAGGAGCATGATGCCGAGCATCCAAGGCAGGGTCCGGGCGAGCACGTCATTGAGGAACGCGAGCGCGGCGGGACGCCCCTCCCGCTCGAGCTTGCCGGCGAGCGGCGGCACCAGGGCGGTGGCGAGGGCGCCCTCGCCGAGGAGTCGCCGGAAGAGGTTGGGCACCTGGAAGGCGAGCAGGAAGGCGGAGGCGACCGCGCCGGCGCCGAAGGTCGCCGTCATCAGCTGGTCGCGGAACAGGCCGAGGACGCGCGACACCATCGTCCAGGAGGCCGTCCTGGCCATGTCCCGGTACTGGCGCGCCTGCTCGGCCATCGCTCAGGGCTGGAGCGCGGCGAACCCCTCGTCGAGGGCGGCGCGCAGCGCGGGGACCAGGTCGGACCGGGGGACCTCGACCTCGGCCCGGCTGGCCACGTCGCGCACCTTGGCGACGCCGCGGGCCACCTCGTCGCCCCCGTAGACGAGGGCGAGGCGGGCGCCCGCGGTCTCCGCGGCCTGCATGAGCTTGGGGAACTTGCCGTCGCGCAGGTTGTACTCGACGCGCAGGCCGGCGGCGCGGAGCGCGGCGACGTCGGCGAGGGCGGTCGCGCGGGCGTCGGCGCCGAGGATCGCGACGGACACATCGGGGCCGTCGGCGTAGCGCGGCGCGAGGCCGCGGGCCTCGAGCAGGTTGGCGACCGTGACGTCGCCCATGCCGAAGCCGACGGCGGGCAGGGCGGGCCCTCCCATGCGCTCGATCAGGCTGTCATAGCGGCCGCCGCCCGCGAGGGCGCGCTGCTCGCCCGCGGCGTCGAAGGCCTCGAAGACGAAGCCGGTGTAGTAGGCGAGGCCGCGGACGATGCCGAGGTCGACGCCGACGAGGTCGGCGACGCCGAGGGCGGCGAGGTGGCCGAGCAGCTCATGCCACTCGGCGAGGCGGGCGCGCACGGCGGGGTCGTCGCCGAGCGCGGCCTCGAGGCCGGGCAGGTCCCGGACGGCGGCGAGGCGCCGGGCCTCGGCGAGGATGCGGGCGGGATCGGCGGGCGCGTCGCCGAGGGCCTCCGCGAGCTGCGCGAGGAGCTCGGCATCGGTGGCGCGGCCGAGCTTGTCGACCGCGTTGAGGACGCCGGCGGCGCGCGCCTCGGGGACGCCGAGGGCGGCGAGGACGCGGAACCACAGGGTGCGGTCGGAGAGCCGGATGCGGAAGCTGTCGCGGGGCAGGCCGAAGCCCAGCAGGCAGTCGGCGCAGAGGGCGATGACCTCGGCGTCGGCCGAGGGGCCGGGCTCGCCCAGGAGGTCCGCGTTGAGCTGATGGAAGGCGCGGAGCCGCCCCTTCTGCTGCTTCTCGTAGCGGTAGCACTCGCCGATGGCGAACCAGCGGATGGGCTTGGGCAGGCCGTTGGCGCGCGCGGCGACCATGCGGGCGAGCGTGGGCGTCATCTCGGGCCTCAGGGTGACGGCGCGGTCGCCCTTGTCCGTGAAATTGAAGAGCTGGCGCACGATCTCGTCGCCGGACTTCGCGGTGAGGAGCTCGAGCGGCTCGAGGACGGGACCCTCCCATTCGCGGAAGCCGTAGCGGCGGCAGGCGCGGCGCCAGACCTCCTGGATGTGCCCGAGCGCCGCGCGCTCCTCGGGGTAGAAGGCCCGGAAGCCGGGAAGGGACTCGAACTTGGCCATGACGCGCGGGGCGGTCAGGCGGCGGGCGGCTCGGTGGGCGAGGCGCCGGGGGCGGGGGACGCCTGGAACCGGCCGATGTCCGTCTCGCGCAGGGCCTTCTTGAGTTCCTTGCCCGCCTTGAATTTTACCACGGCCCGTCGCGGGATGACCACGTCGGTCTCGGGCTTGTTCGGGTTGCGGCCGATGCGGCTCTCGCGGATCTGGACCTCGAACACGCCGAAGTTGCGCAGCTCGACATCGCGCCCCTGGAGCAGGGCCTCCTGGATGATCTCGAGCGTGCGCTGGACGGCGTCGCGGATGGCCTTCTGCGGATGGTTCGTCTCCTCGAAGATCTTCAGCACGATCTCGCGCTTGGTCAGGTTGGCAGGCTTGTTGCTCATGTCTCGGAAGTCCCATCCAAACACCTTCGGGGACCTTGGCAAGTCCCCTAAGACGAAGATTGGCAGGACCTTAGGCCGGCCTCACTCGAGGTTCTGGACCTGCTCCCGGATGCGCTCGACCTCGACCTTCGCCTCGAGCACCGCCTGGGTGGTGGCCAGCTCGGAGGCCTTGCTGCCGACGGTGTTCACCTCGCGGAGGAGCTCCTGGACGAGGAAATCGAGCGCCCGGCCGGGCGCGGCCTGGGCGAGGAGCCCCCTGCCCTGCTCCAGGTGGCTGCGCAGGCGGGTGATCTCCTCGGTGATGTCGGCGCGGTCGGCGTGCAGGGCGAGCTCGCGGAGCACGCGCTCATCGGAGGGGTCGACCCCGACGCCGAGGTCGGCCAGCCGACGGAGGAGTCGCTCCTTCTGCCGGGCAGGGCCGGCAGACGCGGAGGTCTCCATGACATCGACCAGGGAAGCGAGACGTCCGAGGCGTCCGAGCAGGTCGGCGACGAGGCTCGCGCCTTCCCGCTCGCGCATCGCCGCATGGGCGGCGAGCGCCGCGTCAACGGCGACCAGCAGCGCGGACAGGGAGGCGTCATCGAGGGGGGCGACGGCCGCGGAGGCCTGGCGCTCGCTCAGGCGGAGGAGGACATCCCAGTCGGGCTCGCCGGGGATGCCCGCCTTGTGGGCGAGGGCGCGCAACTGGGCGAGCGGCTCGGCGAGGTCGGCGGCGGCGAGCGGGCCGCGCTCGGGGACGATGCGGAGCGTGACCTTGCCGCGCTGGATGGCCGCGCGGACGCGCGCGGCGACCTCGGGCTCGGCCGCGGACCACTCGGAGGGAAGATGGATGACCGGGGCGAGGCCGCGCTGGTTGACGGAGGCGACCTCGACGGCGACACCGGTGGCGGCGAGGCGGGCGGTGGCGCGCCCGAAGCCGGTCATGGAACGAGGTCCGGGCATGTCAGAGCCGGATGTCGACGCCCATGGCCTTCGCTGCGGACCACACGTCCTTGTCACCGCGCCCCGAGAGGTTGATCAGGACGACCTTGTCGGCGCTCAGCTCCGCGGCGCGCCGGAAACCCCAGGCGAGGGCGTGGCTCGACTCGAGCGCGGGGATGATGCCCTCCGTGCGGGAAAGCAGCTGGAACGCCTCGAGCGTCTCGGCGTCGGTGGCGTGGCCGTAGCGGATCCGGCCGGCATCGTGGTAGTGGGCGTGCTCGGGCCCGACCGCGGCGTAGTCGAGGCCGGCCGACACCGAGTGGGTGCCCTCGATCTGGCCCTCGTCGTCCTGCAGCAGGTAGGTCATGCAGCCCTGGAGGACGCCGACCTTCCCGCCGGCGAAGCGCGCGGCGTGCTCGCCGCGGCGGATGCCGCGGCCGCCGGCCTCGACGCCGACCAGGGCGACGGAGGGGTCGTCGAGGTACTCGAAGAAGCTCCCGATGGCGTTGGAGCCGCCGCCGACGCAGGCGACGACCTCGTCGGGCAGGCGCCCCTCGGCCTCGAGCATCTGGGCGCGCGACTCCATGGAGATGACCCGGTGGAAATCGCGGACCATCCGGGGATAGGGATGGGACCCGTAGGCGGTGCCGAGGATGTAGTGGGTGTCGGCGACGTTGGTGACCCAGTCGCGCATGGCCTCGTTGACGGCCTCCTTGAGCGTGCGCTGGCCGGCCCCGACGCCGCGGACCTCGGCGCCCATGAGCCGCATGCGGTAGACGTTGAGGGCCTGGCGCTCCATGTCGGCCTCGCCCATGTAGATCACGGCCTTGAGGCCGAAGCGCGCGCAGACCGCGGCGGTCGCCGTGCCGTGCTGGCCGGCGCCGGTCTCGGCGATGATGCGGGTCTTGCCCATGCGGCGCGCGAGGAGCGCCTGGCCGATGACGTTGTTGATCTTGTGGGCGCCGGTATGGAGGAGGTCCTCGCGCTTGAGGTAGACCTTGGCCCCGCCGAGATGTCGCGTGAGCGTCTCCGCCAGGTAGAGACCGGTCGGCCGGCCCGCGTAGATGCGGAGCAGGCGCGCATATTCATCCCGGAAGGTCGCGTCGGCCCGGGCCTCGTCGTAGGCGCGCGAGAGCTCGAGGAGCGGGGTCATCAGGGTCTCGGGCACGAACATGCCGCCGTAGGCGCCGAACCGGCCGCGGGCGTCGGGCATTCGGAAACGGGGGGCGTCGGAGGCGATGAGGGGGGAGACCACGGCGTTCCCAGCAAAGGGGAGCGCGACGAAAGGTCAAAGCCCTAAGGCTTTCCCCTTCCCTGCCCCGCCCCGCGGGCTTATTCGGGGTGCATGACCGCCCGTTGGCTCCTCCTCCTGCTGGCCACGTCCGCCCTTTGCCGGGCGGCGGGCGAGACGCGCGAGGCTGCCGAGGTCCGCGCCGCCTTCACCGCGGAGCGCGCCGTCATCACCGGCGCCGTGGAGGGCGCGACGGAGTTCCTCCCGGTGTCCTCGACGGGCCACCTCATCCTCTCCAACAGGCTTCTCGGCGTGGATGATTCGACCGAGGTGTATGTCGCGGGGGTGGAGGACCGCTCAGGCCGGCCCGTGACCCTGAAGCGCGCCGCCGACGACTACCTCGTGATCATCCAGGTCGGCGCGATCCTCGCCGTCGTGGCCGCGTTCTGGCGCCGGTTCCGCGACCCCAACCCGCGGCTGATCCTCTCGGTGCTCGTCGCCTTCGTCCCCGCCGCGACGCTCGGCCTCCTGCTCAAGGACCTCATCGAGACCCATCTCTTCTCGGTCGAGGTCGTCGCGACCGCCCTGCTCGTCGGCGGCCTCGGCATGCTCTGGGCCGACAAGGCCTGGCCGCGCGAGGCGCCGCCGGCGCATGACGAGCTCGATGTCCTGACGCTGCCCCAGGCCTTCCGCATCGGCTGCTTCCAATGCCTGTCGCTGGTCCCGGGCACCAGCCGTTCGCTGGCCACGCTGGTGGGCGGCAGGGCCGCGGGGCTCTCGCACGCCGCGGCGGCCGAGTTCTCCTTCCTGCTGGGTTTCCTCACGCTCACCGCGGCCTCGGCCTACAAGGCGTGGAAGCTGGGCCCCGCGCTCGTCGCGATCTACCCCGCCGGCCCCGCCCTGCTCGGCCTGGCGGTCGCCTTCGTCGTCGCCTACGCGACGGCGGGCTGGCTGGTGCGCCACCTCCAGAGCCGCGGCTTCGTCCTCTTCGCCTGGTACCGCATCGCGCTGGGCGGCAGCCTCCTGCTCGTCCTGGCCGTCGCCCGGATGATCCGGGGCTGAGTCAGTTCCTCACCGCGCCCGGCTCGAAGGGCCGCTGGAAGACCTCCTTGAAGTCGTAGACCGCGGCGAAGTCCTCGGGACGGTCGTCGTCGGACTTGCCGAAAAGGCCCGAGTCGATGAGGTTGAAGACGATGTTGCCGACATCGGCGGTCCGCCTGACGCCCCAGTTGCCGAGCAAGGGGTAGGCCATCGGGCCATAGGCCTCGAGGCAATGCTGGCGGAAGCCCTCGAGGACCTGGGGGCCGCTGACATGGCGGCTGCGGGCCGAGGCCTTGGCGCCCTTCTTGGGCTCGCCGTGGACGAGGCGCTGCGCGTGGTCGAGACCGAGCCGCACCGCATGGTAGGCCTGCGGGCGGTAGCGCGGGTCCTTGCGGACGCAGTCGCGGATGGCTTCCTCGATGTCCATGCCGAGAGCGTGCGCGGGGACGTCCGCCGGGCAACGCCGAAAGCGGCCATGGTATAATGTCGGAATGATCGGCGCCATCGCGGGGGATATCATCGGGTCGGTGCATGAGTTCACGGACAACGCGGACCCGGATTTCCCGCTGTTCGCGCCGACCGCCTCGCCGACCGACGACTCGCTCCTGACCTGCGCCGTCGCCGCGGCCTGCCTCGAGGGCGCCGGACGTTACCGCGAGCACCTCCTGGATGCCTATGAGGCGGCCAACCGGGTGTCGGGCAGCGTGCCCATCGGGCCCGGCTGGGGCATGGGCTTCGCGGCCTGGGCGGACGCGCGCGGGCCTTCCGGACGCGACTCCTTCGGCAACGGCTCGGCCATGCGCGTCAGCGCCATCGGCTGGCTGCTCGACGACCGGGAGGCCATCCTCGCCGAGGCCGAGCGCTCCGCCCTGCCCTCGCACGCCCATCCGGAGGGGATCCGCGGCGCCCGCTGCGTGGCGCTGTGCGTGGCGACGGCCCGGCTCACGCGGGACCCGGCTGCCGTGCGCCGGGCGGCCGGGGAGTTCTACGGCGAGCTTCCCGAAATCGCGGCGATCCGCCGCGACCATCGCTACAACGAGACCTGCCAGGGCTGCGTGCCCGAGGCGCTGGCCATCGCCTGCGCCGCCCCCGACTACGAGTCGGCCGTGCGCCTCGCGTGCTCCATCCGCGGCGACGCGGACACGCTGGCGGCGATCGCCGGCGCCGTCGCGGAGGGGCTTCATGGGGTGCCCCGCGCCATCGCCCGCGAGGCGCGGTCGCGGCTGCGACGCTGGTATCCCCATGCGGAGCGCCAGCTGGCCGCCGCCCTCGGGCGTCTCGGTCGCTGAATCGGCTTCAAAAGCCCGGTCGCCCGGGTAGGGTCGTCCCATGCCCGCGTCACCCCGCGCCGCCTGGATCCTCGCCCTGCTCGCGCTCGCCCCGCTCGGCGCCCAGGAGCATCTCCGCCACATCGCCGATTGCCGGGTGACCTGGGACACCCCCTCCGCGCGCGCGGTGGACGCCATGCCGCTGCCGGGCTCCAAGGGCGCCCTCGCCTGGGTGCGATTTTCCGAGGGCGCGCTGCGCCTCCGTCCGGCCCACGGCGGCGCCATCACCGAGGATGAGACCTACGGCTCGCTCGGCCACGTCCGCGTCGCCCCCGAGGGCGTCGACCTTTCCCACCCCCGCAGCTTCCGGCAGACCCTCCTCCCGGACGAGGGCGCGATGACGCTCGAGGTCGTCGCCGCCGACGGCACCAAGGTCTCGTGGCGCCTGTGGTTCGGCGCCGAGACGCTGGTGATCGAGACCCGTCTCTCCCGCCCGGCGCCTTTGGTCGCCGCCTTCGGCCATGCCTCGGTCAACCCCGCGCTGCGCGGTGATGACCGCGTCGACGTCGTCGACGGCGCCCTGCTCTATGCGCACCGCAACGCCGGCGCGCGACGCACCCGGCAGCTTGCCGGCGAGCAGGGCCAGGATGCGGCCAAGCTCGGCCCGGTCGTGGCGACGCGGAGCTACGGTCTCGCCATCGCCGCCGATCGTCGCCCCGCCTGGCGGCCGCCTTTCCCCGCCACCGTCGAGGGCATCCCGGGCCACGAATGGATCGGCGTGCTGCCGGCATCCGCCGAGCATATCCTGACCGTCACCCTCGGGGCATCCCCCGGACTCGCGCCCGAGGACCTCGCACGCCGCGGCAACAACGTGGCCAGCGGCGAGGTCCTTCCCTCGGTGCGCCTCGTCGCGGAGCAGCGCTGGGAGGATTTCTGGCGACGGGGCGGCATCGCCATCAACGCCAAGGCCGGTCCCTCCGACACCGCCCACCAGGTCGGGCGCAACCACACGCTCGCGCGCTTCCTCCTCGCCGCCAACCAAGGGGCCGAGCTTCCGCCGCCCCCCCGCGGGGGCCTTTCCGACCCGAGGGGCGGACGCCCCGTCGGCTGGACGGGACAGGGACTGCGCATGGTGGGTTGGGCGGCGGTTGCGGGTGGCGATGACGACCTCCTGACGCCGGTGCTCCGTCTCTATCGCGACCGCCACGGCGCCGCCAAGGCCCGCGCCGCCCTCGCCAAGGTCCCGGGCGCGCTCTACCCCGAGGCGATCACCCTCGCGGGTCTCTCGGCGGTGCCGACCGGAACGGATGGGATGCCGCGCGATCCGGTCCTTTCCCGCCACCTGACGAGCCCGGTCGAATTCGCCTGGATGGCGGCGCGCGCGCGCCTCGACCTCGGGCGCGACCTCCGGGCGGACCTACCCTGGATGCTCGACGCCGTCCGCGCGATCGAGGGCCTCCACACGCCGAAGCCGGCGCCGGCGAAGCCGACCAAGGGGGCGACCGCGCCGACGACGGCGCCCGCGCCCGGCCCCCTCGTGCTGCAGCCCGCCTCGGCGCTGGGAGTCTGCCCCGGAGCGACCAATCCCGCCGACCTCGTGGCGGGGCTCCGCGCGCTCACGTCCCACCTCGCGACCTCCGACCAAGTCGGCCAAGGCGACAAGGAGGCCATGGCGGCCCTCGGCGCCCGGCTGCCGGAACTGCCCATCGGCAGGCGCGGGGAGACCGAGTTCCTGCTGCCGGCGGCCAAGGCGCCGCGGATCGTCGGAGCGACCGAACTTCCCGAGCTGCACGCGGCATGGCCCTTCGGCCTCGTCGGCGTCGCCGCGCCGACCGGCCTCGAGCTGGCGCAGGCCACCTGGGAGCTGGCCAAGGAGCCGAGGGGCGAACCCCGGAAGGCGGTGTCGCTTCGCCGCGGGGATGTGTCCGGTCAACCGACCTTGGCCATCCTCGCCTCGCTCGGGCTGGCGGAAGAGGCCGGCAAGGCGGCGATCGCCAAGATGGCCGACGCCGCGTCGTCCGCCCGCTTCCCCCTCATCCATGGCGCCGCGGAGGAAGGGCCGGACCTCGCCTCGCTGGGCGCGGGCATGGCCGGCCTGCATGCGATGCTCGTGGCCTCGGAGCCCGATCCCAAGGGGCGCCTCTTCCTCCTGCCTGCCTGGCCGCGGAACTGGGATGTCACCTTCCGCGTGCGCGCCCCCGGCGGCACGATCGTCGACGGCACGGTCGAGTCCGGCAAGCTGGTGAGGCTCGTGACGACGCCGGTGGAGCGGCGCGACGACATCGTGCTGCCCGAGGGCTGGAGCCTGCCGCCTCGCTGAGGTCAGCGGCGATCCCAGCGCTCGAGACGGCACGTGAACCCGCCGAGGTCGACCTCGGTCGTGGAGACGAGCCGGAGGCGGTCGTCGGGTGCGCCGACGCGGACGGGATTGGCCAGGACGAGGCGACCTCCCGGCGCCAGCACCTCGGCGGCGGCGGCGAAAAGGCCGGCGATGAGGCCCTTGAGGTCCTTGACCGGGACGCGGCGACCCATGGGCGGATTGGTGATGACAAGGCCGACCGTTCCGGCGGTGAGTTCCGGAACCTTGGCATGCTCGCGGAAGTCCGCGACCATCAGGCGCGCGCGGACGCCGGCCAGACCGGCCGCCTCGAGGTTGGCGCGGGCGATGGCCACGGCCTCCGGGTCGAGGTCGCCGCCGACGAGCAGCGAGGCGCCGCCGAGGAGTCCGCGCTCGACCAGTTCCTGGCCCGAGCCGCAGAAGGGATCCCAGGCGACCTCGCCGTCGCGCCCGCCGGCGAGTCGCGCCATGGCGGCGGCGAGCGGCGGGTGCGAGGCCGCCGGGACGTCGCCGGTGCGATACGCGAAACGCGGATCGGGCGTGAGGCGGGGGCGCAGCTCGAGACGCACCCCGCCGGCGATGGGCAGGAGGTCGAGCGACCAGGGCGCCCCGCGCGGGTCATTGAGGAGGTCCGGGGCGAGCGCGCGCGTGGCGTCGCCGACCGCGCGGAGGAACGCGGCGTCGGCGAGGTCGTCGGGCGCCTCGATGCGGAAACGCGCCGCGCCGACCGTGGCGCCGCGCAGGACGGCGGCGCCGACGGGACCGGACAGGCGCAGGGCGATCGGCTGCACGGCGGCCGCGGCGGTCCGCGCCTTGACGTCGCCGAGGACGATGGCGAACGAGGCCGCGACGCGGGGAAGCAGGAGGTCCGCCACCCGGCGACGACCATCCGTACGGACGAGGATGCGCCCGGGCTGGACGGCGAGGACGCGGAAGGCGGGCAGGCGCTCGGCGATCTCCCCGGCGAGGATCGCCTCGAGACCGGAGCGGCAACGGAAGGCGACCTCGATGTCCGGGGGCAGCAGCGCCCCGGTCGCGATGGCTCCCGGCTGCTCCTCGCGGGCGGCGCGGGCGAGCACCCGGCCCACCTCCTCCGGCTCGGCGGCGCCGGCATCCAGCGTCGCCCGGCCCCCGACCTTGCCCAGCGCCTCGCGGAGCACCCGGCGCTCGCTGTCGCCCGCGGCCGCCGCGAGGCGCCCGAGCAACGCGCCCTCGGCGCCGCGGTCATCCCCGAGCTTCGGGAGCGCCGCCGCCGCGTAGCGGCGGATCTTCTCCGAGGGGTCGGCGAGGAGACCCCTCAGCCATTCGCGGGCGCGGGCCTTGCCCGCCTCGTCGCCCCTGTCGGCGAAGGCGACGCCGACGGCGCGCACCACCGCCGCGCGGCGCGAGCGCTCGGGCTCGGCCAGGCGGGCGAGCGCGAGGGCCTCCTGCCAGAGCTCCTCGCAGGGACGCCCGCGGAGGGCGCGATAGAGCTCGTTGTCGGATTTCACGGGGCGACCATCGCGGCTGGGCGGCCCGCCTCCAAGCCGATACTTGGGCTCAGCCGACGCGGACCACGCGGAAGCCGAGCTTCCAGAGGATCGCGAGGACCGCCGCGACGCCGACGAGCGCCGCGAGGATCCGCGCGCCGTTGCCGGCCAGGAGACCGAGGACCTCCCACTTCAGGCCGCGGTCGAAATCGGCATCGCCGGCGAGGTAGGCCGCGAAGACCGGCTCGGCCTCGGCAAGGGTGAGTTCCCGGCGGCACCTGAGGTATTCCCTGCCGGCGCCCTTCTTCTTGCGGACCCTGAGCCGTCCCGGCGAGGCGCCCGCGACCGCCTCGAGGAACTCCTCCGGGGCCTTCGCGAGCCGCAGGTCGGCGTCCCGCCCCGAGGCGACGGCGCGAAGGGACGTGAGGAGCTCCGTCTCCGTGGGATTGTGGAGGTCGACCTCATCCGTCGTGAGGTGGCAGCTCGGGGCGTGATGGGACATGCGACGGGTTTGGCCGGGGGCTCCCACTGGTGGTCGGGGCGAGAGGATTCGAACCTCCGACCTCTTGTACCCGAAACAAGCGCGCTAGCCAGACTGCGCTACGCCCCGAACCAGTGGAAGGGGATACACGCAGGCGGTTAGGCGGGGGGCAAGGAAAAAGGGGTCGCCCCGCGGCCGGGCGCGGGCATGATGACAGGATGCAACCGCGTCCGCCGGCGACGATCGAGGTGCGGCTGGCGACCGCCGCCCAGCTCTTCAACTCGATGGACCCATCCCCCTTCCATGAGCGGGACCTCGACCACGACGCGGAGGCCTTCATCGTCGGCTGGGCGCGCGAGCTCCCCGCGGAGGCCGAGATCCGGCTGCTCGTCACCCTTCGCAGCTGCGACGACCTCACGGTGGGCGAGCGCATCCGGGACTCGGTGCGCAACTACTTCGCGGCCCGCGAGGCCTCGGTCCGCCGCGACCTCCGGCTCCTGCTCGCCGAGGGTCGGACGGCGCTGGGCATCGGGCTGGCCTTCCTTGGACTCACCTTGACGCTCGCCCGGTTGGTTCCAGCCGAGGCGGCCTGGGGCGGCATCGTCCGCGAGGGCCTCACCATCTGCGGCTGGGTCGGCATGTGGCGCCCCCTCGAGATCCATCTCTATCGGTGGTGGCCCCTGCTCCGCGAGGCCCGCCTGCATCGCCGGATCTCCCTCGCGGAGGTCGTCGTGCGGGTCGCGCCCTGAGGTTTTGCAGTTTTTTTACCCCGGCGATTGACATTCCGCGCGGCGGCGTCCAACCGTCCACTTCCGGCATGCAGAATTTCGCCAATCAGTGCCTCGACCTGGCGCGGTCCCTCCTCCAGCAGAACCTCGGCGCGGTCGCGGCCGACGGCACGGTGACCCCGGTCGCCGGCGAGCGCATGCGGGCCGACGAGCCCGGCCACGTGGCCCTCGCCCTGGGCGAATACCACCGGGCCACCAACGACACCGCGATCGGCAAGACCGACATCGTCGAGCTGACCGCGCGCTGCATCCGCGCGCAGATCGCCCTCAAGGAGGGCTCGGACAACGGGCTCGCCTACGCCTGCCTCGGCCTCCTGTCCTTCGGCGCCTCCAAGGAGCGCAACCTTGTCTGGGACAAGCTCGACGCCGCGACCCGGGAGGCCATCGCCGCCCGCCTCGCCGAGGAGCAGGTCCACGCCAACCATTTCCAGGCCTTCGACATCGCCAAGGCGGTCTGCCGGTTCTCCCTCGGGATGACCGACAAGGACACCTCCGGCGCCCTGGTCGACCGCCTCATCGACGGCATCGCCGCCTCGAGCACCGGCGGTTACCTCGATGACGCCCCCAAGGCGGGCAACCCGGAGGCGCTCGGCGGCTGCTTCGACCTCTACGGTCTCGTCGCCCTCGTCTTCGCCCGCCAGGCGCTCCAGCTGCACGCGAGCCCGTCCGCGCGCGACGCGAAGTTGCCGAAGCTCCGGACCAACGCCGAGAAGTACGTCCGCCTGCTCCTCGAGACCGCCCGCGAGGACGGCCTCGGCTGGACGCACGGCCGCGGCATCGGCGCCTACGGCCAGCTCCACCCCGTCTCGGTGCTCCTGCAGGCGCTGCGCGACCGCTGGGTCCCCGCCGACAAGGAGCCGCAGGCGCGGGACCTCGTCCGCCGCCTGTTCACCCATTTCTACGGCGCCTTCGTGGACCTCGAGCACGGCGTGCTGGTGATCCGCGACGAGGAGCGCGACACCATCCCCGGCCACACCACGCGGATGGCGAACTTCGACGCCTCGCGCTACCTGTGCCAATGGTCGCGCCTCGCCAAGACGATCGGCGGGCCGCTCACCGTCCTCGCCCCGTCCGCCGGTCAGCCCAGTTGCCGCTACTTCCCGTTCGACCGGCGCCCCGGCAAGGAGCAGGGCCTCTGCGTCTACTCCGACCCCGCCAGCGGGCTGCACGTCCACCTCCCCCTGGTCTCCGGCGGCGGGCGCGCGCTCAGCGACTCCCTGGCCTTCCCCCACATGCCCGGGGTCATGGACTGGCCGGTGCAGGCGGCTCGCCCCTGCTTCATCCCCCACTTCCGCATCGCGGGGCGCGAGGTCACGCCCTCCTTCGCGGGCAAGAACGTCCAGGTGGCCATGGGCAACCGCGGCGCCTTCCTCTTCCGCTATGAGATGCCCGACCTCATGGACATCCAGGAGCGGACGCTGCCCGACCTGGCCGCGCTCCGCGTCGAATGGGAGTTCGCCGGCGCCAAGGTGACCGGACGCTTCACGATCGTCGCCCGCGCGCCCTTCGCGCTCGAGTCCTTCCGCCTCGTCCTGCCCATCGCCTACCCGCACTCGCGGCTCAACGCCCACGGCGCCCGGTCGCTCGGCGCGGAGTTCCACCGCTGCCAGGTGACGCGCGACGACCTCGGCGGCGCCTGGGGCGAGCTGGAGACCGTGGCGTCCGACCCCTCGCACCGCACCTGCTGGGGCAAGATCCACTACTACCAGGTCTACGAGCGGGACAATCCGCTGCAGATCCGCGCCGGCCAGGCGCTGGGCATCGAGGTCAGCTACGAGCCCGACGTCGTCCGCGGCTGATCAGGCCTCGAGCACGAAGGTCACCGGACCGTCGTTCTCCAGCGCGACCCTCATGTCGGCGCCGAAGACCCCCGTGGGCACCGCGCGCCCGAGCTCGCCCTCGAGGGCCCGCGCGAACGCGTCGAAGAGCCCCCGCGCCGATGCCGGCGGCTCCGCCCGGTGGAAGGAGGGGCGGTTGCCCTTGGAGAAATCCCCGAGCAGGGTGAACTGGCTCACGGCGAGGGCATCGCCGCCGACCTCATCAAGGCGCAGGGAGAGCCGGCCGTCGGCATCCGGGAAGACGCGCATCTTCGCGACACGCGCGGCGAGGGCGGCGCCCTGGGCCTCGGTGTCCCCCTGGGCGATGCCGACGAGCAGGAGGAGGCCCCTGCCGATGCGGGCGACCTCCCTGCCCTCGACCTGGACGCTGGCGTGCGACACGCGCTGGACGACGATGACCATGGGGCATCCTGTGGGCGCAAGCGCCTGCGGACAAGCGACTTCCGACACCCCTTGACGCGACGGTCGCTTGCGGCATTGTCGTCCCTTCGCCTTGGAACTCACCCTCATCGGCCTGTCCATCCTCGTCACCGCGGTCTTCGCGATGGCGGAGATCGCCTTGGTCTCGGCCAATCGCCAGCGCCTCGTCCAGCGGGCGGCCCTGGGTAGCCTCGGGGCCCGGCAGGCCCTGGCCCTGCTCGGCGAGCCGACCCGCCTGCTCTCGACCATCGAGACCGGGATCACGTTCGCCGGGGTGCTCGGGTCCATCTACGCCGGCGCGCCGCTGGCCGACCGCATCACCCCGTGGCTCGCGGCCTCGTCGCTCGAGCCGGTCCGCCTCCACGCCGACGCCCTCGCCGAGGGTCTCGTCTCGCTCTGTCTCGGCACCGCGACGATCGTCCTCGGCTCGCTCGTCCCCAAGCGGCTCGCGCTGCAGCACCCCGAGGCCATCTCCGTCCTGCTCGCGCCGCCGATGCGCTGGGTGGCCATCGCCGCCGCGCCGCTCATCCGGGCGATGAGCTGGACCGCCGACAGGGTGCTCGGCCTGTTCGGCGTCTCCCGCCAGGGACGGGACGGCGTCACGGAGGACGAGGTCCGGCTGCTCATCGACCAGGGCATCGCCTCCGGCGTCTTCCACGAGGGGGAGCGGCGGATGGTCGCCGGGGCCCTCGCGCTGGACTCGACGACGGCCGAGCAGCTCATGACGCCCACGAACCGCGTCGTCTGGCTCAACCTCGACGAGCCCGACGAGGTCAACTGGCGCAAGGTGGTCGCGTCGGGTCACACCTGGTTCCCCGTCTTCCGCGGGAGCGCGGACCGGGCCCTCGGGGTCGTCTCCGTCAAGCGGCTCTGGGCCAACCTCGCGCTGACCGGGACGGCCGTCGTCAAGGATGTCGTCACCCCGGCGCCGTCCGTCCCCCCGACCCTGACCGCGACCCAGCTCCTCGAGCGCTTCCGCGCGGAGAAGATCCACCTCGCGCTCGTCGAGGACGAGTTCGGCCGCGTCCGCGGCGTGGTCTCGCTCAACGACGTGCTGGAGCGGATCGTGGGCGAGCTCCCCGGCGAGCTCGCGCCCGTGCGCGACAGCAAGGTGCGCCGCCGCGACGACGGCACGCTCATCATCGACGCCCTGCTCCCCGTGGCACGATTCCGGGAGGCGGCCGGCCTCGCCGAGCCCCTCGAGGGCGAGCTCGCCGGGCGCTTCACCACGGTGGCCGGGTTCATCCAGCGCAGCCTCGGGCGCCTGCCTGTCGAGGGCGACACCGTCACGGTCGGCGGCCTCGTCATCGAGGTGGTCGACATGGACGGCCACCGCATCGACAAGGTGCTCGTGACGCCCGCCGCCTCGGCGCCCTCCGCCCGCTGACCCCATGCCCCTCGCCGTCCGCATCATCCCCTGCCTCGACGTCCACGCCGGCCGCGTGGTCAAGGGCGTCCGCTTCGGCGACCTCCGCGACGCGGGCGACCCCGTGGCCGTCGCCGCCGCCTACGAGGCCCAGGGGGCCGACGAGCTGGTGTTCCTCGACATCACGGCCTCGAGCGACGGCCGGCGGACGATGATCGACGTCGTCGAGCGCACCGCGGACCAGGTCTTCATGCCGCTGACCGTCGGCGGCGGCCTCCGCTCCGTCGACGACATCCGCGCCATGCTCCACGCGGGCGCGGACAAGGTCCATTTCGACACCCGCTTTGCCCGCTACCGCGCCGACGGCTCGG
>VFQT010001908.1_pt1 | contig 23047 bp, 17 predicted proteins | sample 3512381 | NCBI WGS metagenome assembly VFQT01 (sample SAMN10412376, study PRJNA504923) | tailings metagenome | isolation source: Relicate 2 Philex TSF3 active mining site | place: Philippines: Tuba, Benguet | collected 2017-08-29
TCGGAGGCGATGGCACCATGAATCAATTCGTCAATCGGTACCCCGACATACCATTGCCCATTGGATTGCTGAAGGGCGGTACCGGAAACGATTTTCATTGGCTGCTTTACGGGGACATAACGATATCGGAACAGGTGGAGTTCATGCTCAGAGCCGAACCGGTGCCCATCGATCTCGGCACTTGCAACGACCGTTATTTTATCAACGGGATCGGGATTGGATTCGAAGGGGCCGTGGCCTGCGCCCTGACCGGAAAACGAAAACGTCCGGGAAAGACCTCCTTCATGATCGCAGTGTTGCGCAAGATCCTGGGTTATCGGTGTGCGTCGTTTGAAATTGAATACAATGGTCGGCGGGAGACCGGTAAATTTCTGCTGGTGGACCTGAGCAATGGAAGTCGAGCCGGCGGGGGCTTCCACGTTGCACCGGTCGCGCGTCCGGATGACGGGTATCTGGATCTGATCACCGCCGGACCGCTCAGTCCCTTACAACGCCTTAGGTATCTTCCGGTCATTGAGCACGGAAAACATCTTCATCTCCCTTTCGTCCACCATGAGCGGCTGCGATCCATTTCCATCGGATCGAGTAGCGTTCTGCAGTACCATTGCGACGGCGAGTATGCGGAAGTCCATCGACTGGAGATCGGCATCCTGCCCGGGCGGCTCAGGTTCTTGTGCAAGCCATTGGCGTGATCACATGACGAATCCAGCATGACAACCACGTACCTTTGCGCGTCAATCAAACTGCAGGGAAATTGTCAAACGCACAAATAGACACTTCGGCATTGAAGGTGCCCGTGAAAAAGACCGTCACCGCCGTGAGTGTCTTCTTTTTCATTCAGGGCGTGGTTTTTGGGAGTTGGGCCAGTCGCATTCCGGATCTCAAGGACAAGCTACACCTCGGAGAAGGTGCCCTGGGTACCATCCTCTTCATGCTTCCCATGGGCCAGTTGACCATGATGCCGTTCAGCGGACGCCTGGTCACCCGTTTCGGAAGTCGTAACGTGCTGCGGATCGCCCTGATGGGATACTCTTTCATCCTGCTGCTCATTGGTCAGGTTCAGGAAGCCTGGCAACTTCCGGTCTGTCTCTATCTTTTTGGATTGATCGGGAATTTGTGCAACATCTCTGTCAATACCCAGGGCGTCAATGCTGAAAGTATTCATCACAGACCCATTTTCACCACCTTCCATGGTCTGTGGAGCCTCGGCGGTTTCACGGGTGCGCTTACAGGTTGGCTGATGATCCGGTACGGCATCGATCCGGCCACCCACTTTCCGTTCGTCACACTGTTCGTTTGGGTGAATGATTACATCTTTCAACGCAACCTCATTCCAAAGCGCGCGGTCAGTTCCGTGATCCCCAGGTACAGATTCCGGCTTCCGGAAGGACAGTTGCTGCTGCTTGGCCTCATTGCATTCTGTACGATGAGTGTGGAGGGGTGCATGTTCGACTGGACGGGTGTTTACTTCCGGGAAGTGGTAGGCGCTGATGAAAGATTCGTTTCGGCTGGCTATGCCGCCTTCATGATCACCATGTCTGCCGGACGATTCATGGGAGACGGGATGTCTGCCCGATGGGGTCGGAGAAGATGGGTGATGATCAGTGCCGGACTGATCACCATGGGCATCGGACTGACGGCATTGATGCCTGTGCTGTTGCCTTCCGTCATCGGATGCATGCTCACCGGGATCGGGGTCAGCAGCATCATCCCCCTGGTTTATAGTACGGCTGGAAAAGATACCAAGATCGCCAGTGGCATCGCCATCGCCAGCGTTGCGGGTATCGGTTACCTCGGTTTTTTACTCGGACCTCCCATCATCGGTCATATTGCCGAAGCCGTAGGCCTGAGATATTCCTTCGCCCTCATGGCGCTGGGAGGCCTCGCCATCTTCTGGCTGGTCGGAAAGAAGCGGGCCCTGGACTGATCATTGGCCGGTATGCTTCTTTCCTCCGCTTTCCATATATTCGTTCAAACGAACGATATGACTGCCCGAAAGTTTTTACCATTCCTGTTGATCATGACAACCATGCTGGCCGCAACCCTTCCCGTTAAGTCCAAAAAAGTCATCTTTTTTGGAGATTCCATCACCCAGGCGGGTGTCAACCCCGGCGGTTATATCGTGAAGATGGATTCCATTATCAAGGCGGCAGGACTTTCGGATCAGTATCAACTAATTGGCGCAGGCATTGGCGGAAATAAGATCTACGATCTTTATCTGCGAATGGAGCAGGATGTGCTCGCAAAATCTCCGGACATCGTCGTGGTCTATATCGGTGTTAACGATGTCTGGCACAAGAGTAGTTCCGGAACCGGCACCGACTACGACAAGTTCGGTCGCTTCTACGAGGCGGTCGTCAAGAAGTTGCAGGCAGCGGGCATCCGCGTGATCCTGGCCACACCCGCCGTTATTGGAGAGCGACATGATAACAGCAATGCACAGGATGGGGATCTGAATCATTACAGCAACTGGATCAGAAAATATGCATCCGCCAACGGATTGCCCCTGGTGGATCTCCGAAGCAGTTTTCAGTCATATAGCCGAGCAAACAATCCCCGGAATGAAGAGAGGGGCATCCTTACAACGGACAGGGTTCATCTGAATGCAGCGGGCAATCTGTTGGTAGCAGAAGAGATGTGGAAAGTCATCCGCGGCTTGAACTGACAAGACCTTCCCTGACTCAAATTGTTACCGATACCTGTGCTTCCGAATGCTTGAATAGCATAGGTGAGTGTTCGGGTTTCGGCTGACTTCCGTTGGACAGGATCTCCTTGATCTGTTGAAAGCGATGGCTCCAGGTATGTTTCGAGACCAATTCCCTGTAATTACGTTCTATCAACGGAATGTACGCATGGTAATGTTTCAGCAGATCCTCGATCTGATCCTCCGCATTATCCCAGTCGATCTCTATCACCGGATTGTACCCGAAAAGCGTGATCATCTCAGTGGGAGCGTGACCCAGGATCAGACACTTGGATGCCATGGACTGGAGGTATCGCATGGTCATCGTCTCCACATGTCCGGATCGCTCCGGATGTGTTATGCTCCCGGGTACGCACACAGAGATCTTCGTCCGTGCCAAACCATCGATCAAACCTTGCCTGTCAGGGAAAATGAAATGACCCTTGACCACTTCAAACATATAGGTCCGATCTAAGCGTTGAAGGGCCGGCAGGATCCTTTCGTGGTACTGATCATATTTCCTTCCGAACGCCAGTACGTCTATGTTCTTTTTATCATAGCGGGCATATTTGTATGCTGCAGGGTCAATGCCCTCGGGTACATGATGGAACATTTTACGATTCAACAGATCATTCAGATCATCTGCGGAACGACTGGCACTTACGAAAACGTGGTCGATCTTGAATTCATTCACAAAACGGATGATCCGATGATATTCTTTCGGCCAGGCATCGAAAAGGTAGACCATCCGGGCATGTGAAGTACAGTCGGCGTGTGGCAGATATTTTTGTTTGTCGAGACCCATTAAAATGGCAAATATGCTCTTTGGGTCATTTATCGGATCCTTTAAATGCCTGCTCCTTGTGGCCGGAAAGCGTTCCATTCCGGCGACTTTTTTCAATTTTCTTTTGAACTTGAGGAGCAGTTGAGAAAGGCCGGATAAGTCCATCGGTCGTACCGCAGGATCTTGGAGGATAGCTTTCTCAAATAGCCAAATATCTTCAGCGAGTATGCTTCGCTGGGTGTTTCCCTGAAGAATTAGCTGCATATGAGGTGTTTTTAAGGAAATCCGAGGGAAGAGATCAACTCACAGGTGATAAAAACTATCACCGTTCCTGTCGGAATCCCGCATTCGCAATTCGCTCTTGTTCAGTATATCGTCATAGGTTGAAAGCAAAGAACTGAACAAAATTACCGAAAGCCTAAGGCAACTGCGTTGGACTAAACGAAACTTGTAACCATTATTCTATGAATGAACAATTTTATCGTGATGGCTATTGACATTACCAATCATCAGCTCTATCTTTCGCCTTTGTAGTACGTCTGTACCTATTTCATTAATCACAGATGCACATTTCTGGCATCAATGATGACGAACGAAGGTTGAGATGTACGACATCATCCCCACCTCTGCCCCTTAAAGAGCCATTGCTCCTCTAACACATCAGTTTACAACAATCTGTATTCACATTTCTGTCATGCGTTTAATCACGCAAACAGGAACGCGGGTCTAAAGCACTGTACCGATGAAAATGAGGATCGCCACGCGTACGCGCCAATTTCAGGAGGATAAGAACCTGATCGTTTATCGCAGATCAGAATCAGGCCAATCTGCTACCATAGTCAACAATAATAGATTCAGTCAGCCCAGATCGCACAACACAAGCTGCGCACCGCAGTCGTCAGATATCTTTCCGATCAGATTTCCAATAGAAAAAAGTTTGTCCGACAAGATCAGTCAATTTCAGCGGCGGTACCCAGAACCAACGGTCATTGAATCTGTCGAAGTGCTGAGACTTCAAAGGTTGGACGATTGAATACGGGCTTTTCTCGAGTTTCGAACCAGATGATGATCTTTAGTGCTCAGATCATCATCAGTAGTCTATGACCTGTTCCTGAATTTGCTCGGGCATCGCGCGCCATTCGTATTTTTGGTTGCGTAATTGCGGTTCAAATCCCGCTTCCCTGATGGCATCCTGCATCGTGCGATAGGTGAATCGATGCGGTGCACCTGCCGCACTTACCACGTTTTCCTCGATCATGATGCTGCCGAAATCATTGGCACCGGCATGCAGACATATCTGTGCGACTTTTTTCCCGACGGTCAGCCATGATGCCTGTATATTCTTCACGTTGGGGAGCATGATCCGGCTGATGGAGATCATTCTGATGTATTCTTCGGGTGTCGTCAGGTTCTGGACCCCGCGGATCCTGGCCAGCAGGGTATCGACATCCTGGAAAGTCCAGGGGATGAATGCCAGGAATCCCTTCGCATGCTCCGGCTTCCTGCCCTGCACTTCCCGGATGCGCACCAGATGCTCAAATCGCTCTTCCAGGGTCTCCACATGACCGAACATCATGGTAGCTGAGGTCGTGATATCCTGCTGATGGGCCTCTGCCATTACGTCCAGCCATTCCTGGGCACCACACTTCCCTTTGCTGATCAGCCGGCGAACCCGATCCACCAGGATCTCGGCACCGGCTCCCGGCAGGGAGTCAAGACCTGCTTCCTTCAGGGCTTTCAGCACTTCCCGATGCGTGGATTTTTCCAGCTTCGTGATGTGTGCAATTTCGGGCGGTCCGAGTGCATGCAGGCGTATCTCGGGGAATTCCTCCTTGATCTTACGGAAGGTATCTGTATAGAATGCAAGCCCCAGTTCCGGATGATGCCCCCCCTGTAACAGCAATTGATCACCTCCATATTTCAGGGTTTCCTGAATTTTCACCCGATAGGTGTCCATGTCGGTGATGTAAGCTTCTGCATGTCCGGGTATGCGATAGAAATTGCAGAACTTGCAATTCGCCACGCAAACGTTGGTGGTATTCACATTCCGGTCGATCTGCCATGTAACCTTTCCATGGGGCACCTGGATCTTTCTCAACTCGTCTGCTATCTGCATCAATTCAGTCAGTGGAGCCTCACGGAACAGGAACAAACCTTCCTCCGCTGTCAGCCACTCAAATGCCAATGCTTTTTGATACAAGGTCGAAAGATCGTACATAGATGTAAATGTATTTGCAAAGGTACGGAAGCCAAGACACTCCACTTCTGCAACAATGCAACCCTTTCTGTGGTTTTATCATCCATACCTTTAGGCAGTGGCGCCAGGCCCGCCGGTCAGCATCCCTTCTCCAAACCTTTACTGAGCATGCCCTATAAATTGATAATCATCATTTTATACCTCCTTTTTGTGAACGGTGCACGGGCGGCGCCATTCACGGCGGAGCAACCATCTCAATGGATCACCAGCGTCCGGCTCCAGCCGCTGACAGGTGGTGTGATGTACATCCGGGCCGTGGTCAATGGCTATCCTGACAGTCTGAACTTCATTCTGGACACCGGCAGTGGCGGCATCTCCCTCGATTCCGCTGCCTGCGCCCGCTGGAATATGCCCATCCGACCTTCAGACAAGACGATCCGGGGGATAGCCGGCGTCCGAAAGGTGAGCTTTCTTTATGATGCGAGCCTGCACCTCCCCGGGCTCTCGGTCGATAGCCTGAATTTCCATGTGAATGATTACGAGATCCTGTCCAGTGTCTATGGCATAAGGGTTGACGGAATCATTGGTTACAGTTTCTTCAATCGGTACATCGTCCGGCTTGATTATGATATCATGCAGATGGACGTATTCACCCAGGGAGAATATCTTTATCCGCGTGGTGGCCATCTCCTGCGCCCACTGCTCACCAATATCCCCATTCAGACGGCATCTGTTCAGGATGCCCGCTGGCTGTCAGGCCGCTTCTACTTCGATTCAGGTGCGGGTCTGGCGCTGCTTCTTTCAGAATCTTACATACGGGACAGCAGTGTGCTGGCCAACAAAAAGAAACAGCCACTCATCACACAGGCTGAAGGCGTCGGCGGAAAAATGACCATGCGGATCACTACGGTACGGAAGTTCCGCCTGGGCCCCTACATGTTCAGACGCGTACCGACATTCCTCTTTGAAGATCCTTACAATATCACCAACTACCCATTTCTGGGCGGCCTGATCGGCAACGACATCCTCCGTCGATTCAATACGGTGATCAATTATGCAAAGCGGGAGATCCATATCATCCCCAACAAACATCTGCGCGAACCTTTCGACTATTCTTACACCGGACTCGGCATTTATCAGATCGATGGCCGGGTCATCGTGGAAGATGTACTGCCCGGATCCCCCGGAGAAAAAGCGGGTTTTCGGACCGGAGACATGATCCTTGCGATCAACAATGACATCTCGGGTAATATCCGGGTGTACAAGGAAATGTTGCAGCAAACCGGCGTGAAGTTGAGGTTCCTCGTCAGGAACGAAGATGGTATTCGTGTCCTCACGATGCGCCCGGCCCGAATATATTGATCTGCAGTTTTTCCTCAATTCGAAAAATTGGATTCCTCTTTTCGTAAATCATTTGTATGATGACCGTGAGAACTTTGCATCATGATCACAAACATTGGAATGAAAATGAGCGTATGCAGGATCTGCATTCTTTGTATGCTGTCCATCAATGCAGTGGGACAGCAGCCGTCAACCGTCGATACTTCGCATAACCATGTCCGTTATATGTCGGAGATCACGCTCGTGGGAAGAAACACGCGTACCGACATTCACTTTTTGCCAGAGATCGTGGGTACCACGATCAATGCCGGAAAGAAGAATGCCCTGATCGTAATGGACAATGTTCAGGGCAATGTCGTCAACAATACGATGCGTCAGGTCATGGCCAAAGTACCCGGCATTCAGATCTGGGAGAGCGATCCAAGCGGTATTCAGATCGGCATCGCCGCTCGTGGATTGAGTCCGAACAGAAGCTGGGAATTCAATGTCCGTCAGAACGGCTACGACATCAGCAGCGATCCGTTTGGGTACCCGGAAGCTTATTATACTCCACAACTCAACTCTGTACAGCGCATCCAGGTAGTGCGCGGTGCGGCGAGCCTTCAGTATGGCCCACAGTTTGGCGGGCTCGTCAACTTTATATTGAAGGATGGATCCGAAGCAACCAAACCCTTCCAATACGAAACCCAGCAGACCCTGGGTAGTTTTAATTTATTCAACACTTACCACGCAGTTGGCGGCAAAACGGAAAAAGTCAATTATTATGGCTTTTGGGATCATCGCCGGGGCGACGGGTTCCGAGCTAACAGCGGCTTCCATGTTAATACCGGCTTTGCCAGCACCACCTGGAAGATATCCCCCAAACTCAAGGCTGGCGTGGAGTTGACCCATTTCGACTATACCAGCCAACAGCCGGGTGGATTGACAGATGCACAGTTTCGTACCGACCATTTTCAAAGCTTACGCAGTCGAAACTGGTTTGGTGTTCGTTGGTCCATGGCCGCATTGAATCTTGATTATGCCTTCAACCCAAGCACCCGAATGAATGTAAAAGTGTTTGGTATGGAAGGGGTTCGAAACAGTGTCGGCTTCCTTCAGCCATCCACCCTGAAAGACAGTATAAATCCAACCACGTTGACATACTCGAACAGAAGGGTTGACCTGGATCAATACCGCAACGCAGGTGCAGAGGCCAGATTCATCACGGACTATACCATCGGTCGTCAGAAACATACCTTGTCAACAGGAGCCCGCATCTTTACAGGCCATACCTTCAGGAGGCAGAATGGTCGTGGTGACACCGGCTCTGATTTCAATCTGGAAGTATCTTCGATATTCCCTACCTCTCTTGATTTTCACACCTTTAACACCGCCCTTTTTGCCGAGAATATTTTCCGGATCGGAAAGGATCTGCTGATCATTCCGGGCATCCGTTACGAGCATATCTCAAATACAACCGCAGGAAGACTGGGACTTGTGGGCAACACGGAAACGCGGACACCAACGGACACGCGTAACCGAAATTTTATCCTGCCGGGTATTGCGTTGGAATATCATGTGGCGGCCACAGAGGTTTATGCAAATTATGCGCAAGCCTACAGGCCCGTACTGTTCAGCGAGCTCATCGGGAATCCGACTACAGATGTGATCGATCAAGATCTGCGGGATGCCAAAGGACATAACATCGACATCGGTTATCGCGGACGCGTGAAAGACTGGTTGTTTTTTGATGTGAGCGTATTCTCGCTGGACTATCGTAATCGCGTAGGAATGCTCGCACAACAGCGGACAGATGGCAGCTTTTACAATCTGCGGACCAATGTTGGCAACAGTCGCAGCAAGGGTGCCGAAATACTGCTGGAATTCAGTCCTGTCAAGGCCTGGATGAAAGATGCCTTCAAGGGAAACCTGACGTTGTTCGTTTCTTCCGCCCTGATCGATGCACTTTATGATAACGTTCGCGTCATCGCAAAATCCGGGAACAACCTGGTCGAAACGAACCTTGCTGGCAAACGCGTGGAGAATGCCCCGGCTGCCATCCATCGTATGGGCATGACCTATGCCCGTGGTCGCCTCACTGCCACCCTTCAGTATAGTCATGTGAGCAAGTCCTACAGTGATGCCAATAACACTGAAATGCCTGTTGCCACGGGCGTCAACGGAGCCATCCCTGCTTACGACGTGGTGGATCTCAGCGGTACCTGGCGCTTCAATGACCGCCTCTTTCTGAAGGCCGGCATCAACAATCTGCTCAACGAAAAGTATTTCACGAGGAGGGCAGGAGGATATCCGGGTCCGGGCATCATGCCAGCGGAGCCGCGCAATGGATTTCTCACCGTAGGCGCTAAATTGTAAGTCCGAAAAAGTATTTTCCAAGCCTTCAATTATTTGTCAAAAAAATAACTGGGATCAAAACACATTCCTGGACCCGTTTAAATCTGTCCCCGGAATGTGGTAATCACATGTAAGAGGCGAATGTTGCCTTTTATCTTCGTCTGAAATGATGTGATGACCGATCCCAGAAGAGACAGAATATTCAGATTCATTTTCCTGCATCAGCCGGAATCTTTGATGCATTTACTCAACAGCTTTCTGCCCCTGAATGACCCAATTGTTTCTATCGAATATATGCCAGCCGAACTTCATGCCGAACTGGATGATGGAAGTATGACGATCGTTGATGTGCGCTGCAGGGATGGCAATGGGCGACATTTTATCGTTGAGATGCAATTGCAGAAAACACCGCTGTTCTTTCGACGTGTGTTGTTGAATGCGAGCAGGGTGTACAGCAGACAGGTCAGACTTGGAGATTCATTGAAGGAGATGCATCCTGTGTACACTTTATGCCTTCTGGACTATAAGATGTTTCCGGAAAGCCTGGATTGGATACATCACATTGATTTCACCACCCGGGCTCTCGAAAGCGCCCCTTTTGGCGAACTTCATTTTACCATGGTGGAGATGCGGAAATGGGTAGAAAATGATACTTTTGATAAGTCAGATGTACGGGATCTCTGGATGATGTATTTCAATAAAACGGAAGAGATGCAACGTGTATTTTCACCCGAGGAATTGAAAGAACTGCGTTTCATGAGTGCGGCAGTGGAGGCATGGGACCTTACCCGATACACGGAGCGCGAACTTTGGATCATGGACAGCCGCATCGCCCGGATGCTGGCGCATGAGGATCTCGCTTTGCATTATATCGATCAGGGATTGGAACGGGGCCGAAAAGAAGGCATCAATGCAGGCGTGGAGGCCACGCAGAAGATACTTCACATCCAGAAAACTGAACCCAACCTCTCCGATCAGGAGATTGCCGATCGAACCGGTATCGAAATTGATTTGGTGCGCACCATTCGTGCAGCGCTGGCTTGACGAGTCCGATCCTGCACGCTCTCACATTTCATCGCCGCCGATCTCCCTGAATCGTCGGATATTTGCATCATGATCAAGTTCGACCGTTTCACCCTTTCCAACGGCCTTCGCGTAATTGTCCACCGTGATCACAGCACCCCGATGGCCGTCGTCAATGTGCTCTATGATGTCGGTGCCCGGGATGAAGATCCCGCAAGGACCGGATTCGCGCATCTTTTTGAGCACCTCATGTTCGGAGGATCTGTCAATATTCCTGTCTATGACGAGCCGTTGCAGCTCGCCGGTGGTGAAAACAACGCCTACACCACCAATGATCTGACCAATTACTATTGCCAACTCCCTGCCGAAAACCTCGAAACCGCCTTCTGGCTGGAAAGCGACCGCATGCTGAGCCTGGCCTTCAGCGAGAAAAGTCTGGATGTCCAGCGTAAGGTCGTCTGCGAGGAGTTCAAAGAACATTACATCAACAAGCCCTATGGCGATGTCTGGAAGATCATGCGCGAACTGGCCTACGAGCAGCATCCCTATCGCTGGATGACGATTGGCCGCGAACTCTCGCATATCGAAGAAGCGCAACTGGAAGATGTGCGACGCTTTTTCTTCAAGCACTACCGCCCGGTCAACGCCATCCTGACGGTTGCAGGCAATGTCTATACCGATAAGGTTCGCGAGCTGGCTGAAAAATGGTTCGGAGGCATCGAGTCGGGCGACCGTTACCTGCGCAACCTGCCTCAGGAACCCGGTCAGACAGCACCCCGGCGCCTGGAGATGAAAGCCAACGTCCCACTGGATGCCTTCTACAAGACCTGGCACATGTCATCCCGCATGGATCCCCGCTATTACGCGGCCGATCTCATCACCGACATGTTGGGCGGTGGCGGATCGTCCAGACTGTACCAGTCGCTCGTCAAGGAACAAAAACTCTTCAGCAGCATCGACTGCTATCATTTCGGAAGCCTGGATGCAGGCCTGCTCACCATCGAAGGTAAACTCGTGAAAGGCATTGATATCCACGTAGCAGAAGCCGCCGTTGAAGCCGAGATCGGTAAGATGCTGAAGGATGGAGTGACGGACAAGGAACTCCAGAAGGTCAAGAACAAGACCGAAAGCATCATGGCCTTCGAAGATATGAGCGTCATGAGCCGGGCCTCCAGTCTGGCTTTCTACGAACTGCTCGGAGATGCCTCCCTGATGAATGAGGAATTGTCAAAGTACCGGGCCGTCACGACCGAAGATATCCTCGCGGAATGCCACCGTATCTTCCGGCCGGAGAACAGCAGTACCCTCCATTACCTCGCAGATGCGAAGGAGGCCTGATGCCTTCCCTTCCGCTCGCAAACTTTTCATTTCACACATCATTCCCGACATAACATGACCCCAGACCGCCAGCATCCGCCCCGCATGAAGGACGCCGTAGACCTTACGCTGGAACTCAAGCCCTATCGCAGTTTCACGCTCGACAACGGCATCCCCGTCTATGCCATTGATGCGGGTGCGGAAGAAGTCATGTTGCTGGAGATCGTCTTTCAGGCCGGAAACTGGTACGAAACCACCAATGGCATCGCCAACGCGGTGAACTCCCTGCTGAAGAACGGCACCCCGAAGCACAACGCCTTCGAGATCAACGAGCATTTCGAATATTTCGGGGCCTATCTCAACCGAAACTGTTACAGCGAGACGTCCTCCGTCACCCTGCACTGCCTCACCAAACATCTGCCGGAACTCCTGCCCGTCATGCAGGAACTCATCACGGAATCTGTGTTCCCTGAACAGGAGCTGGACATTTTCCGGCAGAACATGAAACAGCGCCTCGAGGTCAATCTCCGGAAATGCGAGTTCGTGGCAGGACGACTGATCGATGAATATGTCTACGGATTCGATCACCCCTACGGAATTTACTCCAGCGCGGACACATACGATACGCTCGATCGCGAACGCCTTAAGGCATTCCACGAGCGCTACTATGTCAACGGACAGGCGATGATCTTCGTGGCAGGTATCCTGCCGGCAGACCTCGAAGCTTCCCTGAACCGGGTCTTCGGACAGTTGCCCCTCAACCGCACACCCCTGCCAACGATCCTGCATCCGGTCAAACCCGCCCTGGAGAAGAAACATTTTGTCCTGAACGATCCCGATGGGGTGCAGGGTGCCATCCGCCTGGCCCGATCCTTTCCCAACCGCCATCATCCCGATTACAAACCCGCAATGGTCCTCAATACCCTGTTCGGCGGGTATTTTGGGTCACGTCTGATGGATAATATCCGCGAAGACAAGGGCTATACCTACGGCATCTACAGCCATATCCAGAACCATATCGGGCAGACCGCCTGGATGGTCAGCACCGAAGCCGGGCGGGAAGTCTGCGAAGCCACCATCCGCGAGATCCATCATGAAATGAAGCGCCTGCGTGAAGATGAGATCCCCGACGACGAATTGATGATGGTCCGCAACTATCTCATGGGTACCATCCTCGGAGATCTCGACGGTCCGTTCCAGATCATCGGTCGCTGGAAAAATCTGATCCTGAATGGTCTTGACAGCCAGTTCTTCTACGATACGCTGAAGACCATCCGGGAGATCACGCCGCAGGAACTGAACGCCCTGGCCGATAAGTACCTGCGGGAAGAGGATTTCTATGAGCTCACCGTCGTTTGATGAACAGGGACCTGCGGAATATGCATATGACCACCCTGATTTTTGCGTAACTTGAATGACAAATCCTGGTGGTCATGCGTTTCCTGCTGCGTCTTTTCTTCACCTGGCTGGGGGTGCTGATCGCATCCTACCTCCTCGATGGCATCCATGTGCGCGATAACATCACCGCCCTGGTGGCCGCGGCCGTGCTCGCCCTGCTGGATTCCTTCGTCAAACCCATCCTCATCCTGCTGACGATCCCCTTTACGCTCGTCACCCTTGGCCTGTTCCTGTTGGTGATCAACGCCGTCATCGTGATCCTCGGGGCAGGTATCGTGGACGGTTTTGAAGTGCAGAGTTTCGGATGGGCACTGGCCTTCAGTCTGGTCGTTTCCCTGATCGTCACCCTCCTGGAAGCCCTGGATAAAAAGATGAATCGCGAATGAGACGGCAGCCCTGCCATCTTGATTTCTGAATCCATCCTAACGAACTTCGCATCATGATGCATTTCGACCGAAAGGGATTGACGGATGCCGAACTCATCGAAGTTTACCGGCAGCTCCTGTTGCCGCGAATGATCGAGGAAAAGATGCTGATCCTGCTGCGGCAGGGACGTATCTCCAAGTGGTTCAGCGGCATCGGTCAGGAGGCCATTTCGGTGGGGGCAGCCCTGGCGATGCAGCCGGAAGAATGGATCATGCCGCTTCATCGCAACCTGGGGGTGTTTACTGTCCGTGGCTTGTCGCTGGAGAAACTATTCCTTCAATGGCAGGGCCGTGCGGATGGTTTTTCCAAAGGCCGGGAACGCAGTTTTCACTTCGGATCCACCGAACATCATATCTGCGGGATGATCTCCCATCTCGGTCCGCAGCTCGCCGTTGCGGATGGGGCGGCCCTCGCCTATAAACTCAGGCATCAACGGCTCGCCTCCCTCACATTCACCGGTGACGGTGGAACCTCAGAAGGTGATTTTCACGAAGCCCTCAACGTGGCGGCCGTGTGGGACCTCCCCGTCATCTTCATCATCGAAAACAATGGCTACGGGTTGAGCACCCCGGTCTCTGAGCAGTATCGATGCGAGCGGCTGGTGGATCGTGCCCGCGGCTATGGGATGGAGGGGGTCAGCATTGACGGCAACAATATCCTGACGGTGCTGGATACCGTCCGAGGGGTGCGCGACTACTGCATCAGGAACAGCAAGCCCTATCTCATTGAATGCACCACCTTCCGTATGAGAGGCCACGAGGAGGCCAGCGGCACGCATTATGTGCCACCGCATCTCTTTGAGGAATGGGCCAAAAAAGACCCGGTCGCCAATTACGAACAATACCTGCTGCGCACCGGTGTGCTGGATCAGGAAGGCATCAAATCTATACGTGGTTCATACGCTGAATACATCGATCGTTCCGTAAAGGCAGGTCTGGCGCCCGGCAGGATCAATGCAGATCCGAAGGAGGAAATACGGGATGTGTACGCACCGGCTCCTCCGATCGAACCTCTCCCTGACCTGATCACGCCAACCGAAAGACCCCGCCGATTTCCGAAGCCTGCAGCCGTCGTTGTTCCCGAACGGGAACCCATTCGGTTTGTGGACGCCATTCGGGAAGGATTGTCTGAAGCCATGTTGCGACATCCCGAACTGGTACTCATGGGTCAGGATATTGCCGCCTATGGAGGTGCATTCAAGGTCACCGAAGGCCTGATGCAACAATTCGGCGCCACCCGGGTCAGAAATACTCCGCTTTGTGAAAGCGCCATCATCGGCACGGCCCTCGGCCTCTCGCTGGAAGGTATCAAGAGCATGGTCGAGATGCAGTTCGCCGATTTCGTGACCTCCGGCTTCAATCAGATCGTCAATAACCTCGCCAAGACACACTACCGATGGGGCCAACCGGCCGATGTGGTCATCCGGATGCCGACGGGCGCCGGGGTCGGCGCGGGTCCCTTTCACTCCCAAAGCAATGAGGCCTGGTTCACGCATACGCCCGGATTGAAGGTTGTCTACCCGGCGACCCCTGCGGATGCAAAGGGACTGCTGCTGGCCGCATTTGAGGATCCCAATCCCATCATGTTCTTTGAGCACAAGGCCATGTACCGCAGCCTCACCGGTATGGTGCCGGATGGGTATCATATCGTTCCGATCGGGAAAGCCAGGCAGGTACAGACCGGCAGCGACCTGAGCATCATCACCTATGGCATGGGCGTGGTCTGGGCCGGGGAATACGCTAAGGCACATCCTAATTTATTGATCGACATCGTTGACCTGCGGACCCTTTTGCCCTGGGACTCCGAAACCGTTGAAGCCTCCGTCCGCCGGACCGGTCGCGTGCTGGTACTTCACGAAGACACCCTCACCGGAGGCTTCGGCGGAGAGATCGCTGCCTGGATCGGAGAACACTGTTTCCGATGGCTCGACGCGCCCGTCATGCGATGCGCCAGCCTGGACAGTCCCATACCCTTCGCGCGAGAACTGGAAGATGTCTTTCTTGCCAGCCATCGACTGCATTCGACCATCGAGAAACTGATGGCATTCTGACGCCCTAAACATCCCCAACCAAGTACATGAAACAGATCCTGATCATCCTCACACTTCAATCCCTCTCATGGGCCGTGCAGGCCGGGGATACATCGGTCATCGCCAGGATCCGTCCGCATCTTCCCCTGATCGACCGGATCTGTGCCGATTTCGCCAAACAACACCATATTCCCGGTGTCTCGGTGGGACTGGTAGCGAATGGACAACTGATGCATTCCGTCAGTCTCGGGGTGACGGATATGTCACGCAATACCCCGGTTACGCCGGCCTCAGTCTTCCGCATTGCCTCCATGTCGAAGAGTTTCACCGCCATGGCCATCCTGAAACTCAGGGATGCCGGAAAGCTCCGGCTCGATGATCCGGCAGCGCAGTACATCCCGGCGCTGAAAGGCTTGACATATCCGACTGCGGATGCAGCTCCTGTCACCATCCGTCACCTGCTGACCCACGGGGCGGGTTTTCCGGAAGACAATCCCTGGGGAGATCGACAACTGGCGGACAGTGATGCCGAATTCAACGCCTTTTTGAAAGAAGGTATCAGCTTTTCGACGGCCCCCGGCACTGCTTATGAATACAGTAATCTCGGCTTTGCGATGCTCGGGAAGATCATTACCACGGTGTCCGGTAAGCCCTATCAGCAATACATTCGCGAACAGATATGGAATCCGCTGGGGATGCGGCACGCCGCGTGGGAATACGCAGACGTAGCCCCCGGTCTCCTGGCGCATGGGTATCGGTATCAGGACGATCGCTTCACAGAAGAACAACTCCTGCACGACACGCCCGATGGCTCCTGGGGAGCGATGGGGAGCATGCTGTCTTCCGTAGATGAATTTGCGGCATATATGAATCTGCATCTGGCCGCCTGGCCTCCATCTAATGCGCCTGAGAACGGCCCCGTTCGCCGGGCTTCGATCCGGGAAATGCAGCATCCCTGGCGCTTCAGTGCCCTGAACCCCAACTACAACTTCCCGGGCGGAAGGGTATGTCCGACGGCCGCGGCGTATTGTTATGGACTGAGATGGGTGCGCGATTGCGAAGGCAGGACCTTCGTTGGCCACAGCGGGGGACTGCCGGGCTTCGGCAGCCACTGGCAGGTCATGCCGGAATACGGACTGGGGATCGTCGCGCTCGGTAACCGCACATATTCTCCCATGTCTGTGCTGACCATGCAGATCCTGGATACACTCGTCCGGCTCACCGGGCTGAAACCCCTGAGTATCCCTGTTTCCCCCATCCTTCAGACCCGGATGGAACAACTGGTTAAGATCATCCCGGATTGGAAAGGCGCAGAACAAAGCGGCATTTTCGCAGAAAACTTCTTCCCGGACTATACACTGCCTCTTCTGCAACGCCAGTCAGCAGAGATCTTCAAACAGATCGGTGCCATCCATCGGGTGGGTCCGATGCGCGCGGAAAATAACCTGCGGGGTACCTTCACCCTCGAATGTGAAAGAGGTCGGGCTGATGTGTATTTCACCCTGACGCCGGAAAAGACCCCGCTGATCCAGGAATACCGGATCCGGGTGATCAGATGAGCGGGGAAAGATTCATTTTCTACAACGCCGCTTCCAACTGACCGATCAGCCGGTCGAAGCAGGCGGGATAGTTATTGCTGAGTACGATCAGGGTCAGGTCGCGATCCGGATACCGGCGGAACATGGTCTTGTATCCGGGGTTGTCGCCGTCGTGCCAGATCACCCGTTCACCTTTTGCGGTATTCCACAAAAACCAGCCAAAACCATAGCCTGTGGGGCTTCCGTTATTCAATACCCCTGAGCGCCATGCTTCCGAACTGCTCCTCGTGCCCGGCAGTTTGGCTTCCCGCAGCGCCCGGTCCCAGGCCAGCAGGTCCTTTGCACGTGCACTCACCCGTCCGGGTCCCTTCCGGTTACCCAGCCAGATGGTGTAGTCCGAAGAGGGAAAGGAGTCGGCCCGTACCAGCCGCTGACGCGCTTCCACCCAAATATGTCCGCGTGCAAACCGGCCCAGCCTGTTCTTCACATCATTTGTGCGGATGTCGGCTCCGCGCATACCTGCCGCTTTGAAAATGCGGTTTCGGCATAATTCGATGAAATCCATACCGCTGACGGATTCTGCTATGCTTGCCAGTACTACATATCCCGTGTTGCTGTACTCAAACCGCTCCCCCGGCTTGAACAGGGCCGGCGGTGCGTAACGTTTCAGGTAGGCCAGGATATCCGGATTTCCGGCCACTTTTGATTTATCCCAATACTTGTCCATGACCGCCTGATAATCCGGGAGACCGCTGGTATGATTCAGCAGATGCCGTATCCGGATGCCCGGGTAGGGGATGTCCACGTATTTTTCTACGGGATCGTCATAACTCAGCTGGCCGGCCTCCTGTAAGCCGATGATGATGCTGGCCGTGAACTGTTTGGATACCGAGGCCAGTTCGAAGATATCATCCCGCCGCAGCTTTTCACCTGTGTTGATGTCACGAATGCCATACGCCTGATGGAAAAGCGTCCGTCCATGCTTCGCCACCAGGACGACCCCGCTGAAGGATGGTTCTGATGCCATGACGTCCTGAAGCTTCGCCTTTAGGGCAGTTTGGCCATGACCTGCGACCGGGTTCAGACAGCAGATGCCGGCGAGACCGACCCATGAAATAATATAAGAAATTTTTTTCATATTTCAAAATTTTTCGGCATCCTCGATCAACAACATCCTGTCACAATACATTTATGATCAATTATTTGAGTGTCTATTCTCCCGGTTTGTACCGCTTTTCCGATGCGGCGAGTACATCTTCCCTATAGAACAGCACCTCCTTGAAACGTCCTTCGGTGTACATAGCGGCCTGGTCTGAGAAATGACGGGAGGCCGGATCTTTACTGACTCCGCCGGCGAGAACGGAACGGGCGCGGATGCGCGGGCCAAATTCGACGGCGCAGACGAAACTGTTGCCGCTGACGCCATAGCGTTTCAGGGTACCCGGCATCTTCCGGCTCACGTAGGCCGGCAGGCAGCCCCAGGTCGAGGCAGTGAATGCCACCGGGAGACTGGGACGGCGGTCATCATAGGTTTCCCGGATGTCACCTGTCAGTCGCTGGTATCGGTTGTAAGTTCCCCAATTGACCTGCCAGGTCCCGAATTGTGCTTTCAACTCGTGGAGCACAGCAGAGAGCGGGCGGAGGAGTTCCATGGGATCGGCCGATGCGGCGAACCTTTTGGTCACGCTCACCTGGTCTGATTCTCCCTGTTCGATGTACACACGTTGCAGCAGGGGGTTCAGTCGCTGTCCCCATTCCACCGCCAGGGTGGTGGCCACGGATGCGGTATCGCAGAAGTAATCCCAGTTGACCAGCAATCCAATGGCCGCAGCAAGGTCGGGGGAGAGGGTATCCGCATTCGCATCCCTTGTCTGCCAGGCCTTGTACAATGCGGGCACCAGTACTTCAAACGCCGACAGTCGACGGTCATAGCCGGCCTGGATCAGTCCCTCCAGGGTGACATTTTTCAGGTCTTTCATCACCCTGACGGCATTGATGCCCCTGAAATTCTCGCCATCCGGCGCCATGTAAGGGGGATACGCACGCTTATCGGGACTCCACTGGCCTGCGGCCGTGAACGGGGTGGAATTGCAGTTCTGGATCCAGCCGCCGGTCGGGTTGATGACCTTCACACAGGCATCGGCCTCGTGCAAGCCCTTCCATTCTGTAGCCCGGATGCTGCCGTCGACGGGGCGCCCCCAGTCGAATGCCGTGTCCCGTACCGGCATGTAATTGCCATGCCAGTAGGCGATGTTACCATACCGGTCCGCGAATACCGTGTTGTTCGACGTATTTCCGCGCAGGTCCATCACCTTTTTGTAATCTTCCAGCCCACGGGCCTTCGTACGCATCCAGCTTTGGATCAGGCTGTTCATCGCCCGGTTGTAGGACCTTACGCTCAGCCAGGTGTTCTCGTCTTCCTTACCCAGTACCGGGCCATGATGGGTGGCGTAGGTCGTGAACACCCGGCTTTTGACGCCTTCCGGTGTCAGATATTTCACTTCTATGGGTTTGACGGTAACGGGGCGATCTGCTCCATCATATCGGTAGAAGATCTTTCCGTGGCGGCGCAGGATCTTCTCCCGGTACACATCCGACACGTCGGCATTGCTGGAGGTATGCATCCATCCGCAGTATTCGTTGAAGCCCTGGTAGATGAAGAATTGTCCCCAGGTGACGGCGCCGTAAGCGTGCAACCCTTCTTCACTCACCATCTGCACTTCCGGTCGGAAGTAGAAGGTCGTGTGCGGGTTGATGTACAACATCGCCCGACCGGAGGCGGACAGTGATGGTGCGATGGCAAACCCGTTGGAGCCCAGGGTTTCCTTGACCGACTGCTGTTCGAGTATGTTCACCTGTGCGACGCTCTGCCCGGTATGAAAGGCTTTCACATCCTGCGGACCGAGGTTCCCTGTGCTGATCGCGCCAATGCTGCCATCCGTCCAAAGCAATGGATACCAGGGCTTGAAATGCGTCAGCAGTTTTGGTTTTACTTCAGGGTAGCGTTGGAGATAATAATTGATCCCATCCGCCCAGGCTTCCAGCAATGCCCGCAACCAGGCGGGACTTTTGCGGTAATCTTCGACGGTTTCCGCTGAATCGATGATCTGTCGGATGTAGAGGTCTTTCCAGATATCCGATTCCCCGTTGACTTCGGCGAGTCTGCCCAGCTTTTCAACGTAGTTCATTTCCACCCGCGGGAAATCATCCTCGCATTGGGCGTAGATCAGTCCGAAAACGGCATCTGCATCAGATTTCCCGTACACATGCGGGATGCCCCAGGTATCGCGGATGATCTCGACGCGGGCCGCCCGCTCCGTCCAGCGTTTCAGTTCCACCGGTGGCTGTGCCCGGCTCATCAGCGGCGTCATCGTCAGTATCAGGATACCCAGTTGCAGGAGTCGGCGCGGGACCCCACCTTTGCGTATGTCTTCCATGGAATTCATTGTCTTTTCCGAAGATAAGCCAAAGCCCCCGTCGATGGCTGCATGCGCATGGCGGATCATGCAGTTTGCTGACAGGAGGGTAGGTTTGTATGTACCGGATGCCGATTCTGTCAGGGCCGCATATGAAAAGGCGCTCCACGAGGGGGCTGAGGTACTGTTTCCATACTGGGCGCATCTCTGGCCGGCCTCGAGGGCCATCTGTGAAATGCTGTCTGAATTTTCTTGGATGGTCGAAGGGAAACGTGTACTGGAGATCGCTGCCGGATTGGGTCTGCCCTCCCTTTTTGTGGCGGATATGGCGGCCAGCGTCTGTTGTTCCGACCGATCCGCAGAGGCGATGGCCCTGGTACAGGCATCCGTCGCACGCAACGCCGTCACCAATGTGGAGACGATGGTGATCGACTGGAACCATCTTCCGTCCGAATTGCCATATGACCTGGTCCTCCTGAGCGATGTGAATTACGATCCGGAGGACCTCGATGGCTTGCGCATACTCTTCGATCGATTGCTGAAGGCGGGTATTTCCATTGTGCTGTCCACTCCGGAACGCATCGTGGCGGCCGACCTGCTGAATCACCTGTTGCCCTTTGTTCGCCTGCGCCGTCAATATGAACCTGAGCCGGGGAGGACCATCCACGTGCTCTGTCTGGCTCAATCGGAGGATGGTTTCACCAGCAATCGGTGAAATCGTTCGAGCTCCTGCCGTTCGACGGGGGTCAGTGGTTCCATCTTGTCAATTTTCTGCGCCAGGATCTTCACCATCCGGTGTTCAGGATATTTTTCGAGGATGTCACGGATCAATTTCTCCGCGGATGCATCCTTTTCATAGATGGGAGAATGTGCCGGTGCTTCGGACCTGAAGCGTTGTGGTTTTTTACGGATCTCTGCTTCGAGGGTGGCCTTCTGTGCAGCCGTTATGGCGGGTACCTTCTCCGCCTTGCCCAGCAGTCCCTCCATTTGCTTGCGACTCAGGCCGCCCAGGTCATGGTATTGCCGGTACAGTCCTTTTAGGAATACATTGTCCGGATAGTGATCGATGGCGAGCAGGATCACATCGTTAAGGACATCCACATCGGGTTTTTTTCGGTACATGGTCCAGTGATTGATGGGTTCAGTGACCTCATGAGGCATCCCGCAATACTTCCAGCGGTGGCCGGTTCACCACCTGGCGGCTGTTCGCCATGCCGATCCCGACCGTGAGCAGGCATACGCCGGCGAAAACGCCGATCACGGGCAGCCATTCCGGACGAAATGCCGTCTCAAAGACCTGTTCCGCCAGGATCCAGCTGCCGCCCATGGCCAGGAGTATGCCCGTCAACGCTGCCAGGGCTCCCAGCATGAAGTATTCGATGGCGGTGATGGCGAGGATCTGCCTGCGGCCTGCTCCAATGGTGCGCAGCAACACGCTTTCCCGCATCCGCTGGTATTTACTGATGAGTACCGATGCGATGAGCACGACGATGCCCGTGGCCATGCAGTACAAGGCCATGAAGCGTATCACAAATCCGATCTTGTCGAGAAGGGCCGACACGACATCGAGGACCAGCCCGAGATCGATGATCGAGACGTTCGGAAAGGCCTTCACCACCGCCTGCTGGTATCTGGCGGAATGTTCCTGCGATCCAACACGGCTCACGAGGACATGAAATTTAGGTGCTTTCTCCAGCACACCGGCCGGGAAAAGTACCAGGAAGTTGGTCTGAATGCGGTTCCATTCCACCTGCCGCAGACTGCCCACGATGGTGGCCATGGGGGCACCTTGCACGTCAAAGGTCAGGGTATCCCCAATTTTTATGCCGTTGCGTTTTGCCAGTCCTTCCTCCACAGATATCCTCGGCGGCTGAGACTTATCCTTCCAGACGCCGGTCCATTCTCCCTTCCTGATCCGTTCTGAAGCCACCAGCGTGTCCCGGTATGTGACCCGGTACTCGCGGTTGAACAGCCAGGGTCGCATGGGTAATGAAGTATCCCTGCGCAGGCTGTCGATATTGATTCGGTTCACGGAGGTAAGACGCATGGTTACGATGGGCACCGTCCCGGACACAGCCAGTCCCTCCCTTTTTGAAATGGCCACGATCGAGTCGCGCTGGGATTCCTGGATGTCGAACACCACGATGTTCGGCTGAGAGTCAGATGTGGAGAGACTGACCCTGTCGAGCAGGATCGTCTGGATGAAAAGTACCGTGCAAAACAGGGCCGTGCCCAGGCCGATGGACATGAGCAAGACCAGCGTTTGGTTCTGGGGCCGGAACAGGTTGGCCAGGCCCTGCCGCCATACATATGGCCATCCGCCGGGGAAGAACCTTTTGACCGCCCACATGAGCAGCCGCGCGAAACCTGCCAGTACCAGGAAGGCGACGACGACGGCCAGCGTGAAATACAGGGAACCCAATACCTGTCGGATCTGCAGCCAGCTGAAGCCCCAGATGAAGGCCAGCATCAGCAGGTACACCAGCAGACTGGTCAGCCGATCGCCCTTGTCGGCCTGGAAATCCATGCGCAAAGTGTTCAGCGGAGAGATGCGACGGATG
>VFQT010001910.1_pt1 | contig 23027 bp, 15 predicted proteins | sample 3512381 | NCBI WGS metagenome assembly VFQT01 (sample SAMN10412376, study PRJNA504923) | tailings metagenome | isolation source: Relicate 2 Philex TSF3 active mining site | place: Philippines: Tuba, Benguet | collected 2017-08-29
GGAGAGCCGTATGCGGGAAAACCGCACGTACGGTTCGGAGGGAGGGGGAAAAGAACTCATTCGATTCTCCCTACCCCTATCTTTGCTGCTGGAGTTCCCAACCCTCTGCACTCCAGTGTCCTGGCGAGCGGGATGCGTCAGTTGCCGCACATTGCGGATGCCGTCCCACAGGTAGAGACCTGAATCGCCGCTGCGATGCTGGTTGAGACTAAACTTGAAAAAACCGTAGTTCCTTGGTAGCATCTCTGGGCTAACAGCAGCACATCACTCGTAGCCCGTGAGGAGCATTCTCGAACTCTCGGATTTGTTGAACAGTCATGACGAAGCCCATTGACGTTGCCGACACTTCCGATGAGGCTCTTGCGGTCCAACTGCAGTGTCTTCGTCAGATGTCTCCTCGCGAACGACTGAGAAGGGCCTGTGCCTGGTCCGGTCAGGTGCGCCGGATGGCGTTTGACGCCATTCGCAGGCGTCACCCGGAATACTCCGAAGACGAGGTTCGCCTGACTTTCCTGGAACTCACCTACGGCAAAGAACTTGCGGAAGAGGTTCGAGTCTGGCAACAGGTGCAGCGGCAGTGAACGACTTCGACGATCTTGTCGCCGCACTTTCGCCCGTCTCTGCGGCTCTCACGAAACTCGGCATTCGTCACTACGTTGGCGGCAGCGTTGCCAGTTCTTTTCACGGCGCTTCCCGATCCACTATGGATGTGGACATCGTCGCGGATATGACCGACTCGGCAGTCTCCGAGTTTCTGAAATGTTTTGACAAAGACTTCTATGTCAGCGAAGCAGCCATCCGGGACGCAATCCGGCGGAAGTCCTGCTTCAACCTTATCCATCTTCCCACGTCGTTCAAGGTCGACGTCTTTGTCAGCCGCCAGCGCCCGTTTGACGTCTCCGCGATGAACCGCGCCACGGTCGAGCATCTTGGTGACAGCCACTCGCTCGAAATCCATGTGGCGACGGCTGAGGACGCTATCATCAGCAAGCTGGAGTGGTACCGAAAGACGAACGAAACGTCCGAACGTCAATGGGACGACGTCACCCGGTTGTTGATGCTGCTCAGTGATGCTGCGGATGTTGAGTACCTGAAGGAGTCGGCGGAATCGGTTGGCGTTGAGGATCTTCTTGAACGACTCCTGTCCAATGCCTGAGCCTTTGCATGCGACCCTGGCACAAGGTGCGAGTGCCGAACAGGCGGCTTCCATCTCGATTCGCTGTTCACTCTATGCAGAAGGTAGTCCCCGGACAAAGGCGAGCGGCTGGACGTCAGTCCTCCGTGCCCCGCGTTTTCTCCTTCTTAATCTTCATCTTGATCTTCATCATAATCCCATCCGCCGGACCAATGTAGCCATCACTCTCCGAGTGATGCTCTGCGATTCCGCGAGTAAGCTCTGCCGGAATGAACCTCGCGTGGTTGTTGGGTGAGGAATCGCAGGGTCGTCACTCAGAGAGTGACGGTTACTTTGCTGGTGCACCGCCGATATGAAATGCGGCATCACGACCAATCCGCTGGATGAAAGCTCATCGAATTCTCCTTCCGGAGCAACACTGGCTACTCATCTTTCTTCTGCTCCAGCGCATGGCCATGCTCATAGGCCGCAATCAGCTGATAAGGATTGCTCAAGTCCTCATTGTTGAAGACGATGACGTAAGGGAGCCGTTCAATCGCTCGCTGAAGATTTGCGAGAGTTCGTTCGAATCTTGCACGGAGCTTGTCGTCAGGAACATCATGTCCGCCCTGGCAAGTTCGCATGGCGACCCTTCTGATCGACTGGTCAGCGCTTTCGATTCGGATGAAGATGAGAACGACGGTGTATCCGAGCGATGCACAGGATGCGAGTTGATCGACTTTCTCGCCAACGGGATCGGACAACACCGTTTCAAAGATGAAGCTCTCTCGCTGGTTTACCAGTTCCCTACGGATCGACGTCGCCAATTCTGCTGCCTCATAGGGCGACAAACCTAACGAAGCGGACAAGTCATCGGCGTTGATAAACCGCAAGCCTGCGTCGGAGAGATGACTTTCATAAAAAGTTGACTTGCCGGCACCATTAGAGCCGGCCAATGCAATGATGATCGGCCGCTTATCAAGGAAGCTGAATGGCAGGCTCAACGTGGGACCTCGACCGCAATAAATTCACGCCCAACAAATCGGCCTGTCGTTTCGCTGCCATCTTCTTCAATGCGACAAATCAGCTCCGGATGGCCAGCGACAGGCTTGAAATGCGGATAGGGACGCTTTTTCAAAACGGCTTCAAGACGTTTGCGCCCCCTGGTCGTCCCCACTTCCGCAATAAGTTCCGATAACGGGCGTGTTCCTCCAGCGATCTGAAGCGTTAGCGCCCGATCGCCGCGAAGCAAAGGCTCGATCGATTTTCCCAGCCCGGCCCAGTATTCAATTTGCCCAGCAATACTCCGCTGCGAGAACGGCACAACAGCACGAGCATCGTCGACGAGTTCGTCCGAGAGTTTTACGGGTTGACCCATGGAATTGACCCTCCAACTCAATGGTAGCATTTTGCTACCCGCCAGTCCAGTTCATAAACTAATGTAGTCATCACTCTCCGAGTGATGCTCTGCGATTCCGCGAGTAAGCTCCGGCGGGACGAACATCGTGTGGTTGTTGAAAGCCGGTGATGAATCGCAGGTTCGTCACTCGGAGAGTGACGGCGACTTTGCTGCTGGAGTTTCCGTCGCTGGACATGCGTTTGATCTGCCCAGACGAACCTGAACAGCAAACAAGAAACAATCGCAGACGGACGAGGGCGTCCATTCTTTGAAATTTGAGATTTGAGATTTCAGATTCGCATTCCAAAGAGACTACGACCATAGGCGAGCGGCTGGTGTCAACCTGCGGGTACTTGGTTCTTGGTTGGAGCGGGAGCAATTGTTAATGGTTATTGGAGATTGGAAAATGCAAAGTGGGCGTGCTGGGTCCCCGCCTGCGCGGGGATGACGGAAGTGTTCAGAGATGACGGGATTTGTTTGCTGCAGTTGCTGAAACCGCTTGCTGCTCGCGTCGGAGACACGAGCCACTTTGAAAACCGAACACTGAAAACCGAAGACCGTTTGCTTCTCGCGTCGGAGACACGAGCCACTTTGAATCTGAAAACTGAAAACTGAAAATCACGACCAGAGGTCTGAGATGACCTGGGTGCTGTCGGCGAATTGTTTGATTTCGAGGCCCATGAGCTGGGCGATGGTGAGCCAGAGGCAGGAGTTCAGTGTGCCGCTGCGGCATTTCAGGAATCGGCCCTGGCGAATTTGCCCCTGAGCTTTTCCGGCCACGATCATCGGAAGGTCAAAGTACTGGTGCGTGGCTCCGTCTCCGATTCCTGCTCCGTAGGTCACGATGGAGTTGTCGAGCAGTGTGGTGCCGTCGGCTTCGCGAATTTCCTTCATGCGTTTCAGCAGCCAGGCATATTGCTGAATATGAAAGATGTCGATCTTCTGGAGGTCCTTGTAACCATCGCCCTTCTGATTGTGAGTCATGTTGTGATGCTGCACGGGGTGATCGAAAACGCCTTCGTACATCAGCGTGGCGTCCCATCGCTCCGGGCCGATCATGAACGTACAAACGTTGGTGATGCCCATTTGAAAGGCCAGAAGCATCAGTTCCATCTGCAGACGAATGTACTCCCCCCGAGGAAGTACTTCACCGGCTGGACGCTGGACGGTCGTGGCATTCAGCAGCTGACTCATTCGATCCAGCCTGCGCTCAATTTCTCTGACCGATTCCATGAACTGCGCAATCGTCTCGCGATCATCGGTCCCGGCTTTTCGCGACAGGCTTCGAGCATCCTCGAGGACCAGATCTGTCACGTTCGCGACATGCCGGCGATCCGCTTCCTTCATGAACAGGCGATCGTACAGCAGTCGAGGATCGCGAATCGATGGCGCAATTCGGTTGGGACCGTACCAGGAGATATTATCAAATTCGACCGGCTCTTTGGGAGCATTGAAGCCATTGCAGCTGATCTCCATCGTCCTGAAAATGGAGTCTTTTCCAGCCACATCACCGATGATCTGGTCGAGCGTTCGACCATTGGGATGACGAATTCCCTGATCACGTGCCTGACCAGGTGAGAGACTGGTCAGATAACAGGAGGCCGCCTGAGCATGGACGTCCTGGCCGTCCTTGTAGGAACGATCAAGCCCGGTAATGAACGTGACGTCTTTTGTATGCTCTTCCAGAGGCTGCAGCGTCGAGGTCAGATCCAGCGGATAAATTCCCGGGACATTCTGAACTCGCTGCTGCTTGCGAATCCGGTCAGCGTCAAATCCGCCGATAAAGTCGGGCAGCTCGGAGTCCTGTTCTCCCGGAAAGAAGCACTTTCTCACAACACCATTCGGGATGTACAGAATCGCCAGCTTCTTTGCGACTCGACTGGCTTTCACTTCCTGAGCAGTCGCCAGTGAATGGAGAAACGGAAGGGCAATCGTCGCGCCATTGGCACGCAGAAACTGTCGGCGCGTAAACGACATCAGAATTCTCCAGGCAGGATTTCAGAGGCAGGGGCCGCATGATAACGCACACGGCCCGGCAAACGCTATCTTCCTCCGTGCCTCGTGTCTCCGACGCGGGCCTGCTCATTAGCACGCAAGGGGTGAATCAGTCGCCGTCACTCTCCGAGTGACGACCCTGCGATTCTTCACCCGCTGTCAACCACCACACGATGTCGTCCGATCAGAGCTTACTCGGGGAATCGCAGAGCAGCACTCGGAGAGTGATGACTACGTAGGGCTGGCGTGACGTCCGAGGACACACAGAGTTGATTACGCTCGACGCAGATGAGCTGCGATGCCCATGCCGCCACCGATGCAAAGGGCAGCAATGGCGTTCTGTGAATAGCCGCGGGCGATTTGCCACGCGAGATGACAGATCAGTCGAGCTCCACTGGCGGCAAGCGGATGTCCGATGGCGATCGCTCCGCCGTGAGAATTGATGCTGACACGACGCCCCTGCCAGTCGATCTGCCCGGTACCTGGATCATCCGACCAGTTGAAATGCAATTCCGTCAGACAGGCCAGAGTCTGTGCGGCAAACGCTTCGTTGATCTCGACGGTATCAATGTCGCTGACTGAGATACAACCGTCAGTCACGAGCTTTCGAATGGCATGCACCGGGCCGAGACCCATGCGAGCGGGATCGCATCCGACGGCAGTTCCATCAACCCACTCACACAAGATATTCCAGCCACGCTGCTGAGCGACATCAGCGTCAGCCAGGACAAACATCGCAGCACCGTCGTTGATCCCGGAAGAGTTTCCCGCTGTCACAGTGCCGGCAGAATCAAAGACAGGATTCAACACGGATAAATCCGCTCGACTCAAACCAGCCCGAGGATGTTCGTCGGCCAGTGTGTCCCCGGACGCGACGATTTCATCACGGAAACAGCCTTCTTCCAGTGCTCGCTGGTACAGCGTCTGGCTGCGTTCGGCCCATGCATCCTGATGTTCGCGAGTGATCCGATATTCTGACGCCAGTCGCTCGGCAGTAATCCCCATGTGTTCGCCGTTGAAACTGTCGCGCAGTCCATCGACCAGCATGGAATCCGTGAGTTGTGAGACATCAGGCTCCTGCCCCCGGCCGGGGCGAGAAACCAGCAGTGCCGAGCGTGACATCGACTCCACGCCGCCAGCCAGCACGACCGAAGCGGCACCACAATGAATGGCCTGAGCCGCAAGGATCGCTGCCTGCATTCCGGAACCGCACATCATGTTGACAGTCAGCGCCGGGACGGTCTGCGCGAGTCCGCAGTTCAGACCAATCTGACGAGCGACGTTCATTCCATGACCAGCGCTCAGAACATTTCCCACAATCACCTGATCGATGACATCCGGCTCAACGGTCTGCAGCACGGCCCGAGCGGCAATCGTTCCCAGTTCCGCAGGAGTTCGCTGCGAAAGCCCACCGCGAAATCGGCCAAATGGAGTGCGTTTTGCCGCAACAACCACAATTCTCTTTGAAGACTGACTGGTCAAACTTCGCGACCTCAGAATGTCTCATTGAACGTCGACGGTGAACTCCGCTGGCAGGCCTTGCCGCAGAAAGATCACTGACGAATTTCCGTTGATGGTTCCTGCGCGGTGGATTGTACCGGCCGCCCGGTTCGACGCGACTCATAAAGCCTGACGACTCTTTCAAGCTCAGGCTTCTCATTGGCCGGAGCGGCGGAGCGAGCTTTCTTTGCCCAGTCGGCAGCCTGGTTCATGTCGCCCGCTTCGGCGTATGCTGCGGCCAGAGTGCTCAGGCTCATCCACTCTTTGAAGCCGGTCAGTTCGCAGGCTTTTCGAGCGACCTGAACAGCGCGAGTCGTATCGCGGATCTTTGAATTTTCGCTGGTCGCCAGAAGCCATGCATAATTGTCCCAGGCTCTTGCAAACCCAGGACTCAGTTCAATGGCCTTCTCATAATCCCGCACTGCTTCTTCGTCACGCTTCAGACGGACAAGTGCGGCCGCGCGATTGTTATAAGCTCGAAACAAGTTCGGCTGTGAATCAACCGCGTGATTCCAGCAGTCGACGGCCTCTTCCAGGCGTTCCATATTAAAGAGCAGATTACCTCGGTTGTACCACGCTGCCGCATGGTTCGGCTGCACCTTCACCGCCTGTGAGTACATCTCCAGAGCCTCGTCGCCCCGACCGTCACTCGCCGCCATATTCCCCTTGACGTACCACGCATCGGCAAACGATGAATCAAGTTTCAGACACTGGTCCAGGTCCTTCGTTGCCAGATCCTTCTGCTGAAGCTGATGGCGTGCGAGTCCTCGGCGATAGTAGATCTCTGCGGACTCCACGCCGAGACTCAGCACTCGAGAAAAGTCGTCCACGGCTTTGTCAAAATGAGCCGCTCGATGCTGCATCAATCCTCTGCGAAGAATGGCATCCGTGTTCTTCGGCTGCCGAGCAATGATGGCCGACAAATCCTCAATGGCCACTTCAAACTCGCCCTGTTTTTCTGCCAGGTCGGCTCGAAGAAAACGTGCCTGTTCGTGTCCCGGATGATTCACAATAAACGTATCGAGCTCCTGACGTGCTCGAAAGTTCTGATCAAGCTCCATCAGGCACTGGCACCGAATCCACTGAGTTCTGACCGTATCCTGGGATCGTACCGCTTCGGAATCGAGATCTTCGAATGCATCCTGGAAGTGTTTCAGTTGAAACTGACAGATCCCTCGAATTCGGCGTGCTCCGGCGCTGTCCGGGACTTCTTTCAGGACACGTGCCGCATCATCCAGAGCCGTCTTCCATTCACCCAGATCGGTGCTGACATCGGCATGCATCAATCGAGCATCGATATTGCCAGGCTCGTTCTGCAAGACGACTTCAAGATCCTGCCGAGCTTCCAGATATTGACCAATGCGAGCCAGAGCCGTGGCGCGCAGCAATCGCGATTCGGAGGACTGCTGGTCGTCGGGAATGCGACTGATTGCTTCAATCGCCACCGCTTCTTTTCCCTGACGAATTGCCAGATCCGCCCGCAGGATTTCAGCACGCGCCAGCGCCGACTCGGGTTGGCCCAGCGCTGTCAGGTCTTCCTCTGCGTCGGTGAGTCTTTCCTTTTCAAGGTACAAGGCGGCGCGCAGGAGCCGAAGATCCCCCGGCAGTTCTCCGGCGTTTTTCTTCGCAAACTGGCTGATCAGCGTGATCGCCTTGTCGGATTCTCCCTGCGACTGAAGGCGTTCGGCCAGCGACAGCACTGCGTTTGAATCATTCGGCGCCAGTTCGAGACATCGCTGCATGTCAGACATCGACGCCACGGCTTCACCAAGACTCAGGAAAACGTCTGCTCGCTGGCGATACAGTGAGGCATTGCCAGGATTGATCCGCAGGGCCTGAGTCAGGTCGGCCGCAGCAAGTGCCGGCTCATTTTTCTCCGAATACAGAGACGCGCGGGCTGCAAGGGCCGCGATATGGTTGCGATCCTGGCGAAGCAGCTCATTCAGATCTTCGAGCGCGAATTCTCGCCGTCCCGCTTTGCGATGCAGCAATGCGCGTTCGTAAAGCAGCGGCGATTGTTCACGCGACAGGGAAATGAGCCGAGTGTACGCTTCGACGGCTTCGTCTTCGCGATTCAGTTCACGAAGGAGCCTGGCTCGAAGGCTGAGCGCATCAATGTTCGAGGGATCAATCTCCAGAGTTCGCGCGAGTTCTGAGATGGCGTCTTCCGGTTTGCCGGCACCTTCCAGGCATCGTGCTCGTTCCATCGAAACGAGGATCTTTGTGGCATTGTCGTCCGTTGCAGTGGCTGACGATGTCTTGACAGCCTCAAGATCTTTCAGAGCTGTCTCGTAGTCTTTTGCTGAACTCAGAAGCGTCGCTCGCACAAGCCGGGCTTCGGAATGTCCTGGGTTGATCTGCAGAACCTGATTCAGGTTCGCTGTGGCCGCATTCATGTTGCCAAGTTCCGCGTACGCGCGAGCCAGTTCGACCATCGCATCGGTATTCTGAGGCGACAGTTGTACGGCCATGGACAGGTCACTGACGGCTTCCTTCGCCTGGCCCGAGCGACGGAGCAGCCGACCTCGTTCCAGCCATGGTTCAGCATGTGTGGCATTGAGCCGACAGGCCACATTCAGATCGGCAAGTGCGCGATCGACGTCGCCTGCAACAGCCCACGCGATTCCCCGCATCAGCCAGCCTTCAGAGTTTTCGCGGTCCTGAGCGACCACGAGGTTCAGGTCTTCAATGGCCTGATCGGGAGTGGCATTCAGGAGAAGGCGAGCACGTCGCAGTCGTCCGTTCAGATGCGACGGTTCAAGTTTCAGCAGCATGCCAAGATCTTCCAGACCACGTTCGCGATCTTCCAGATCCAGTGACGCACACGCTCGATCGTACAGTGCTTCGGTTTTCTGGGGATTGATTCGCAGGCACTCGGAAAACGACTTGATCGACAGTGCGGTTTCTCCCATGGCCCTCTGAGCAACGCCGAGTGCCAGCCATCCTTCCGCCCAGTCTGCTTTCAGGCGAACGGCGGCCATGAGATCGGAAACGGCTTCGCGACGCTGTTCCAGTGCCGCATGACTGAGCCCTCGCAGATACCATGCTTCGGCAAGATTCGGATCCAGTGCGATCGCGCGGCTGAGCTGCTGAATGGATTCCGAATGGCGACCGGCATCGCGATGCTCCACGGCCACTCGAACCATGGCCTGCGCCTGCTTCTTCTGATCCGCGCATCCTGACAGCAGAAGGACGAGCGCCGCGAAGAGAACGAGAGTTGACAGAGTGCTTCGCGCATCGAACAAAGTGGAACTGCGTGAATTCATGTCAGGCTCCGCCACAATTTCAGAAGCTGCGATCCGCTGACAATGCGAGCGCAGCGTCGGCGACCGGAAGGGACGCCGTATCGGTGGGATCGTCAGATTGAGTACAGCAGTTCCGTTCGATTCGATCGACACCCGCGGATTTTCCGGAGCAATCCTGCTCAGCCAGAAAGGTTTGACTGCCTTTGCGGACCGGAACTGTGCGGTGCGGGACATTGCCCGGTGTCACATGGTCGTGATGAACAGGACGTCAGCAGGACAGCGAGTTCGACAAGAACATTTGCCAGGAAATTCCGGCGTAGAACTTCTTCCCTCCCGGAACATGGACCGCGACAGATTCCAGTCTGAAGTGCGCCGTTGCGAACGGCCGAAATCAAGAGAAGCAGGAATTGCCGATCAAGTTGTCGTCGTGAGAACTCCCTGTCCAAAAGGAGCACCAGGCCGGTTTGTCGGCCGGGCGTACAGCGACGTGACGCATTTCGAGTTTGGGAGTGGAACCGAATGGACCTGTCTGGAATTCTGTCTGACGATCAGATCGGCATCCTTGGCAGCCTGATGGCGCTGACCGTCTGCGGCCTGATCATGGCACTGAGTTTTCGTTTTGGACCTGCAAAGAAGCAGACATCGCGATCGACCATTGTGACGATCAGCGCGCGAGCTGCGAGTCAGGAACAATCAACGGACCGCAAGGCAGCGTAGTCCCGCCGGGCGAAACGGCTGTCTGGTTCTTTTGTGCCGACCAGCGAAGATTCGTCGTTGCGGGGACTTTTCAGCTTCACAGCGGTTCTTGCGGCGATCAGAAGAATCAGAGCGGAACTTGTTTCAGTTGGTAAACAGGGTCTTGCGACCGGAACTGTTCACGCTTATATCTGCACGCAGTCGTTTTCACTGCTGTGTTTCTCGTGGTTTCCTTCAGGTGCCGACTATGGTCCGTCTTCACAAAGTCGCCGGTGGTTTCTTGCTTCTTGCACTGGGTTATTGCCTGGGAAGCCTGAATGTTCATCAGCCAGAATCTCTGAAAGCTCAGGCAGACGAAGACAACAATAAGTATGGCCGGGAAGTACTGACGGCCTATCGCAACGTGAATAAGGCCATGCGAGATCTGAACAGCCTGCTGTCAGCGGGTGGCCAGAACACAACGATTTCTCCGGGCCTGAACTTCTTCGCAGTGTCCGTGGGCGGAGTGAACGCGGAACAGGATCTGGAAGAAGGTCGTGGCGTCGATCCCGAAACCTTCGCGGCACTCTACGCGGATCTTGCCAGCCCCAAGATTGCCGAACATCTTGACTACGACGAACTCGGCCGCCTTCGCTACAAGAAGAACGTGATCCGTCTGTATTCGCGTGATCGCCTGCGAGCGGTGTTCCTGGAACGTGATCGACTGGCCGTCAAAGCCGAGGCATCGGAGTGAGTTTTCAGTGTTCAGTAGTCGGACTCAGAATTCCAAATCTCAAATTTCAAATTTCAAATCTGAAATCTTCGCCTTCTGCCCTCACCCTTCGCCTCGGACGATTGCTTCGCCTCCGTATCCTCGCCGGATCGCGCGACGAGTCAGCATGAGTTCCACCATCAGGAACGCGAGGAAGATTATCAGCAGTGCAGGCCAGAGTTCGGTAACGGTCTCGTCGCCGTACATGCGGCTGGACAGATCGCCGAGTGAGTCTGCAAACCGAATCCTGTCGTTTGTCACCAGACGGGCTCGATCCTCATCGGTCAACCAGACCATCTCATCTTCATCGTGGTCGTAGTTGACGACGAACGAGTCTGCACTTTCCTGTCCGGCACACTTGAGTCCGCTGCGATAAATGCCTGGCGTGAGTGTCTCGCGGAAGGTTGCTGTCAAACGCTGCTTGCCCTCAACGACAGGCACTCGGACGTTTTCGCCGCCGGGGATCGCGAACACAAAGTCCGGCAATTCGGTCGAGTCGTTTCGCGGAGAATCTCCTTCTGCGACCGGGGCACCCTTTGTAGCTTCATAGGCAGCCGCGTTCCACGGCATTTCGGCAAGCAACGGTTCACCATAGCGCACGTTGCGGTGGCTTTGTGCTGATGAAACATGGAAGACGGCTTCGTGCAGGAACGGAATGAAGTCCGACTTCGTGGGCAGATCATTCCAGCTGCGATCGAGCGTTGTTGTCATCAGCAGCACGAAACCGCTGCCGAAACGAGTCTCCAGGAGAAATGGATCGCCGTTGTTGTAGGTGGCCATCACAGCAGGCGGCTCAGACTTCACTGGTGCGGGCGAGCCATTTGCGGCAGCTGCCGCTCCGTTTGCAGCGGCATTCTCGATGGGCGAATTCACAGGCGTGTTTTTGAACAGAATCCATGACGAAAACGAAGCCTTCAGCAAACTGCGTCCAGCGTCAGAGCGAAATCTGTCCAGCCAGCCGGGCTGGATCGAAAGTGGAGCGATTCGGATCGGATCATCAGCCTGCGGCGGCGCTTCTCTCGTTCTCACGACTTCCAGCTGCGGCAGAATCTGAGTTTGCCGGAAGCACGCTTCAAACGTTTCGGCCGTTGTCTGCGTCCCACAGGCAATGATCAGTCCTTTGCCTTCCTGAACTCCCTGACGAAGAGCGAGGGCAATGGCCGGTGGCAAACGCGACACATTGCAGCAGATGACCACACTGGCAGCTCGCAGGTCGTCTTCTGTCACTTCCGCAGCATCACGCACGGCTGCCAGAATCCACGGTGGTCGATCTTCCAGAGGCGCGAAGGCGAGTTCTGCGAAGAACGTGTCTCGTTCAGAGCGAATCGGTGAACTTGAGCCATTGATCAGCAGTACGGGCAGCGACTTGGCAACATAAACGGCAACGTGACCTGAGTTGTCCACCGTGATTGCATCGTCCGCAACTTCTGCTTCCACGGTGAGGACATGGCTGCCCGCTGCGGAGATGGCGTGATCAAACTCCATGACGGTTTCGGATCGAGCCCCGAGTCGAACTGACTGAGTTTCTCCGGCGATCGTCTGACCATTCTGGAGCAACCGCACAGGGACCTGAACTTCAGCATCAGAGTCGTTTCGGATGGACACTTTCAACCGCACGGGAAAATCAGGCACAGTCACTTCACGCGAAAGCTCCACCGCGCCGACAGCGACGTTGCGCCGCATGGGAGCAAGGCCTTTCGTGACATCCACGTACCAGACCTGTGGCTTCACCGCAGGAAATTTTCTCTGATCGTCGAAGCGAAGCCATGCCGCGTCGTCACCGGCCTTCCATCCATTGGACTGCCTGTCGGAGAAGACAACGACTTCGCGCGCGGTGGAACTGCTCCGGCCGAGAATCGCCATGGCTTTCTCAAGAGCCGCCATCATGGAACACGCGCCTGCCGGAGGCGGGATCTTTCGCAGTTCCTGTTCGATCACCACGGGATCGCGCAAGGGAGATTCGATGACGGATCGAGGCTGATCGCGAGCATCAATAATGGCAACGCTGTCATCACCGCTGAGCGTCTGAAGAAACTCCACGGCGCGACGAATGGCATTCTGATGGACCGAGTTCACTCCGTCAGATCGCGACATCGAGTTCGATCCATCAATGACAAGGACAACGGTTCGCGAGCCCGATGATCGGTATCCCGACAGCCATCCACCCGGAATCCACGGCCGCGTCAATGCAAGCACAATCAGAGTGATAAGCCCGATGCGGAGCAACAGCAGCAGAAGCTCTTCCAGTTTCAACCGCCGTCGGGTCTTTCTCGACGGATTCAGAAACTGCATGGCTCCCCATTCGACGACGTCAAAACGCCGCCGGCTGAGCAGATGAGCCATGATGGGAAGACCTATTCCGGCCAGACCCAGCAGAAGCCATGGATTCAGAAAAAACTGGAACATGAAGAGGCTCCGGGGCACCGTTCACGCCCTGCCAAAATTCAGCACGAGCGTGGCAGTGTCGACCCGCCGGTACAATATCACATCGGCATCGCCCCAGGACTGATGATGGCATTGTCATCCCCTGGATCGCCGCATCATAGGATGCTCACCGCAGCGTTCACACGTTCCGCTCACCAAAAATACTCATGGAACAATGCTCTTCCGCAAGAACAGTTTTGCGGCCATTTATCGGTGAGTTTGCGGTCGGACGGCAGATCGCCAGGGCAATTCCCATCCGTGGGGTTTGGCAGGCTGACTAACGAATCAGCACGGGTTTGTTAGAATTCCCCGTTCAAATGCCGCCCCCGGAGCTTCTGCGTCCGAGGTTGACGGCATCCTGTCTCAACTGGTCCTCTGCTTGTTTGAAGTTTTTACTGGAGTAGCTGATCCCATGTCACTTGCCATCACTGACGTCCATGCCCGCGAAATTCTGGATAGCCGTGGAAATCCAACGGTCGAAGTGGACATCACTCTGGAAGACGGCACCGTGGGACGCGCAGCGGTTCCAAGCGGAGCCAGCACGGGTGCTCACGAAGCATGCGAACTGCGAGACGTCGACAACAAGGGGCGCTTCCTTGGCAAGGGTGTTCTGCAGGCCGTTCAGAATGTCAACGAAGAGATCGCTGACCTGATCGTCGACCTGAACGTCATGGACCAGGCGACCATCGACGCAACCATGATTGAAGCGGACGGAACACCGAACAAGTCACGCCTTGGTGCCAATGCGATTCTGGCGTGCTCCCTGGCGTCTGCTCATGCTGCAGCTGCAGTCTGCGGACTGCCGCTTTATCGATACCTCGGCGGCGTCGGTGCGAATCGACTGCCAGCACCGATGATGAACATCATCAACGGCGGTGCTCATGCAAACAATGGCCTGGACATCCAGGAATTCATGGTCATGCCGCTGGGCTTCAGCACCTTCGGCGAAGCACTGCGAGCCGGCGTGGAAATCTTCCATCACCTGAAGAAAGTGCTCGCTTCGAAGGGGCTCAGCACTGCCGTCGGTGACGAAGGTGGTTTCGCTCCTGACCTGAAGACAAACGAAGAAGGTCTGGAAGTCATCATGAAGGCGATCGAAAGCGCTGGCTACAAAGCTGGCGATCAGATCAAGATCGCAATGGACTGTGCAGCCACCGAATTCTTCGACGTCAAGACCGGCAAGTACACCGTCGACGGCAAGACCATCGACAGCGATGGCATGGTCGGTCTGCTTGAGTCATGGGTCAACAAGTACCCAATCTGCTCAATTGAAGACGGCTGCTCAGAAGATGACTGGGACGGCTGGAAGAAGCTGACCGATAAACTCGGAAAGCGAGTTCAGCTGGTGGGCGACGACCTGTTCGTGACCAACGCAAAGCGCCTGGGTGAAGGAATTGCCAAAGGCGTTGCCAACAGTATCCTCGTCAAGGTTAACCAGATCGGTACTCTCACCGAAACCATTCAGGCCGTTCAGCTGGCCTACCAGAATGGCTACACGGCTGTGATGAGCCATCGATCAGGCGAAACAGAAGACACGACCATTGCTGACCTCGCAGTGGGCCTGCGAACTGGCCAGATCAAGACTGGTTCCGCAAGCCGAACTGACCGAATCTGCAAGTACAACCAGCTGCTCCGTATCGAAGAACAGCTGGGTGACCTGTGCACCTACGGCGGAACGATCCGTTAGTCGAAAGCGGCATCGTTCTCCGAACGACGATGCCATGCAAGACCACGACCAAAATCTGACTGAACCGGCGGATGAGCTGCAGAACCCTGCAGAATCATCCGCCGGTTCTTTATTGGTCTCGCTGGCTTTCTGGTGCACACTGACGGTGGCCAGCCTGATGTACGCCGCGGTCAGCGTTTCGCCCCGACTGGAAGAGTGGCTGACTGCCAGAGATCAATACACAACAAATGCCCGTCGACTTCAGGTCCTGGAAAACGAAGTTGATGAACTGGAACGCGTCGTTGCGGCGATGAAGAAAGACCCCCAGTTTGCTCGACGCATGTCAGAGCAGATTCGACTGCTGCCGGGCTCAGTGTCCGCCTCAACATTCCAGGACATGCAAGGCTCACAGCAGCCGTCGCTTCCGTCCTCATTCACTCCCGCAAACACACCAGACCATGCGGCTCTTCCTTCCGCTGCAGTGCCACGGGAGCTGCGTCGCTGGACACTTGAGCTTGCGACGGACCGGAAACTTCGCACCTGGATGCTGGCCACGTCAGCCGGACTCACGCTGCTTGCCTTCACCCTGCTGAATGAATCCGGCAAGGCGATTGTGCTGGCCGTCGTCGGCAGCATTGCGGCAGTCATCAAGTCGGCCATCGCCCGCTACTTCCGCAAGTCTCCGAAACCGGAACCAGCAACAGGCATCGACGAATCGCATTCTGAATCAGCCTGAGCGAAGCCGACGATTCAGTCGTTCGGCCTTGCCGGGATTCCTCTCGCGACTTATTTCTCCGGCTCGGTTCGGAATCGCATCGACAGAAATTCCCAGTCGGGGTTGTTCTTCTGACAGTGCTGAGCTTCCCATTCTGACTGGAACAGAATGGCTGTCTGATCGTACTGATCGATCACTTCGCGGCTGGAAGACAACAGGCTCAGTTCTTTCGTGCAGCCAGGCTTTGGCACAACCCAGCGGGCCACTTTATAGTTGAGCCAGCGAACTTCCGTTTCCGTATCGTACTCCGACTGCAGTCGAAACCGCACAACGTCGAACTGCAGCTCACCAACCGCCGCCAGGATCGTTTGTTTGACGGACGAATGAGGCGTATTGAAGACCTGAATGGCCCCTTCTTCCAGAAGTTGCGACAAGCCTCGTTCAAACTGCTTTCGTCGCCCAGTGTCGTTGCAGATCATGGTCGCGAAGAACTCCGGGGAGAACTGCGGCAGTGGCTCGTACACGACCGGAGCCCCTTCGCAGATCGTGTCGCCCAGAAGAAACTCACCCGGGTTCACTAGGCCGATGATGTCACCAGGAAACGCTTCATCCATCGTCTCGCGCTCCTGACCGAACAGCTTGTGAGCTCGCTTCAGCCGGATCTTTCTTCCCGTGCGAGGATGAAAGACTTCCATCTCTCGCCGGAACAGCCCTGAGCAGACTCGAACAAACGCAATGCGGTCGCGATGGCGAGGATCGAGGTTGGCCTGAATCTTGAAGACGAAGCCGGAGAATTCCGGACGCGTTGTCGGGATCATGCCCTTGTCGCTCTTGCGATCACGAGGCTGAGGACAGTACTTCAGGAAGCCCTTCAGGAACTGCTCGACCCCGTAGTTCGTCAACGCACTGCCGAAGAAGACCGGCGAGATTTCGCCGTTCAAGAATCGCTGCAGGTCCCAGGTCGCTCCGGCTTCTGCCAACAGTTCCACTTCTTCCTGAGCCTGCGGCACGATTCCCTGCGGCATCGAATCCGGCGGAATCTCGCTCAGCTGCGCCGATCGAGCCGCGATGCGATGCATGTTGTCGCGAGTCTCGAAGATCGCCGCGTCACGAGTTTCCAGGTTAATGACACCGCGAAAATCAAAGCCCGTTCCGAGTGGCCAGTTTACAGGAACCGGCACGATGCCCAGCTTCGATTCAATGTCTTCCAGAACTTCCAGAGTCTGCTTACCAGGTCGATCCACCTTGTTCACAAACGTGATGACCGGAATCTTTCGCAGTCGGCAGACGTTGAACAGTTTCTCTGTCTGGCTTTCCACGCCGTTCGCAAGGTCCAGCACCATCACCGCACAGTCGGCGGCGACGAGCGTTCGGTAGGTGTCTTCGCTGAAGTCCTTGTGGCCCGGCGTATCCAGCAGGTTGATCTGCACGCCTTCGTATTCGAATGCCAGAACCGTTGAGCTGACCGAGATCCCACGCTGGCGTTCCAGTTCCATCCAGTCCGACGTGGCTCCTCGCTGATTCTTTCGGCCGCGCACGGCTCCGGCGGCTTCGATACATCCACCGTACAGCAGAAGCTTTTCGGTGAGTGTCGTCTTACCGGCGTCCGGGTGAGAAATGATCGCAAAGGTTCTTCGTCGAGCGGATTCGCGAGCGACGACCGGGTCGGAAACTGTCATTGGACCGAATCAATTCGAATTCGAAAGTTCAAGAGAAGAAAAATATAGCGGAAGGGCGCGAGCCCTCCGGTCAATGTGTTTTAGTGGAAGGGCGCAAGCCCTCCGGTCACCAAAGTAGCGGCAAGGCGCAAGCCCTCCGGTGACTACTATCCCCGAGTCACTCTTCTAGCCAACGTCCGCCTGAGTCCACTGACCGTTAACACGTCGCCATACTCCGCCAGGATTCTTGTCCTGCAGCACCGCTGGCAATCGCTGCTGGCGAACCGCGTCGTAGCACTGCAGCATTCCAAACCGAGTGACCGAAGCCGGCATGCCCACGGCCGTGAAGCCCGGATGGCCGGTCGCAGGATAAGGACCACCATGATTCATCGACGGAACAACCGCAACGCCTGTTGGCATCTTGTCATTCAGCAGTCGTCCCACGCGTGTTCGGAGGACGCGTTCCACGATCGGATAATCCGCATCGTCCTTGCCCGTCGTGTCGCTGTAAATGGAACCCGTCAGGTTGCCTTCCAGAGCTTCTGCGATCTCGGCCATCTGTGCCACCGAGTCGGCCTGGACCATCAGTGAGCCGTTGCCAAACGCCTCGGTCTGGAACGCGTGAGGATTCGCGAGGAACTGCTTTCCGGAAACCTTCAGCAGTGTATTCTGACAGGAGACTCCTTTACCGCCACCGGACTGTCCGCCAACAACCAGGCTGGCACCGGCATTCAGAATCGTCTGCACGGCCGCCAGGAAACTCTTGCGAACACCTTCGGCCAGCATTGTTCCGACAGGAGCCTTGCTGAATCGTTCGGCCACCGCCTTGATGAAGGCCGAGCCCACATCGCCGGACGGAACAACAATCAGGCCTGGGTTTGTGCAGAACTGACCCGTTGCCATCAGGCAGCTTGTGCAGAATTCATCCGCGATCTTCTCCAGCCGCTCTGCCAGAGCACCGGCCATCATGAAGACCGGATTGATGCTCGACAGTTCCAGGTAGATCGGCTTGCCAGCACCGTCCGCGGCAGCTTTCAGCTTCAGACCTGTAGTTCGAGCACCCGTGTAGCCGACCGCGCCGATGCGTTCGTCCGACACAAGCTTCAGGCCGTCTTCATGCGACGTGCGATAAACCAGCTGGACCAAACCGCTCGGCATGCCGGTGGACTTGATCGCCGCCACGGCCGCTTCGCCGAACAGTCGAGTCGTTTCCGGATGACACGGATGACCTTTCGCGATGACTGGGTTGCCCGCCGCGATGGCTCCGGCAAAGTCACCACCCGCAATGCCGTTGTAAGCGTAAGGAAAGTTGTTCGGCCCAAAGACAACGACAGGTCCCAGCGCTCCAAACATGGATCGAATGTTCGACGCTGTGTCGATCACGGGCACTCGCCATGATTCATCGCGAGCCGATGCGGCGGCCTGACGAAGCTGGTTGGTCGTTCGTACCAGTTCCACATCCTTCAGACGAGGTGACTTGGCGAGACCGGTTTCCGCGTGAGCCGTTTCCACCAGAATGTCCGCGCGAGCCTCAATCTCCTTCGCATACGTTTCGAGGAATTCGGCAAAGCGACTTCCCGGCCAGCCTCGCATCGCCTTTGATGTTTCATTAGCGACCTCAAGAACCGCGTCCAGTTCCGACCATGGACTGACGGGGAATACCTGCGGCATTGGCTGTTCAGTGGCTGGATTCACCGCCTGAAAAGTCGTTGTGCCCTGGCTGGCGACCCACTGACCGTTGAACAAAATTGGCTGCACAGACGTCGTCACAATTTCACCTGTTCGATCTTCCACATGAGCAGACACGGGCTGTTGTTTACAAACTGAGTCGGAAGTATCCCCTCTAAGGACGGAATGGCAACTCTTGAGATGGTCGTTTGTCAATCATGACGAAACCATCCGACATTTTGAGTTCCGAGGGGGCCGTAAATCTGTCACCATCCGCACGGCTGTCGAATTGAAGCCGCAGCAACTCCGCCGAAGCGGCTCAGGTCTGCGGCCAGGGTTTCTCGAATCAGCAGACTTTCGAATTGGCTCCTTCGCCAGCAAACTGACTTGTTCCCCCAACTCAGCGACTCAGTCGGACGCGTCTGGCCGCGACGGAAAATGACGGAATGGATCCTCAGCCCCTGACTTCAGAAGACATCGCTCTCCGTTATCTGGAACAGCTGCCGTGGCCTCCGTATCCGTTTCAGGAACAGGCGATCCTGTCATGGTTCGAAGCGGGCGACGGAATTCTGGTGTGTGCTCCTACGGGAACCGGCAAGACAGTCATCGCCGAGACTGCTCTCTTCGAAGCTCTGCTGACCGGCCGCCGCGCGTACTACACGACACCGCTGATCGCACTGACCGAGCAGAAGTTTCGCGAGCTTCAGGAGTCTGCGGTTCGCTGGGGCTTTCCTCCTACGATGGTCGGACTGGTCACGGGCAATCGCCGCGAGAACCCGGATGCTCCGATTCTTGTGGTCGTCGCGGAGATTCTTCTGAACCGTCTGCTGTCTCCTGAAGAAGTTTCGTTCGACGATGTGTCCGCGGTCGTGATGGATGAATTTCACAGCTTCAACGATCCGGAACGTGGCATCGTCTGGGAACTGTCGCTGGGACTTCTTCCGGCACATTGCCGTCTTCTGCTGATCAGCGCGACGGTTGGCAACGCGGTGGACTTTGTCGTCTGGCTGGCTCGCCAGCATGGGCGCAAGCTGCGACTGCTTCAGAGCGAAGAGCGGCGAGTCCCTCTGGACTTTCGCTGGATCATTGACGAAATGCTTCCGGACCAGCTGGAAATCATGGCCGATGGCGACGACGAATCTCGCTACACGCCAGCACTGGTCTTCTGCTTCAATCGCAATGAATGCTGGAGCGTTGCGGAACAGCTCAAAGGAAAACGCTTGCTGGCCGATGGACAGCAAAAACAACTGCTGGCCGAAATCGACCAGGTGGACTGGTCCGTCGGCGCGGGTGGCAAGATCAGGCAGTTCCTTCTGCGAGGCGTCGGCCTTCATCATGCCGGGCTGTTGCCAAAGTACCGTCGTATCGTCGAGCGACTGTTTCAGAAGAAGCTGCTCAGCATCTGCGTGTGTACGGAAACTCTGGCGGCAGGAATCAATCTTCCAGCGCGATCGGTCGTGATGACGTCGCTTCTGAAGGGGCCACCTGGCGCGATGAAGCTGATCGATGCCAGCTCGGCCCATCAGATGTTTGGTCGCGCCGGCCGACCCCAGTTTGATACTCGCGGCTACATCTTTGCCGTTGCTCACGAAGACGACGTGCGACTGCATCGCTGGCAGTTGAAGTACGATGAGATTCCGGAAGACACCAAAGATCCGATGCTCATCAAGGCCAGGAAGAACCTCAAAAAGAAGATGCCTCGGCGTCGCGAAGGTTTCCAGTACTGGACCGAACGGCAGTTCCAGACTCTCCGAGAAGCTCCGCCGGCAAAACTGGCGAGCCGAGGGCGGTTCCCATGGCGACTGCTGGCGTTCCTGATTCGCAAGTCCGGCACTGTGCAGTCACTGATCGATTCCGTGCGCCGGCGATTGCTGGATTCGGGTGAAAAGGAAGAAGCGGAGAAGCAGCTCGTTCGAATGTTGATGACGCTGGAAGCCGGTGGCTTTGTCATTCTGGAACCCGCGCCGCCAAAGCCAGCGATCGCCGATGTGCTGACGTCGCTGCAGGAATTGAAGACAGCCGATCAGCCGCCGTTTCGTTCTAAAGCCGCGGCGAAACTGGCCAGGGAGTGGCTCGCGTCAATTGAAGCACGCCCGTCGCTCACTGACAGTCGCTGGCTCTCCACGCACCTGGCTCCAATCACCGAAGACGGGCCCGTCGCGGAAATAACCGAACCTGAACCAGAGCGCGAATTCGGCGAAGGGCTGTTTGTCGATGATGCGTCCGAATCCGATGAGCCCGCAGCTCCAACCGCCATTGAACCTGCCAGCCAGGAACTTGCGGTGGCAACGGGAGCATCCACGCCTGATCCCGACCCCGCGCCGGCCGCAGCGACCAGCGAATCAGAAGTCCCAGCAGACGAATCGGGCGGATCTTCCGGTGGCGGTTTGTTTGGACGGTTGCTCCAGGAAGCTCGCACGGGAGGCAAGTCCGGGCCAGCAAAAAAGCAGGAAGGCAAGCCCAAAGCCGCTCGGACTCCTGCTGCTCCGCCACCGGACCCGGCCATGGACTATGTGCCTCGTCTAGCGATGGCAACACCTTCTCTGACGCTGCTCAATTCGTTTCGAAGTATCAATCCGCTGTATGGAATGTTCCTGGCCGAACACATGCACAAGGCCAGCTATGAAGAACGCCTGCAGCTTCTGGAAAGCGTGCTGGATCTTCCCGCGTCGGTGGCTGGCATGGTGCGAGTTCCTCTGCCGGAGGAAATGCCTGCAGGGCCCCTGGCGTCCGACTTCCTGAACCCGCGATTGATCTCGCGCGGTCTGATTACTCAGCAGGATCTGACTGGCTTCTTCGACGAAGTCACGCGTCGCCGAGTCTACCCGATTCCGCTGGGCGACCGCATGCGGCTGCTGTTTCGAAGCGAATACCCCGGAGTGTCTGACGTCTTCATGCGAAGCGTGTGGTGTGTCGGTGACCTTCTTCGTTTCGGCGGCAACTTCGATCGCTATGTGAAGGCTCGAGACCTGACGAAACAGGAAGGCGTTCTGTTCCGACACTGCCTGCGAATGATCCTGCTGTGCGGTGAGTTTGCGGAGATCGAACCGCCGGAACTGGATCCTCAGGAATGGCGTCGCGACCTTTCAGATCTCGCCGCACTGCTGACAGAAACATGCCGAGCCGTTGACCCATCCAGCACCGACGAAATCATTACGGCTCTGCGAAATCACGCCGAAGGACTGGACACAGAATTTTGATAAACCCAAAAATTCGTAGCCATCACTCAGAGAGTGATGGCTACTTTGCTCGGAGTCCGCAATGCTTCGCAACCAGTTCGCCGTATCACTCTGCATCGCCCTTTTTCTGACAAACTTCACACGCACAACTCACGCGCAGCCAGCACAGAGTTCAGCCACGGTCGTTGTGTCCAGCGTCAATGATCCCTGGGAGCTTCAGAAAACCGGGACCGATGTCAGTCTGCGAGGCATCAGCGCGGTGGACGAAAAGTGCTGCTGGGCAAGCGGTGCGAAGGGGACTGTGCTGAGGACTGTCGATGGCGGTGTGACATGGAAGTCTGTCGGGCCGCCCGATGCGGAAGCCGCCGACTTTCGCGATATCGAAGCATGGGACTCGAACACGGCGGTCATCATGAGTGCCGGCGATGTGGATCGACTGTATCGCACGGTCGACGGAGGACAATCGTGGTCGATCGTTTATGAGCATCCCGACGCGGCCGCGTTCTTCGACGGTATGGCGTTCAGAGCAGACAGGAAAAACGGCATCCTGATGGGAGACCCGATCGACGGGCGCATGATGCTTCTTCAGACGAATGATGCCGGAGCCACATGGAAGCTTGTGAGTCAGAACAACAGTCCGAAGCTGCCGAAGGGACTCGCTGCCTTCGCCGCCAGCGGGACTCATCTGACATGGACGGGAACGGATTCGTTTGTGATTGGCCTCGGAGGGATCGCGGAGGCGGAACCTGAGAGCGTGAATTCTCTTGCGATGCTCAGTCCTTCCGGTGGTCTGCTGTCCGAAAGCGACTCAACGTCAGACAAAGAAGCCGCATGGACGACGGCCACATTGCCGATGAAGCCAGGAGCATCTTCCGGCGTCTTTTCGATCGCTCAGTCAAAGAAGAACGCGGACCGGCTGATCGCTGTCGGCGGTGATTACCAGAAGGCCGACGTCATTGAAGGCAACGTGGCTCTCAGTGACGACCGAGGAAAAACATGGCGACTGCCGACCGCAAC
>VFQT010001911.1_pt1 | contig 22999 bp, 23 predicted proteins | sample 3512381 | NCBI WGS metagenome assembly VFQT01 (sample SAMN10412376, study PRJNA504923) | tailings metagenome | isolation source: Relicate 2 Philex TSF3 active mining site | place: Philippines: Tuba, Benguet | collected 2017-08-29
TAGGCGTCATGGCCGCCGAATTCATCTATACGTGTTACAAACTCGCCCGTTTCTACCCCCCTGATCGCACGGTGCTGGAGGACATCTCGCTCTCCTTCTATCCAGGGGCCAAGATCGGCGTCATCGGCTCCAACGGCTCGGGAAAATCCAGCCTCTTGCGAATCATGGCCGGAGTGGACGACGGTTACACCGGTGAGGCCCGTCTCACCCCCGGGTTCACCGTCGGATTGCTCGAGCAGGAACCACAACTGGATGCGAACAAGGACGTGCTCGGCAACGTGATGGACGGCGTGGCGCCGATCCGTGACCTGCTCGCCCGCTACGAGGAAGTGACCGCGATGTGGGGTGACCCCGATGCGGACTTCGACAAGGTCGGCGCGCTGCAGGCGGACCTCGAAGCAAAGATCCAGGCTGCTGACGCGTGGAGCCTCGAGCGCAACGTGGAGATCGCGATGGACGCGCTGCGTTGCCCGCCGAACGACGCGGACGTCACGAAACTCTCGGGTGGTGAACGACGCCGCGTCGCGCTGTGTCGCTTGTTGCTGTCGCGACCCGACCTGTTGTTGCTGGACGAGCCGACCAACCACCTGGACGCCGAGAGCGTCGACTGGTTGGAGCGCTTCTTGCAGGACTACCCCGGCACCGTGGTGGCGATCACGCACGACCGCTACTTCCTCGACAACGTGGCGAAGTGGATCTTGGAACTGGACCGCGGTCGTGGCATTCCGTTCTCCGGCAACTACTCGAGTTGGTTGGAACAGAAACAAGAACGTCTCGGTCGCGAAGAGAAGGCGAACGACGCGCGCAAGCGCACGTTGCAGCGCGAACTCGAGTGGGTGCGCATGGCGCCGAAGGCTCGTCAATCGAAGGGCAAGGCGCGACTCGCGGCCTACGAGAAGTTGCATGCCGAGGCACAGGCCGCCGAGCGTGGGGACGACCGTCTCGAGATCGCGATTCCGGCCGGTCCACGACTCGGCGACACCGTGATCGAGGTGAAGAACTTGAAGAAGGGCTTCGGCGATCGTCTGCTCATCGAAGACCTGTCGTTCTCACTGCCACCTGCGGGCATCGTCGGCATCATCGGACCGAACGGCGCGGGTAAGACGACGTTGTTCCGCATGCTCACCGGTCAGGAAGCGCCCGACTCGGGGTCGATCACGATCGGCGAGACCGTGCAGCTGAGCTACGTCGACCAGAGCCGCGACACGTTGAACGACGACGCGAGCGTGTACGAAGAGATCACCGGTGGCGCCGACACTCTGAAGGTGGGTGGACGCGAGATTCACGGTCGTGCGTATGTCGCGAGCTTCAACTTCAAGGGCAGTGACCAGCAAAAGCGCGTCGGCGACCTCTCGGGCGGCGAACGCAATCGCGTGCACCTCGCCAAGTTGTTGAAGAACGCCGGCAACGTGTTGCTCCTGGACGAACCGACCAACGACTTGGACGTCGACACCCTGCGCGCACTCGAGGCGGGACTCGAATCGTTCCCCGGATGCGTGGTCGTGATCAGCCACGACCGCTGGTTCCTCGACCGCATCGCCACGCACGTGCTCGCCTTCGAGGGCGACAGCCAGGTGCGCTGGTTCGAGGGCAACTTCACCGACTACGAGGCGTGGAAGAAGAAGGAACTGGGCGGCTCGGCCGACCAGCCGACGCGCATCAAGTACAAGAAGTTCTCGCGATGACCAACGTCGCGTTGAAGCGCATCCGCATCCTGTGCGCGATCATCTTCGTGTCGTGCATCGCCGGCATGATCGTGACCTCGATCGCGGGCAACAACGTCGGCGTGGTCACCACGATCGGACTCACCTCTGCGGTTGCGGCGATCGTGATGATCGCCACCTCTGCCGTCACGGCCTCGCGACGCATCGACGCCTTCGATGACGTGCGCGCCGAGGGCATCGAGCGTCGCATCGGCGAACTCGTGCAGAGTGGTGCGAACGAAGACCGCGTGCGCGAACTCGTGCGCGAGTCGATCGAACTGGGCCGCAGCGCCACGTGACGCTCACCGACGCGCAACTCGCCCACATGCTCGCCGAAGAGGCGGGCAAGCGACTGCTCGAGGCGCGCGAGAAGTTGCGCACGATGGATGCCGACACGTGGCTCGCCAAGGACGTCGGGGATGCAATCGCCCAGCAGTATCTGAACGAAGCGCTCCAAGAACATCGGCCGAACGACGCGATCCTCTCCGAAGAAGCACTGGATGACGACCGGCGATTGTCGGCGGATCGCGTGTGGATCATCGACCCACTCGATGGCACGCAGGAGTTCAGTGAGTTCGACCGCAGCGACTGGGCGGTGCACGTTGCGTTGTGGGAACGCCGCGACGAAGCGGGCAATCCCTCCAACGATGGTCACTTGGTTGCCGGTGCGGTCGCGCTCCCTGGATTCGGCATCACACTGTCGACCGATCAGCCACCCGCGACCCCCGAGCGCAAGGATCGCAATCCCGTCATTGTGGTGTCACGCAATCGCGTCACCCGCGAAGTGATCGCCGTCGCCGAGCGCCTCGGCTGTGACGTTGCTCGCCTCGGTTCGGCGGGCGCAAAGACCATGGCGGTCGTCCTCGGCGAGGCCGATTTGTACGTTCATTCCGGTGGTATGCACCAATGGGATTCGGCGGCCCCGATCGCGGTCGCTCACGCTGCGGGCCTGCACACGAGCCGTTTGGACGGCTCGCCCCTCATTTACAACCGTGCCGACACCTGGCTGCCGGACCTGATCGTGTGCCAACAACATCTGGCACGACCAGTCATGGAGGCGATCCGCGAGGGCAGACTGAACGGGTGACCTCCCCCGTTCACACCTCTTCTTCCCTGCCCGACGGCGCACCCGCCGACATGTCGTGGGGTGCGTTCCATGAGACCGCGCCGTGGACGCTCGACCTCGAGACGATCACGTGGCGCGACGCCGCCGCAGAACTTCGTGCGAGTGCGCAGCGCGAGATTCCCGTCCTCACCACGCCGACCAAGGTTCCGCCGTTCGCTCGACTGATCACCGTCGTGTGGGTGCTCGGCTCAGCACTCCTTCCGTGGTTCCTGAAGAAGAAGCGCAATCGCTTCGAGTCACCCGAGGCATCGCGCGCGTACATCTCGCTGCGCATGCGCAAGGCCGTCGAGCGACTTGGCTCGACCTACATCAAGCTCGGCCAGATCATCTCTTCTGGCGAAGGACTGTTCCCCGCCGAACTCGTCGCAGAGTTCAAGCTGTGTCGCGACCAGGTTCCCGCGATTCCGTTCGACGAGGTTCGACGCGTGGTCGAAGAAGAACTCGGCGCAACGATCGAGGACACATTCGCCACCTTCGATCGCACGCCACTCGCTGCCGCGTCCATCGCCCAGGTGCACGTCGCCACGTTGAAGACCGGAGAAGAGGTCGTCGTCAAGGTGCAGCGCCCGGTCGTCTCGAGCCTCGTGCGCAAGGACCTGCGTGTGATGGCGTGGCTCGCCCCGCACCTCGTCGGGCGCATCAAGGTGAGCGCACTCGCCAATCCCCCAGCACTCGTCGAGTTGTTCGCCGAGACGATCGTGGAGGAACTCGACTTCCGCATCGAGGCCGACAACATGCTCGAAGTCGCCAAGATGCTGCGCGAGTTGAACCAGACGAGCTACATCGTGCCCCGACCGCACCCGAGCCTCATCACCCGCCGCGTGCTCGTCATGCAGCGCGTGAGTGGATTCAAGTTCGACGACGTCGCCGGAATCTCGGGCGCGGGCATCAACACCCACGAAGTGATCCGCACGGGAATGATCGCCTTCATGGAGGGCGCGATGATCTACGGCGTGTTCCACGGCGACCTGCACGGCGGGAACCTGTTCGTGATGAACGACGGCCGCACGGCGCTGCTCGACTTCGGCATCGTCGGTCGCCTCACCGGCGCGCGTCGCATGGCGTTCTTGCGCCTCATGTTGAACGCCACGACGAACAACGTGACGGGCCAGATCGAGGCGCTGCGCGACCTCGGTGCACTGCCGATGGACACCGACATCCAGGCCGTGATCAAGGATTTGAACCTCGGCGCCCCCGTCATCGACCCGACCACACTGTCGGGCGAGGAACTCGTCGCCGAAGTGCAGCGCGTGGTCAAGGCGATGCTCGGCTACGGCGCGCGCATGCCCAAGGAACTCATGTTGTACGTGAAGAACATGGTGTTCTTGGATGGCGCGATCGCCAAGCTCGCCCCAGACCTCGACTTGTTGGCCGAGATCGCCTCGATCTCGATGTTGTTCGCCCAGCGCCACGGCGAGCGTCTCGGCCGCGAACTCGGCATCGACCACACGAAGGTCGAGATCAACCTCGACAGCGTGAAGGCCGGCTTCGGAGTGGACACCTCGACGAACTCGATGACCTATCGCGACTTGCAGAAGCGTCGCGAGTTGATCCAAAAGCGCATGCGGGAGCACGTCGGACGCTGAACTAGGTTGGCGCGCCATGAGACTTCTCGTGGCCCGCTGCAGTGTGGTCTACGAGGGTCGCTTGGATGCCTCACTTCCCGAGGCCACTCGTCTCGTGATGGTCAAGGCAGACGGTTGCGTCGCCATCCACGCAGACGGCGGCGCATACAAACCACTCAACTGGATGAACGCACCGAACACCCTCGTCGAACACGACGATCGATGGGTGATCACCAACCCCAAGGGCGAGACCCTCACCATTCACCTGCACGAGGTGTTCGCCGATTCCTCGCACGAACTCGGCGAAGACCCCGGTCTCACCAAGGACGGCGTCGAGGCGCACCTCCAGGTGCTGCTCGCCGAGCTTCCCGAGACCATCGAGCCGGGACTCACTCTGATCCGTCGCGAGTACCCGACCGCACTCGGCCCCGTCGATCTCCTCTGTCGCGATGCGAACGGCCAAACGGTGGCGGTCGAGATCAAGCGCAAGGGCGAGATCGACGGTGTCGAGCAACTCACTCGTTACATCACGGCGCTGTCGGCAGACTCGAGCCTCGGCGAGATCCGTGGGATCTTCGTCGCCCAATCCATCAAGCCCCAGGCCAAAACCTTGGCGGAGAGCCGTGGGCTCGGTTGGTGCGAGGTCGACTACGACGACCTGCGCGGCAAGAAGTCTGACGAATTGCGCTTGTTCTAGGAGAGATAGCGCGAGATCAGATCGCGATAGAACGCACGCATCGCGGCGTCGTCCATCTGGTCGTCCGGCGCGAGCATCTCGTTGTGGATGAGCATGAAGGCGAACGACATCGTGAGCTGAGTGAATGACGGGATGTCGAAGTCGATCGTCACCTCGTTACGTCGGGCGATCGCGCGAATGAGCCGTGCGCTCGTCGCTTGGAACTCTCGAGCGAGTTCGCTCAAGCGCTCGCGCAATGGAGCGTTGTCGACGGACGCAGCGAGTGTCTGCACGCGCGACCAGCGCATCTTGCGCATGAACGCCGATTGCGGCATCGGGAGTTGATCGATGATTTCGTCGTAGTCGACCGGACCGGTCCCCGACTCGATGCCACTCGTGAATTCGGCCCATCGTCGAATGTTGCGCGCGTAGTCTTCGGTGAGGACGTGAGCAAGGAGTCCATCACGGCTCGTGAAGTGTCGATAGATGAGCGACACGGAACAGTTGGCCTGTCGCGCTACTTCTTGCACGCGCAGACCGACGATGCCGCGCTCTTCGATCTCCTTGCGAGCACCAGCGACGATCAACTCATATTTCGAAGTTTCGATTGCCGTTGTGGTCACACTGTGACCCTAACGGAGTGCGTCGAACTGAAAAATCTTTACTTGGATTGTGGTTGCGGCCACGTGCCGTCACGACCATCCATGCCGGCGTTCGGTCGTGCCTTCGCGAGGAGCTCCTCGACGACGGGACCGAGCGTGGTGGGATCTGCCACGGGTGTGTGCGTCGGTCCACGATGCCAACCCTCGGCGATTGCGAGCACTTGCCCACTCGCTTCGAACACGCGACCGGTGACGCCCTTGGATTCTTCCGAGGCGAGCCACGTGACGATCGGTGCGATCCACTTCGGGCTGCGCTGCTCGCGCTCTTCATCGGTCTCCGGTGCCGGGCCGAGGTTCTCGGTCATGCGAGTGAGTGCAACAGGTGCGACGGCATTCACCGTGACGCCGTAGCGGGCGAGCTCGAGTGCGGAGATGACGGTGAAGGCGGCGATACCGGCCTTGGCCGCGCCGTAGTTCGTCTGGCCGATGTTGCCGTAGATGCCTGACACCGAGGACGTATTGATGATGCGTCCGTCAACCGGGTGGCCGGCCTTCTGACGATCGCGCCAGTAGGCGGCGGCGAAGTGTGACGGCGCGAACGTGCCCTTCAGGTGCACCTTGATGACAGCGTCCCACTCCTCTTCACTCATGTTGGCCATCATGCGGTCGCGCAAGATGCCGGCGTTGTTCACGACGGCGTGCAGATCGCCGAAGGTGTCGACTGCGGTCTGGATGAGTCGCTCTGCGCCGGCCCACGTGGAGATGTCGTCGCCGTTGGCGATCGCCTTGCCACCCATTGCCTCGATCTCGTTCACGACCTGCTGGGCTGGCGAGAGGTCGCCACCCGAGCCGTCGACGCCAGCACCGAGGTCGTTGACGACCACGTGCGCGCCGTGGCGGGCGAGGCTGAGGGCGTGTTCGCGACCGATCCCGCGACCCGAACCCGTGACAATGGCTACACGACCTTCACATAAGCGCTTCATGCGGAGGCACTCTAGTCTTTGCCCGTGTCCGACTCCCCGCGAAGCGATCTCACCTGCGACGTCCTCGTCGTCGGAGCGGGTCCAGCGGGTATTGCCGCGGCCCTCGAGTTGCGGCGCGCCGGTCGTGACGTGCTCGTCATCGACAAGGCGACGTTCCCGCGCGACAAGTGCTGTGGGGATGGGCTCACGACGGGCGCACTGCGCGCCCTTGCCGAACTCGACTTCGACCCGAGCCGCGTTGCAAGCTGGACCCCAACGACCGACGTGTGGTTGCGCTCCCCTTCTGGTCGCGAGATGTCGATGCCACTCCCACAGGGTCGTGGCACCTTCGCTGCGATCGCGCCGCGAATGGAATTCGACGATGCGCTCGTGCGCACCGCACTCGATCGGGGTGTGCGCATCGCCCAAGGCGTGACGTTCACGCAGATCACCTCGATGACCAACGACGGCGCGGTCGTCGCGGTCGAAGGACTCGGCGAGGTGCGCTGTGAGTTCGTCGTCGCAGCAGACGGCATGTGGTCGCCGGTGCGCAAGTCGCTCGGGTTGTCGACGCCCGGCTACCTCGGTGAGTGGCACGCGTTTCGTCAGTATGCGAGCAACGTGACGGGACCTGCCAAGGATCGATTGATCGTGTGGTTCGATGCGGATCTGTTGCCCGGATACGCGTGGTCGTTCCCGTTGCGCGACGGTCGCGTGAACATCGGCTTTGGCATCCTGCGCGGCGGTCGCCACAGCGTGCAGGACATGAACACACTGTGGCCCGACATCCTGTCGCGCTCGCACGTGCGCGAAGCGCTCGGTGAGAACGTCACCTTCGAGGGTCGTCACACCGCATGGCCGATTCCCGCACGCGTCACAACGGCGACGCTCGCCCACGAACGTGTACTCTTCATCGGGGACGCAGCCTGCGTCACCGACACGCTCACCGGTGAGGGCATCGGCCAGGCGCTGCAGTCGGGCATGATCGCCGGTCGCGTGCTCGCCACACATCACGCACGCGGAGCGAGCGCGGTGCGCAAGGCGTTCTGCCGCGAGATGAAGCAACACTTCTTCGCCGACCATCGCATGTCGGTGGTGCTGGGGGCGATCCTGAAGAGCGAACGTGGTGCGCGGGGTGCGTTGCGACTGGCGAACGCCAGTGACTGGACCCGACGCAACTTCGTGCGCTGGATGTTCGAGGACGAACCTCGCGCAGCGATCTTCACGCCGCGCAGGTGGCACCGCGGATTCTTGAAGCGACCAGGCGTCGCCCTCGGGTCGTCCAAGTGACGAGGACTACGGTGGTCGCATGAAGACGCGGCTCACCGAAATGCTCGACATCGAGCACCCGATCATGCTCGCCGGTATGGGCGGCGTGTCGTACCACACACTCGTCGCCGCGGTCTCCGAAGCCGGTGGCATTGGCACGCTCGGGGCCTCGACGATGGGCGAAGGCGTGCTTGCCAAAGAGATCGAGGGCGTGAAGAAGCTGACGAAGAAGCCCTTCGGCGTCGACCTGTTGACCGCACTGCCCCACACGCTCGAACGCGACGTGGACCTGATCATCGCCTCGGGCGCGCGCATCTTCGTCGCGGGTCTCGGCGTGCCGCGCGACATCATCGACAAGCTGCACGCCAATGGCGTGCTCGTTGGTTCGATGTGCGGCAAGGTGCGCCACGCGGTCAACGCGGTCGCAAGTGGTTGTGACTTCGTCGTCGCTCAAGGAACCGAGGGCGGCGGCCACACTGGCACCGTCGCCACGATGGCGCTCGTACCACAGGTGGTGGACGCAGTCGGCGACAAGGTCGTCGTCGTTGCAGCCGGCGGGCTCTTCGATGGCCGCGGTTTGGCCGCGGCGCTGTCACTCGGAGCAGACGGCGTGTGGATCGGCACGCGCTTCATCGCCACACCCGAGGCGTGGGGCGTGGACGGTTACAAAGACGTGCTCGTCGCGACACCAGAGGATGGCACCGTGATCAGTCGCGCCTACACCGGCAAGACGTGTCGCGTGGTGCGCAACGATTGGACGAATGAGTTCGAGAAGAATCCCGAACAGCTACAACCGTTCCCCCAGCAGGCAATCGCCTCGATGAAGGCGGGCGTGAACCACCTCGGCTATCCCCCGGGCACGACCGTCGATCTCGCCCGCGAGTTCCTCCCCGCCGGCCAAGGAGTCGGTGCTATCGAGTCGATCATTCCTGCGGGCGACATCGTGCGCGACATGGTGCGCGAGGCGACCGAGACGATCGAGCGACTGACCTCGCTGCGCAAGTCCTGACACCATGTTCAAGGTGCTGCGGACGAACCGTGACATCCGCCTGCTCTTCATCGGCGACAACATCTCGATCGTCGGCGACTACTTCACCTACATCGCCCTCGCCGGGCTGATCAAGGACTACACCGGGTCGAACTTCCTCGTCGCGCTCGTGTACGTGGCGTTCACGATTCCTTCGTTCTTCGTCTCCCCGATCGCCGGGCCGATCATCGACCGCTTCGACCGCAAGAAGGTGTTGATCACCGTGCACCTCTTGCAGGCGGTGAGCGCGGTCGGGTTCCTCTTCACCTCCGAGAACCGCATCTGGGCAGGTCTCGTCGCCCAGGTCGTGATCACGTGCCTGTCCGCCTTCGTCACGCCGGCAGTGAATGCCGCGGTGCCGAACCTCGCCAAGGATCCAGAGGAACTCAGGCAGGCAAACGCCCTCTTCGGCTCCAGCTGGGGCGCGATGACCTTTGCCGGAGCCGCCATTGGCGGATTTTTCTCCGAGGCCTTCGGCCGCACGGCAACGTTCATCACCGACATCGGCACGTTCCTCGTCGCAGCAGCACTCATCGCCCTCGTCACGCGACCGATGCAAGCCGAGCGCAAGACCGAACACTCGCGTCGCATCCGACCACTCGCCGACATGCGCGAGGCGTTCCACGTGGCCAAGGAAGATCACGTGATCCTCGCGCTCATTGCCTCCAAGACCACGTTCGCCATCGGTGCGGGTGCGGTCAGCCAGCTCGCGGTGTTCGCCTCCGACGTGTTCGGCAAGGGTGACGGTGGAAGTGGCTTGTTGCTCGCCGCGCGCGGTGCGGGATCCGCACTCGGCCCGATCTTTGCGATGCGTTATGCGCGTGGCAACCTCGCGCGCGTCGTCACGGTGTGCGGCATGGCCGGCTTCGTGTTCTCCTTCAGCTATCTCGGCGCATCGATCGCGCCATCGATCCTCGTCGCCTGCGGTTTCATCGCCGTCGCGCACTTCGGTGGTGGCGCGCAGTGGACGCTGTCGACGTATGGACTGCAGATGCGCACGACCGATGCGATCCGCGGTCGCGTGCTCGCAGGCGACATGGCGATCGTGACGCTCATGCTCGGACTCTCGAGTTTGATCGCGGGCATCCTCGGCGAACTCGTCCCCGTGCGCGAAGGCATCGCGATCATGGGTCTCTTGGCTGCCGGTGGTGCGACGAACTACATGGTGTTGACGCGAAAGATCAGAGCGCGTCTGCGCAGCGAGTCGCAGCCGCAACCAGCCGCGTAGCGCGAGGGTCGCCGAGCAGCGCGTCCGTCATGCGATTCATGACGTACGAGAACGACAGCTCGCGCGACGGATCCGCGAACGACACCGACCCACCCGCGCCGGGGTGTCCATAACAACCTTCGCCGGGGAACGCGTTGGCATCGGTGTTCAACATGTACCCCATCGCAAAGCGGGTGTTGACGATGAGCACGCCGTCGCGTCTCGACGGAACCTGCGGCGTGCGTGCGCGTTCGATGGTTTCCTGCGAGACCAGTCGAATCGGTTTGCCGTCGACGTCGACCTCGCCCATCGTCGCGGCATACATCGTGGCCATCGCGCGCGCGTTCGTGATGCAGTTCGCACCGGGCACCTCTGCTGCGTGCAGGTCGCGTCGATTGAACCCGCCCTTCACGTTCATCGCGCCGTTCAGCGTGAGCGCTTGCGTGAGCGGCGAATCGTCGACGAGTGGGGTGGCGAACTTGCCGGCCTTTGATTCGGGCTGCGGCGCGTTGGATTCGCGCGGGGGCTTGGCCCACCCGGTATTGACCGGTGCGACGCGGGGCTCGAGGTGTTCGGGCAAGCCGATGTAGGCCTCGATGCCGAGCGGGCCTGCGATCTCTTCTTCCACGAAGCGACCGATGTTGCGACCGTCGGTGAGGCGCACGAGTTCGCCGGCCAACCAGCCGAAGGTGAGCGCGTGATACGCGTGTGCAGAACCTGGTGCGAAGCGCGGTGCAGTCGCTGCCAAGCGATCGACCATTTCGTTCCAGTCGAGGACATGGGCGAACTCGAGTGGTCCATCCACGGTGTACAGACCGGCCTGATGACTGAGCAGTTGTGCGACGGTGACGTCGCCCTTGTCGGCCTGGGCGAAGTTCGGCCAGATGTGTGCGACGAGGTCGTCGTAGTCGAACAACCCGCGCTCGACGCACATCGCGACCGCGGTGGCGACCACGCCCTTGGTCGTGGAGAACACGAGCTGCAAGGTGTCGGGCGAATACGGGATCGTGCCCGCGTTGTCGCGCCATCCACCGGTGAGATCGACGACGAGCTTGCCACGGTGGAACACCGCGACGCCCGCGCCGATGTCGTCACGTGACTCGAGGTTGGCAACGAAGGCGTCGCGCACGGCATCGAAGCCGGGTGCTACGAACCCTTCGACGTTCATCGATCTACAGGTCGTCGATGAGGCCGCGCAGGATCTCGACCTGCTTCACCGCGTCGTGGCCGACCGGGTTGACCTGCAACACGGTGACGCCGGCCTGCTTGTAGGCGGCGAGTCGTTCCTTGACGAAGCTCTTCGGGCCGACGAGGTGCGACATCTTCAACCACTCGCCCGGCACCTTGGCCGCGGCCTCTTGCTTCTTGCCATCGAGGTACAGGTCCTGGATCTCGACGGCTTCCTTTTCATAGCCGTAGGCCTTGCAGATGTCGTTGTAGAAGTTCTTGCCGCGCGCACCCATGCCGCCGACGTACAGCGCCGTCGAGGGTCGAGCGAAGTCGAGCACCTTGTCCTGGTCGTCACCCACGAGTGACTCGTCGATGCCGAGCATGCCGCCGGCCTGGATGTCCATCACGCCGAGCGACGGGTCGCGCTTGGCGAGTCCGGCCTTGAGTGCCGGTCCCCACACCTGTTCGAACTTCTCTGGCCAGAAAAAGATCGGCATCCAACCGTTGGCGACTTCTGCGGTTGCTTCCACGCTCTTGCCCATGAGTGAGGCCCACCACACCGGGATGTCTGCGCGAACGGGATGGTTGATCAACTTCAACGCCTTGCCGAGACCGGTGCCCTGTCCTGCGGGGAGCGGAACCTCGACGGTCTTGCCCTGATACGTGAGTGGCTTCTCGCGCTTCCACACTTCGCGACACACCTCGATGTATTCCTTCGTGCGCTGCATCGGCTTGTCATACGGCATGCCGTGGAAGCCCTCGATCACCTGCGCACCCGAGGCACCGAGACCGAGGATGAAGCGACCGTTGGAGACGTAGTCGAGTCCTGCTGCGGTCATCGCCATCAGCGCGGCCGTGCGCGAGTAGATGTTGACGATGCCGGTGCCGATCTGCACCTTGTTCGTCACGGCGGCCAGATAGCCGAGCTGGGAGACGGAGTCGAAGGAGTACGCCTCGGCGACCCACACGATGTCGAGGCCGACCTTTTCCAACTCGACGACCTGCTGGGCCGACGCCGGGAAGTCCCCAACGTAGTTGATCATCATCGACAATTTCATGGGGACGCCTTTCGCTTGCGTTCGTCCCGATGCTATTGGCGCGTTAGTTCACCTGACGAGTTCGGCCTTCCCAGTACGGGGCGCGCAGGTCCTTCTTCAGGATCTTGCCGCTCGGGTTGCGTGGCAGTGCGTCGATCCATGCGACCGACTTCGGGCACTTGAATCCGGCGAGCTGTTCCTTGGCGAACTCGAGGATCGACTCTTCGGTGACCTCGACGTCGGGCTTCTTCACCACGATCGCCTTGGGCACCTCTCCCCATCTGTCGTCCGGCACGCCGATGACCGCGACGTCGGCGATGCCCGGGTGCTTCATGAGCGCGTTCTCGACTTCCGCCGGATACACGTTCTCGCCACCGGAGACGATCATGTCCTTCACGCGGTCATAGATGTAGACGTAGTCGTTCTCGTCTTGGTACGCCGCGTCACCGGTGCGGAACCAGCCGTCTGGGGTGATCGACTTCTTCGTCTCTTCCTCCATGCGCCAGTAGCCCTTCATCACCTGGCCACCGCGCACCCACACCTCACCGACTTCACCGCGCTTGACTTCCTTGCCGGTGTCGGAGTCCACGATCCTCAGCTCCATGCCGGGAACGATGCGGCCGCACGAACGCAGCAACTTCTTGTTCGGCCCCTCGAGGTCGTGCTCTTCGGGCAACAGGATCGTCGTCGCACCGGTCGTCTCGGTGAGGCCGTACACCTGCATGAAGTTCGTCTTGAACGCCTTGATCGCTCCGCTCAGCACTTCCTCGGAGATCGGCGACGCGCCGTAAGCGATGAGTTGCAACGACGAGAAGTCGGTCTTGTCGAGGTCCGGCACCATCAACATGAACTGGAGCAGTGCGGGCACGGCGAACGCGTGGCTGATGCGGTGCTTGACCATCAGCTGCACGATCTCGACGGGGTTGATGTCGCGCACGACGATCGACTTCGCACCGAGCGCCTGACCGGCGGTCGCCCAACCGCCTCCACCGATGTGGAAGAGCGGCATCGCCACCAGGTTCACCGTGTTGTCGTCGAACTTCCACATCTCCTGCGCGAACGGAATGAGTGCGAAGAAGTTCGAGTTCGTGAGCATGACGCCCTTCGGGCGGCCGGTGGTGCCGCTCGAGTACAGCTGGAACGCGACGTCGGACTCGGCGCTCGGCGTGTTCGGATCGACGGCCTTGCCGGAGTCGATGAACGTGTCGTAGGACTGGAACTTGGAGTGCCCGCCGATGACGACGATGGTCTTGGCGGTCGTCAGGTTGTCGGCGATCGCGTCCAGGATGGGCACGAAGTCCGGGCCGACGATGAACACCTTGGCCTCGGCGTTGTTGACGATGTATTCGACCTCAGGTGCAGCGAGTCGGAAGTTGACGTCCACACTGACGGCGTTCAGCAGTGCCGCGCCGTAGAGCACCTCGAAGTGCTCGATGCCGTTCTTGTCGAGGAACGCGATGCGATCCTGCGAGCCGACGCCGGCTGCGGCGAGCGCATTGGCCATCTTCATCGAGCGCTCGTAGAGCTGCGACCAGGACAGGGTCCTGTCCCCGAGCACGAGTGCGGTCTTGTTGCCGATGTTCTGGCTGTGTGTACGGACGATTGAACCCAGTGACGTGATGTTCCCCATGGGGCTGAAACCTAGTAAGGGACTAGATTCGGCGCAAGGCGTGCCCCCACAAAAGGAGTCCAACATGGCCAATCCAGATCTCGGTTTCGACGGCAAGGTCGCAGTCATCACGGGTGCCGGCGGTGGCCTCGGGCGCCAGCACGCCCTACTGCTCGCCTCCCGTGGGGCACTCGTGGTCGTGAATGACCTGGGCGGTGCGGTCGACGGCAGTGGCAGCGACAAGGGTGCAGCCCAAAAGGTCGTGGATGAGATCCGCGACCTCGGCGGCGAGGCCGTCGCCGACACCAACAGCGTGTCCACGGTCGAGGGTGGTGCGGCAATCATCGCCACCGCAACGGCCGCGTATGGTCGCGTCGACATCGTCATCAACAACGCGGGCATCTTGCGCGACAAGAGCTTCCAGAACATGGAACCCGACATGATCCAGGCCGTCCTCGACGTGCACCTGAAGGGCGCCTTCAACGTCACCCAGCCAGCGTTCAAGTTGATGCGCGAGCAGGGATACGGCCGCATCGTGTCGACGTCGTCGGCTGCCGGCATCTTCGGCAACTTCGGTCAGGCCAACTACGGCGCAGCCAAGATGGGCCTCGTCGGCTTCACGCGCGTGCTCGCCGTCGAGGGCGCCAAGTACAACGTGAAGGCGAACGCGATCGCACCGCTCGCCTACACGCGCATGACCGAGAACCTGCTCGGCAATCTCGGTGAGCGATTGGATCCGAGCTTCGTGTCTCCGATCGTGGCGTATCTCGCACACGAGGAGTGCCCAGTCTCGGGCGAGGTGTACAGCGTCGGCGGCGGTCGCGTCGCACGCGTGTTCATCGCCGAGTCGCAGGGCTACTTCAACCCGAAGCTCACGATGGAAGACGTGCGCGACAACTTCGACACGATTCGTAGCGAGGTCGACTACAAGGTTCCCGCCAACATCGGCGAGGAAACCGCGATGTATCTCCCCTTCTTCAAGTAACGCGTGCATCAACTCACGCTCTCCTCGACTGACGGGGTGCAACTCTCCGTCGTCGACTACCAACCCGATTCGCACGCACACACCGTGCTCTTTTCGCACGCCACCGGTTTCCACGGGCGATGCTTCGACCCGCTCGCGAAACGGCTGAGCGAGCTGCACTCGATCACGTTCGACTACCGCGGGTACGGCGACTCGGCGACTGAAGACAACTGGGAGGTGCGTTGGGGTGCCTACGGCGACGATGCACTCACCGTCGCGCGTTACGCAGCACTGCACGGACCCGTGATCGGCGTCGGGCACTCGATGGGCGGCGCGGCACTCGTGATGGCCGCGTTACGCGAGCCCGAGTTGTTCCGCGCACTCGTGTTGTACGAGCCGATCATCTTTCCGCCCGAGGCGCGCAGACCCGACGCGCCGAAGTCGCCGCTCGCCGACGGTGCGCGCAGACGACGCACGAACTTTTCCTCCTTCGACGACGCGCTCGCGAACTATTCGGCCAAGCCACCGCTGAACGTCTTTCATCCCGAGTGCCTCGAGTCCTACGTGCGGCACGGGTTCCGTGAGACGTCCGACGGTGACGTCACACTCAAGTGCCGACCCGAACACGAAGCCCGCACGTACGAATCGGGTGGTCTGCACGAGACGTGGGGCGAACTCGGCAACCTCACGACACCGGTGTGGTTAGTTGCAGGTGTCGTGCACCCCTTCACCCCGGCCGCCATCGCCGAACAAATCGCCCCGAAACTTCCGAACGTGCACGTCGTGTCGTGGCCCGATCGCGGACACTTCGGTCCACTCGAAGACCCCGACCGCTTCGTCGAACTGATCCGTGACGTCGAGGCACAACTCTCGTGAGTACGTATCCCGTCCCCACGTCGCTGTCGCCCTCGCGGATCACGTCGTACGAGAGTTGTCCGCTCAAGTTCCGCTTCGTCAACATCGAACAACTTCCCGAGCCTCCCGGCATCCACGCGGTCAAGGGCAACGTCGTGCACCGGGCACTCGAGTTGTTGTTCCATCTCGAGCCGAACGAACGCTCACGCGATGCAGCACACCGATTCATGGCGACCGCGCGCGAGGAATACGAGCCCACCTACGACATCGTCGGGCTCAACCTCACCGAGCCCGCACTGCGCGACTTCTGGAGCGAATGCTCCGATCTCGTCGATGGGTATCTCGCGATGGAGGACCCGCGCGAGGTGCGCGACGTCGAACAGGAGATCTTCGTGACGGCCTCGCTCGGTGAGTTCTCGATCCGCGGCTACGTCGACCGCGTCGAGCGACACCCGGACGGTTCGCTCGTGATCACCGACTACAAGACGGGCAAGTCACCGAACCCGAACTTCCCCGACTCCAAGATGAAGCAACTCGAGATGTATGCCTACATGTTGCGCGAGATGCGCGGCGAACTCGCCTCTCGCCTGCAGTTGTATTACGTCAAGGACGGCACGAAGAACGTCGCCACCCCAACTGAACAATCGATGAACTTCGTGAAGACCCGCACCACGGCGATGTTCAAGACGATCTCGACGGCCTGCCAGAAGGGCTCGTTTCCCGCGAAGAAGAGCGCGCTGTGCAACTTCTGTGCGTTCAAGGACTGGTGCCCCGAGTTCGGCGGAGATCCATCCAAGGCCGCGATCGAAGCACCACTCAAGTACCCGCAGCCAGCACAATAGAGGTGATGCCTCACGACCTCCCGTTCGCTCAATTCGACGAACGCGTCGACCGCGCACTGGAAAAAATCCGCGACAAGAAACTTGCGATCGTCACGTTCAGCATCGCGAGCGCCGTCGGCGACTTCGGCATCCTGTGGCACATCATCGGCCTGTTGCGCTCGATCGGCAGCGTCGATCGTCTGCGTCAGGCCTTCGTGTTCTCCGTGCTCATCGGCGTCGAGAGTTTGATTCTGAACCAAGGCATCAAGCGACTGTTCCGCCGCTCACGACCGACCGAGCGTGGCGACGATCGCTTCGCGTTGCGCAAGCCGCGCACCTCGAGCTTCCCGAGCGGGCATTCCTCATCGGCGTTCTTCTCGGCCCTCGTGCTCACGTATTTCTTCTCGTGGCCGTGGATCGTGCTCTTCTACGTCTGTGCGCTGATCATCGCCGTAAGCCGCGTCGGGGTGCGCATCCACCACGCCTCGGACGTCATCGGCGGGGCCATCGTCGGCACCCTGATGGGCACGATCGGGCTGTATTTCCTCACCACCGCCGCGATTTGAGCCGTTTCAGGGAATATCGCCCCACCGGGCGAGGTTCTCATTCCTATGGCATCCCCCGCCTTTGCCCTCACCTATGACTATCGCTGTCCGTACGGGCGCATCATCCACGACCACGTCGCCACCGCACTGAAGGCCGGCGCCAACTTCGACGTCACGTTCACCCCGTTCTGCCTCGGCCAAGCACACGTCGAAGAGGGCATGACCGACATCTGGGATCGCCCGCAGGACGATTCCGGCATCGTGGCCCTGCAGGCCTCGATCGCCGTGCGCGACACCCAGCCAGCCGCGTTCCTCGCCGCGCACCACGCGCTCTATGAATATCGTCATCGCGACAACGGCAACCTGCGCGACCGCGCACTGCTATCGGAAGTGTTCGCCGCGAACGGCGTCGACGTCGAGGCGATGTGGAACGAGGTCGACTCGGGCCGACCACTCGCCACGATCAAGGACGAACATACGAAGTACGTGCGTAGCCACCAGGTGTGGGGCGTGCCGGTGTTCATCATCGGCGACAAGGCCGTCTTCGTGCGCCTCCTCGAGCGACCGAACGGCGATGCCACACTCGCCACCCGCACCATCGAGCGCATCTTGGACAACGTCTCCTGGTCGGCGCTGAACGAGTTCAAGCACACTTCAGTGCCCAACTGAACCCGCAGTTAGCCTTCACCCAGGCAAGCCAAAGGACGGGTTGATGGAACACGAGATGCCACGCTTCGACGACCGCATGTCGGACGCCGAGGCGCTGATGTGGAGGGTCGAGAAGGACCCGTTCCTCACCTCCACGTTCGCCAACATCACCGTGCTCGACCGCACGATCGACTTCGAGGCCTTCGTCGCGCGCATGAACCGCGCGAGCATCGCGATCCCGCGACTGCGCCAGCGCGTGCAGCCGACACCTGTGGCAAGTGGTGCGCCGCGCTGGGTCCGCGACCCGGAGTTCAACATTCGCCACCACGTGCGACGCATGGCGCTTCCCTATCCCGGTTCGATGCGCCAACTGCAAGATCTCACCACGCTGATCGCCAACGACGCCTTCGATCGCTCGCGACCGCTGTGGCAGTTCGTCATCGTCGAGGGTCTCGAGGGTGGCCAGAGCGCACTGATCCAGAAGTTGCATCACACCGTCACCGACGGCCAAGGCGGCGTCGCGCTGTCGATGCAGTTCCTCGACCTCACTCGCGATGCAGCCCCGCTGCCGCCACTTCCCGAGCCCGACGACACGTCACACCAGTCGGCCACACAGGCCGCAGGCGAGGTGTTGACCTCGAGCTTCAACGACGTGATGCGCACGCCGCTCGCGCTCTTGCGCCAGGTGCGCGAAGTCCTGAGCGATCCTCTCGGCCTTCCCGCCGTCGGCACCCAAGCCGCGGCCGCCGTGCAGGGACTCGTCGCAGAACTGCAAAGCGTGGACCCCGCGCGCTCACCGCTGTGGACGCAACGCTCGCTGCAGCGCCAACTCGAAACCTTGCGGGTGCCGTATCGCGACCTGCTGGATGCCTCGCGCGCACTCGGTGGCAAGTTGAACACCGCGTTCCTCACGGCCGCAGCAGATGCCGCTGGTCGTTACCACTACGAGAAGGGCTCGCCCGTCGAGTCGTTGCGCACCTCGATGGCGATCAGCACGCGCAATGAGTCCTCGGGTGCGAACGCGTTCACCCTCACGCGTATGCTCGTGCCGACCCTGCAGATGCCGATCACCGAACGGTTCGCTGCAATCAACGAGATCATCGGCGTCGCTCGAGAGCAGGCCAAGGCCGCATCACTCGACACGCTGGCGACGATGTCTGCGCTGCTGCCGACCACGGTGCTCACCCGCATTGCCCGCACCCAGAGCCAGACGGTCGACTTCGCCACGTCCAACGTGCGTGGCGCGGGCGTGCCGCTCTACATCGGCGGCGCGATGGTGCTCGGCAACTACCCCGTCGGTCCGCTCGGTGGCGTCGCGTTCAACCTGACGATGTTGTCGTACAACCACAACCTCGACATGGGTCTGAACGTGGACACGGCGGCGGTCACCGATCCGGAACTCCTGCGCAAGTGCGTCGAGGATTCGATGCGTGAATTGATCAACTCATCGCGACCCACCACCGTGGCGGTGGGCGAAAAACCGAAGTTCAGGCTTCGGTGGTGGAAGAGGCGCTAGCGGTCAACAACAACCGCACGTCCAACAACAGATCTGCCACCTCATCGGTGGACACGAGCTCACGATTGAGCATCTCGCCGAGAGCCTTGTCGATGACCGCCAACGCCTCGCTGATGACTGCTCCGTCGCGAACCTGACTTCCTACATTCGTCATGGTCGCACCATATCGCACGGGTGCCACAATTGCGTGACACTGTGCGTAACATCACAGCGATGGATCTCGCGGGAAAGATGACGGTTGTCACCGGTGCGGGCAACGGCATCGGCCGAGCGCTCGCCGAACGATTCCACCACGAGGGCGCCAAAGTCGTGGTCGCCGATCGTGACGGAACGGCCGCCCACGGCGTGGCAGCCGAGCTGAATGCATTGCGCGCAGGCACCGCACTCGGTATCGAAGTCGATCTCTCCACCGAGGCCGCCAACAAGTCGCTCATCGACCAAGCGGAGGCGTTCTTCGGCCCCATCGACCTGTTCTTCGCCAACGCAGGCGTCGGGCTCGGCACCGATGTCACCTCACCCGAAGAACTGTGGGACATCTCCTTCGACATCAACGTGCACGCACATCGCTGGGCCGCCAAGTACCTCGTGCCCGGCTGGCTCGCCCGCGGCGAGGGCTACTTCTGCTCGACCGCATCCGCTGCTGGAGTACTCGCCCAGATCGGTTCGGCTCCCTATTCAGTGACCAAGCACGCCGCACTCGCCTTCGCCGAATGGATGTCGATCACGTACGGCGCGCGCGGCATCCGCGTGAGCTGCCTCTGCCCGCAGGGCGTGAACACGAACATGTTGAAGGGTGCGGATCAGTCCAACGACGGGCCGAGCGGCAACGTCGTGCGCGTCGCCGGAGCCGTGCTCGAACCGTCAGAAGTCGCCGACGTCGTCGTGCGCACGATTCGCGACGAGACGTTCTTCATCCTCCCGCACCCCGAAGTCGCCGAGTTCGCCAAGGTCAAGGCCACCGAACACGAGCGTTGGCTCGGCGGCATGCGCAAGTTACAAAAGCGCGTGCTCGGGTTCTGACGAACTATTTGCTGAACGACGGGATCAGCGTCGCAAGTTCGCGCCACTCCTCTTGCGGAAGTGCGAGCAAGTCGTCGCGCAACACCTGAACGCACACGTGTGACGCACCGGCGTCGAAGTGTTCCTTGATGCGCTTGGCGATCTGATCGAGCGTTCCCCACGCACAGATCGCATCGACCAGTCGATCACTCGACTGACCATTGGGCCCCTTGATGTCGTCTTCGGTGAACCCATGGCGCAGCAAGTTGTTCGCGTAGTTCGGAAGGCGTGTATAGGTGCCCATGAACTTGCGGGCAATCTCGCGCGCTTTGACTGGATCGGTCTCGAAAATCACCGCCTGCTCGGGGGCGAGCGTCGGGCCAGCACCGAGGATCTCGCGCGCGACCTTCGTGTGGTCAGGCGTCGTGAAATAGGGATGTGCGCCATCGGCACGCTCACCTGCGAGCTTCACCATCTTCGGCCCGAGTGCCGCGAGCACGCGATGCGTCGGCGTGGACGGCGCCTGGGCGACGAACATTCCCGAATCCATCGTGTCGAGATACTCCACCATCGCCGAGTACGGCTTGTCGTAGGACTGCTTGTGCAACGCCTTGACCATGTTTCCGTGGCTCGCACCGATGCCGAGGAGGAATCGATCTGGGAACGCCTCGGTCAACGTCTTCTGCCCCGCCTGCATCGTGACCGCGGTACGGGCATACATCGAGGCGATCCCGGTCGCGACGACGATCTTCTTCGTACCTGCCAGTAACAACGCCGCTGACGCGAATGGCTCGCGTCCGACGGCCTCGGGAATCCACACGGCACCGAAGCCGAGTTCTTCGAGTTCGCGCACTGCATCCTGGGACTGCGCCATCGGATGTCCATCGAGCGTCCAGGTCCAGATGCCGAGGCGACCAAGATTGAGGGGAGTTGACGTCATGGCGACAGAGTACCTGACCCTCCCGAACACACATCGTGGCGTGCGCAGGCTCGTCGTTCTCGTCACTTTCGTCATCTTCGTCGCGGGATGTGGTGGTGACGACTTCCCTGCCGGCACTGGTCGTGTCACCAAGGTGATCGACGGCGACACCATCCGCGTGCGACTCGGTACGAAGACCGAGACGGTGCGCTTGATCGGCGTCAATACACCGGAGACCGTCGCGCCGAACAAGCCCGTCGAATGCTTCGGCCCCGAGGCCTCCGCGCACACGAAAGAGCTCCTCGGCGACGACACTGTCGTGCGACTCGAGCGCGACGCAACGACGCGCGATCGCTACGGACGACTACTCGCCTACGTATATCGAGTCTCGGACGACCTGTTCATCAATCTGTCGCTGATTGCCGAGGGTTATGGGAAGGCGATGCCCTTTGACGACACGCCGATGTTCCACGTTCAATTTGCCAACGCCGAACTCGCCGCGCGTAACGCGGGATTGGGGCTATGGGGCGCATGCCCCCAGTAGCGTTGAGAGCATGTCGGCACCCACGTTGAACGAGCGACTCGGTCATGCACCGAGCGACAAGCTCGTCATCATTTCGTGTGACGACCTCGGTGCATTCCAAGCAGCCAATGCCGGTGTCTACGACGCGCTACGCAAGGGCGTTGCCACCTGCGCCTCACTGATGGTCCCCGCACCGTGGGCTCGTGATGCGGTGTCGATGTACTCGGGTGAGGACATCGGCGTACACCTCACGCTGAACAGTGAGCATTCCAACTATCGCTGGGGTCCGCTCACCCAGTCCCCTTCACTCCTGTCGGGCGAAGGTGGCTTCCCGCGCACGATCGACGACCTCTGGGAACACGCAGACACCCAAGAGGTGTTGCGCGAGTGTCGCGCACAGGTCGCACGCGCACTCGAGTGGGGTCTCGATGTCACGCATCTCGCACCACACCTCACGTCGATCACCTTGCGACCGGAATTCTTCGACGTCTATCTCGAGGTGGCCGTCGAGTTCCAACTCCCGATTCGCCTCCCGAGCACGATCACCGAAGCACAGGCAGGCTTCCCCTTCCGCACACTTGCCGCCGAAGAAGGCATCGTGTTCCCTGACCACTTCGACCACGACTGGCGCGGCGGTTCACGCGCACGCGTCTATCGCGCGTTCGAGAACCTGCAGCCCGGCGTCACCGAAATTCACGTGCAACCCTGCATCGACACTCCAGAGATCCGTGCGCTCGGAGAGGCATCAAGTGGCTGGATCGACGACTACGAACTTGTCGTCCACGACACGAAGTTGCGTGAATTGATCGATGCGAGTGGCGCAAAGTTGATTGGTTATCGCGACCTCCGTGAGGCGATGCGCTCGAACTAGTCAGCCCTCGTTGAACTAGCTCAACAAAAGTTTCGCTTCTCCGATTTTTGAAGCACCGCACTTGTACCGTAAATGCCATGAAAAGAACCCTTGCGCTTGCCCTTCTTGCCGTCATGTCAGTTGGGACGACCGAAAGTTCAGCAAGTGCCGCGAAGTCACCATCTCCTGGCGCGTCATGCTCGCCAGCTGGCACTACTCGTGTTGTCAAAGGCGCGAAGTTCACATGCGTGAAAAAGGGCAAGAAGTTGGTATGGAACGTGTCAAAACCATCCGCGACTTCCGCGACGTCAACTACGACGACGATTCCAGCAGACTCGCTCAACTACAAGGGAAAGATGATCTACGGGATCAAGGATGCGGTGCTGACACGCAAGGCTGATTCAGG
>VFQT010001913.1_pt1 | contig 22990 bp, 42 predicted proteins | sample 3512381 | NCBI WGS metagenome assembly VFQT01 (sample SAMN10412376, study PRJNA504923) | tailings metagenome | isolation source: Relicate 2 Philex TSF3 active mining site | place: Philippines: Tuba, Benguet | collected 2017-08-29
AGCTTGAGGATGCAGAGGGAACTTTGATGACTGCGGAACAAGCTAAAGAGTTTGTAGCTACTTTGCCATAAGGAGATAATATGTCAGTTCCAGCAGCCTTTACGCCGTGTGGCAAAACAGTCAAGATTCAAGCAGCGACTTCCTACCCAGCAGCCGTTCAAGTAACATCCACTACGCTAGGTGGAAACCAATATCGCATCATTAATTCGTCTGGAACTCAAGGTGCATTTTTGGCATGGGGAGCAACAGCTACAGAAGCGCAAACAAACTGCGTCATTCCTACGGGTGCTGGAGCCAATGCTCAACCCGTTTTGTATCTATTACCGAATACCGATGAGATTTTGACATTCCAACCCAATGCGTACTTTACAGCGATTACGGCAGCTAACACAGCTGACTTATTTATCGTACCCGGAGATGGACTATAAATGCTCAAGGTCGCTGCCGGTGGTGCGTCTGGTTCATTAAATTACCAAGGCACATGGGATGCTAGTACCAATAATCCATTCCTACAGAGTGGCATCGGTACTAAAGGCTATTACTATTTAGTCAATGTAGCCGGCACAACTAACCTTGACGGAATTACAGATTGGCAAGTTAATGACTGGGCTGTATTTAATGGCTCGGTTTGGCAAAAAGTCGATAACTCGGAAGCTGTTGTATCCGTTAACGGTCAAACTGGAGCTGTGGTCTTAGATGCTGTAGATGTCGGAGCCACGCCCAATACAACGTATGTAATTGCTGGAACCGGCATATCCGGTGGTGGTCAACTAACTGGCAACGTCACGATTACTAATGCTGGCGTATTGTCGTTTAATACAAGAACTGGCAACGTTACCCTAGACAGCGCAGATGTTGTAGCAGCTCTTGGCTACACGCCCGGAACTGGTAACGGAACGGTAACTTCTGTCGGTGGCACAGCGCCAATTAGCTCTAGTGGTGGTACAACTCCAAACATTAGCATTGCCTTAGCTAACGCCACAACCGATGGTTATCTAAGCTCTACTGACTGGAATACCTTTAACAATAAACAGCCAGCCGGAACTTATGTCACTTCCGTAACCGGCACTTCTCCAATAACGTCTAGCGGTGGAACGACTCCAGCTATTAGTATTCCAGCTGCCAATGCTACAACCAATGGCTACTTGTCTAGTGCTGACTGGTCAACCTTTAACGCAAAAGGTGTTGGTAACGTTACCACGGTCAATACTGGAACTGGATTAACAGGCGGTCCAATTACCGGAACTGGAACAATTAGCATTGCCAATACTACGGTTAGCGCCGGGTCTTATGGTGCTGCTGACACGGTTTCTCAAGTTACCTTTAATGCTCAGGGACAAGCTACTGCAGCGGCTAACGTAGCGATTGCCATTAACGTAGCAGCCGTATCCGGAGCAGTACCAAATACTCGTGCAATTAACTCTGGAACTGGATTAACGGGTGGCGGTGATTTATCCGCTGACCGTACTTTATCCGTAGTAGCCAATACTACTCAGCAATTAGTCGGAGTCCAGAATAACGGTGTAGATGTTGCAACACGGCAAATTATTAACTTTGTGCCGGGTGCTGGAATTACTCTGGCTGGAGCTGACGGAGCGACTCGTTCTAATGTAACTATCTCGGTAACCACTCCACTTCCTAGCCCCGGAACAGCGGGTAACGTTCTAACCTCTACTGGCACAGCTTGGACAAGTAATGCCTTGCCAGCAACGGGTATTAGCCTTACGGACGATACGACCACTAACGGCACACGCTATATCACCATGACGGCTAACACGTCTGGTCAGATTACAACGGAAAACGTAAGCTCAACAAAACTATATTTTAATCCATCGACAGGACAATTAAGCTCTAGCTTACTTAGTGCTGAAAATGGTATTGTTATCAACAAAAATACTGTTTCATCTAGTGTTACGATTGGGTCTGGGTACAACGCTATGTCTGCTGGCAACGTTACTATTGCAAACGGGGTTGTGGTGACTGTTGCTAGCGGCTCTCGATGGGTGATTTTATAAATGGATTTGCAAATACTATTTAATATTGCCGTTGCTATTGCTGGCTTTTTTGGTGGTTGGATTCTTAATAATATTAGCCGTGATATTAATAAGCTAGACGATGATGTTAGAGCAATGCCGTTAAACTATGTAACCAAAGACGATTACAAGTCTGACATTTCTGAAATTAAAGGAATGTTGGCTGAAATTTATAGAGAACTTCGCAACAAAGCAGATAGATAGGGAAAACCCTATGAACATGGAAACATTGAGCATTGTTGAGTTTGGCAACATAGAGTCGCTAAATGAGTTCATGTTTGAAAACGGCGTACAGCATTACCTTTTTTGGCAAACCTTAGCGGATTCCAACATTCTTTATCCAAAGTATCCGATTACCGATGCTTATGTAGAAAACCTAGACGACTGGCTATTAGCGCACCAGCAAGAGCATCAGGCTCTAGCCTTCTATTTAGGGCTTTCTGACCCCTTTAATATGCTCGATGTGGACTTTAATTCCGAGCAAGATTTTTATGACTGGTTGGGCACTCATCTGACGATTCACGAACAGATAGCCTCGACCCTTGGACTATAAAAATGTTTTATTGCAGTGCAACACAAAAGGGGATTGTATGGACAAAGTAGCGTTGTTTAATGAAGTACTCAGTTTGGCTAGACCGGCTGCCGGAGATGAAGTAAAGGCAAGCAGTTTGGATGACCAGTTTTATGACATTGGTGTAGATAGCTTAGATGTCACCATGATTGTTTCGTATATGTCAGAGATATACGGGTTTGGTAGTGAAGAAGCCATGTCTTTTTCTCCAAAGACCGTTGGTGAGCTTTTTGACTGTATTGAAAAAGTAAAGACCAAAGACCCACAAACCATTGAAGAAGCGCTAAGTGGGGTCAAATGAAAATCTATCTAACCCAATACAGAACGGTTTGCTCTAAAGACACAACCGTTTTTACAGACGTTGTTTACCCACAACGGGTGCATTTGATACCACAATCCATGGCTAAGATTAGGACTGGATTCTCTTATGTTCCGCATGAGGTAGCCAACATGGTCATTACTAAAGACCTAATCCAGTACGTCAAAGATAATCCGGTAGAAGGCAAAACTGGCTTTCTACTAGCCGGTGGGTCACAGGGGTGGGCTGGCGGAAAATCTAAAGAAATGGACAAGCCCAGCGAGTCACTAGATTACACCTTTAAATTAGGGGTTCTCAGCATGACGAATATCTATGCTGGACGTATTGCATCCATATTTGAAGCCTATGACTACGTAGCTACTGACGCTTCTGCGTGTGCAACTGGCATTAAATCCATGATGGATGTTAGGAACTTAATTGATTATATGGGTTTTGATAGGGTGATTGTCTTAGCCCTAGAAGACCAAGTATCTAAATTAACACTAGAGTTTTTTGGACAGGCTAAAGCCAATTTGCTTTTAAAGGATGAAGAAAACGGAGCCATTCCAAGTGCATTTGATAGCCAAAACCAAGGTTTTATTTTGGGGCAGGGGGCTGCCATTGCCATTTTTGAATCGGCTTCCGCCGTGGAAAAAAATTCCATAAATCCAAAAGCGGAACTTTGTAGCGCTTGGGTTTCAGCAGAACGTTGCTCGAATCCAATAGGGCAGAGGGAAGATGGAGAGGGCTACCAACGGGCTATTCAAGGTGCGCTTGCCATGGCTAACGCCAAGCCAGAAGACATCAAACTAATTAAGACCCACGGCACAGGAACAAAAACCAATAATCAATCTGAAAAAACTGCCATTACGACTATTTTTAAAGACTTTATTGCTACGTCCTATAAACAGCATATTGGGCATACCGTTGCTGCTAGCGGACTTTTGGAAACGTGCTTAATCCTAGATGACATAAATATTGGGATTATTCCGCCAATTAAGAATAGAACAGAATCAGATGACACTTTTCTCTCAAAAGAGGAAAATGCTCCCAATGGCTTATTGTTGAGTTTAGCGGCTGGAATGGGTAACATATATGCAGCTGCAATCCTAAATCCGAGGGTATAAATGTTAGTTGACAGCACAACCAAAAAATTAACCGTTCCAGAGATTGTTGCTATTGCAGCAAATCTAACAAAATCACCCTATCCGCCAGCTTCCGTAATGGCTACTATTATTGAAGAACTGCGCCAACCACAAACTTATAGCATTTTAGAGGGTAATACGCTGTTTATTATCCACAAAGGACAGGGTAGGAATGGAATGTTTCGTGCTTTAAACGCAGATACGCCTAAAAACTACTTAAATAACTCGTTAGTTTTTTCTAGTGCTGCTTACAAACTGGGATTTGATAATTTAATTACTCAATTTAAAGACCCTTCTTTGTTAAACATTTTTAGATTTGTTGAAAAAAATAGCGGAGAAGTAAATCCAAATATGGGTTTTGCTGTTAGAAAAGCTGAAAACGGGGATTTTGTCGTATCGGTTAAGTTAGGACCTGAAAGGGCTGGTGAATAATGGGTGCAGTTGTAGAAGCGATTGTTCAACCGGTCGCAGATGTTGTTGAGGCTGCCGGTGACGTTGTAGCTGACATAGGAAAAGCCGTAGAAAGCGTTGGTCAAGCAATAGGTGATACTGCAGAAGCCATTGCTAAAGACCCAATTCCAGTATTAGTATCGGTTGCTGCACAAGCTGTAGGCGTTCCAGCGCCATTAACTGCTGCTGCTATTACTGCCGCTCGTGGCGGTTCGATTGAAGACGTTGCTAGGTCTGCTGGCGCTGCATATGTTGGCGGTCAGGTAGCTGGCGGTGTAGGAAAAGCATTGGCTGGAGCAGAGCCGGTTGTTAGAGATATTGTTGGTGGTACGCTTTCTAGTGCTACTGGAGCTGCTATTACTGGCGGTGATATTGGTGCTGCTGCATTAGGTGGAGCTGTTGGAAGCGGCGTTGCCAGAGGTCTTGCTCCAGAAGTCGGGTCAACAACTGCACGTGCTATTGGTCAAACTGCTGGTGGCATTGCTGCTGGCGTTGACCCAGTTAGAGCTGCTGCTGCTGGAATAACTAGCGCTGGATTGTCACAGTTAACTGGCGCTGCAAAAGATATTTATAAAGCGGTAACAGAAGGCGACCAACCTCCAGTCACTGCTGCTGGAACAGAGTTTGCACAGTTGGCTTCTGGCGGGGTTATGTCGGACGTTGAACCAACCCCGTTGGTAAGATTGCCACAAAGAGAAGGTACGGTTAGTGTGACTCAAGCTCCGCAAGAGTTTGAAAGCGTTGGAATGGGCGGAGAGCTTGCAGAACCAAGTCTTGCTGACTTTGAAGAAGCGGAATATCAAGAGCAATTACGTAGAGCAGACCAAATTGTTCAGCAACAGCAACAGCAGACTCAGCGTGGTTTTGAGCCAATTCTTAGTCCAATTGACCAACAGGTTTATAACTTGCTTGTTAGTGGCATGGGATTGCGTTCAGATAGAGGCGAAGGCGCAAAAACTAAAACCCCATCAGAACAGGCTAAAGAACTTGCTACTGGCTTTGTAACCCGTGGAGCTACCGGCGGTGGCGGAAGACAAGCTGAACAAGGTGCGCCAAGCGGTGAATCTATGATGGGTGGCGGTGGCGGAGAAGGCACTGGTGGAACTGGTACTGGATTTGGCGAACAGGCTACTTCTACTGACCAAATGATGTCTTTGACCGCTAGAGCCCCAGCTGAACGTGAAGCAACTCGTATGACTCGTGCCGGCGGAATCCCACAAGCAGACAGTATGCTAGGAGCCTTGTTAGGTACTGCATTAACCCCAGCTGGTTCATCCGAGCCAATTATGGGTGAAGATGAATCACAACGTAGAGCAGTTTGGAACCTTGAATCTTTGAGAAACGCACTAGGAATTTAATATGCCTAACATTAAAAATGCACTTGGATTAGACATGGCTGGTTTAGCCCAGCTCATTCGCTCACAAGGACGTGGCAAGGATACGGTCCTAGCGCATATTACACCTAGAGAAGCAGCCCTTCTTAAAATTGCTGGTGGCTCAGGAACCATTAATCCAAATACTGGATTGCCTGAGTTTCAAGAAGAATTTGGTCCTACTTATGAGGAATTGGGTTATACGCCTCCTGATATTCAGGCTCCAGAAATTGACTACGGCGCATACGCAGCTTATACACCACCACAAATTGACATTAGCCAAGCTCCAGCTCCAGAGTTTGACTTTACTCAAATGGACATTGGATTTGGTCCCGGACAATTTACTCCAGAAGTGCAACCGCAAGACATTCAAGGCATGGGTCCAGAACAGTTTGCTGGATTTGCACCTACAGTAACACCATCTGAACTTGCACAACCAGAAAGACCATCATTCCTAGAGCGTGGTGCTGAAGCAGTTAAGCAACGTCTTGGTAGGGCTACATTAGAAGATGTATTGCGTGTTGGCGGAATGGCTGGACTTGGATTATTAGGCGCACAGCGTAGCCGTCAAGGGCAGCAACAAGCGGCTGACCTACAATCTCAATTACAGCAAATGGCTCAACCGTATTATCAAACTGGTCAAGAGTACATTCAACGTGGTCAAACTGGAAACCTACTACCAGCTCAACAACAGCAATTACAGGCTATGAGAGCCCAGTCTAGGCAAAAACAGGCTCGTGCTGGTACTACAACTGGCACAATGGCTGCCCAATCTGAGGCTGCGATTGCTCGTCAAGCTGATTTATTCCGTCAACAGCTTATTGACTACGGATTCAAACTTACTGGTATTGCTGACCAAATTACTAAAGGCGCAATTCAAGCCGGTTACTCTGCTAGCCAAGATGCTCAAAATGCTGCTGCTAAGTTCTACCAGTCTATGTTCTCGTTGTTGCCCGGCGTTGGTTCTACGCAACAACCACAACCAGCTCCTCAACCACAACCACGTAGGACTGCATAATGGCTGAACAGTTAAATCAAGCCCCATCTGAGTTAGTAAAAGAGCCGCCCGGTACTGAGGCTCCACGCCCAGCCGAAGACTTGTTTACACGCCTAGAGCAAGGTCAAACTAGCGAAGAAGCATTTGGCGTTCAAACAGAGGCTACTCAAAAGCTATTTGAAACTGAGCGTGAGATTGCTCAAAAAGAACAGCCATTCTTAGAAGAAGCGCTTACCAGCATGAAAGGTCGCTTGCGCCCAGCAGAAGACTTTGTCCCTACCCGTGAGAACGCTGGCGACTTAACAGCTTTATTTGGCTTGCTAGCCGTTACCACATTTATGTCTGGCGGTAGTGGTAAGTACAGCGGCATGGCTTCTCTTAACAATCTATCTGGTGCAATGGACGGATACCGTAAAGGTAAGAAAGACTTATTTGCCCAAGAGCTAAAGAACTGGGAAAAGAACTTCCAAGCCACTAAAGACTGGAATGACCGTCAGTTAGCCGATTACAAAATGGCACTAGACACCTACATTAAGAACCCAGCATTGGGTATGGCAATGTTTAAGGAAGCCGGAGCTAAAGAACCGGATGGTTTAGTCAATGCCTTAATTAACCGTGGAGAGATTCGTAAGGTCGTAGAAACGGCTGCTCAACGGGTTAAACAGCTTGGACAAGCAGAGCAGCGCCTCAACGAGATTGAGATGAAGGCTATGTTTAAAGCTCAAAGCGCTGCGGCTCCAAAGGGAGCCAGAGTTACAGCAGAAGTGGATAAAGGGCTACGGGAAGCTGAGTTTGGCTTAACTATGTTTAATCAAATTGAGCAAAAGTTATCAGACCCCAAAGTAGCCAAGGCATTAAATAACACAAGATTTTTGCGTAGCCTATTGGAAACTCCAAAGGAACTTACGCCGGTTGAGCGCTATGTTAGAACCACTTTCTATCAACAGCTCCCTCCAGAGGCTCAAGAGCTTGTCACATTAATTGCTGGAGTACGTAACTCCTACTATCGTCAAATCTCAGGTCAAGCGGTTACTGGTGGCGAAGCAGCCCGTAACTTCTTTGCAGTAATTCAGCCTAGCGATAACACAACTGAGATTGCCAATAAGATTCGTGTAAGTAAGCCACGTTATGCCGACACCCTATTGTCTGCAGTCGATGACTATGAGCTAACTCCAGAAAGAGCTAGACGTTATCGTGAGCTTGCTGGTCAAGCCGGTGGTGGTAGTCGTACTGGTGGAACAGCTCCAGCCCAAGATAGAAACATTGAGTCAGAAGCACGGTCTAGGTTTGGAGCATACGAACCAAATAAATACAATTACGGATTTGAAAACGGTAGATTCTATAGGGAGCCTAAATAATGGCTAGAGAATACGCACCTGATAGCCCAACGCCAAAATCATCGGCAAGAGAGTTTGCTCCAGAACCGGCTCCAAAGTCAGAGCGTGTTGATGAGATGGAGATGGTTAGAGAGCTTGGGCGTGGTGCAGCATTGCCTATTCTTGGCTTAGGTCAATCTATCCCTTACGAGCCAATCCAACGTTTTGCTACACAAAAGGTTAAAGAGATTGAGGAAACCCCAGAATACGTTGCTCCCGGTGGATTTGGAAGTCCACGTAGCCTAGGTAAGTTTTTAACATCTTCTGGTCTATATGGCGGTCCTACAGGCAAGTTAATTGATGTAACTCGTGGTCTATCTTTGCCAGCTCGTATTGGCGCTCGTGCAGCTGGTGGCGGTGCTATCGGAGCAACTACAGCAGCAGCCATTGAAGAATCCCCAACCATGGAGCAAATTCCAGAAAGAAAGGGTGAAGCAGCCCTTTATGGTGGCGGTATTGGCGCACTCTTAACTCCATCAATTCCCGGCGTTGGAGAGTTAATTCAAGGTGGTCGTAGGTTAGTTCAAAGAGCTAGAGGTCGCCCATTACAAGAGGCAGAACAAACTTTAAGAGGAACTGCTGAACAAGTTGGAGAAACTGCTGCTAGAACTGCAGCTGAAGCTCAAGAAAAAGGTATTCAGCAGCTTTATACACAAGCACAACGTAGAGAGATTAATCTAAGAGATGCGTCCAAACGATTTGATGAACAAGCTCAAAGAGCTAAAGCAGAAAGCCAGACGGCTTTACGGCAAGTGGCTACTCCTACTGATGATGCTGTATTGGGAGAAAAAATACGGGAAACTGCTGTCATTACCGAAAAAGGACTTAGGGAAGCACGGCAACGTTCAGCAGAAACGCTAAAAGCTCAGTACTTCAGCGAAGCCAAAGCACAGGAAAGAGCTGGTCAATTCTGGGCTAACTCTGAATCTGGTAAGCAATTTATGAAGTTCTTGAAGGATATTCAAGACCCAGCCAATGCTGGCAGATATACCATGGATGAGATTGCTGCAGCTCGTGACCTACAAATGTCATTGGCTACCCGTAAGGTTAAGGGTAAGGCAGTTGCTTCTGAGATTGAAAAGATTGAAAAGATTATCCGTGATGCTAAAGAGATTCAGCGTAAGCCAACCATGGAAGGCGCTAAGGCATTACAGCAGCGCTATCTTGGTGAGCTAGCCCAGCGCTTAGAAGACTCGGTATATGGCTCTGTAGATGAAGTAACTGCAATTCAAGGCTTTGCTCCTTCTGGTCGCCTGTTCCGCCAAGTCTATGCAGAGATGTCTAAGCCACTGAACCAATACAACTCCCCGGTAGGACGGGTATTGACTGAGGAAGTAGAGGGTTTGCCCGGCGTATTCAGAGCCGATGTCACGTCTATCCCAGCTAATGTATTTAAGAGTCCACAGCAAATTGCTATCCTAGAAAATGCTGGCATTAGCCGTAAGCAGCTAGAGCCATTTGCTGCTGAGTTCACTGCTAACAAGCTGGCTAAGTTCAATTCTGCAGAAAAGATTAATGAGTTCATTAATTCTGCTGAAGGCGCTTATCTTAAAGAGTTTCCAAACGTACTGGCTAAAACCCGTCAATATGCAGAAACTTTTGCTAGAAACGAGCAAAAGGTAGCCCAAAGCACTGCTGGAGCTAGAGCTTTAGAGAAGCGTGCTGGAACCATTGCAGAACGCAGACAGGCTGGAGAACAGCGTATTGTTGCCGATACTGCAGCCAACAGAAGCTACATTGAAGGCTCGCTAGCCAATATCCGTAATGCACCAACAGAAAGAGTTGCGTCACAAGCTAATGCTTATTTCAAAGGATTGCGTGAGCGTGGATTGATTAGCCAAGCCGATGAAGCTCGCTATATCGCCCAAGTCCGTGAGGTTGAAAGAACCGTTAAAGACCAAGCAGAAGCTAGAAAAGCGCTAGTAGGACTGGGCATCTTGGCTGCCGGAACCATAGGCATTAACTATGCAGCTGGATACTTGACCAACAGATTCTTAGGAGGACTGTAATGCCCTTAATGAAAGGTAGTAGTGATAAGACCGTTAGCAAGAACATTAGCAAAATGGTCAAAGAAGGTCGCCCACAAAAGCAAGCGATTGCGATTGCGTTGCGTACCGCTGGTAAACCAAAACCCCGTAAAACGAAAAGGTAATCATGGAAAAGAAGAAACCAATGCAGCCCGTAGAAGACCGTGGCAAGTCTGCCGACCAAATGGCTAGAGAAGGTGGCGAGCGTGAAGCCGCTGCTAGCCGTGACTTTATGGATGCCGTCTATAAGCGTGAGGGCAACCGTGATATGACTAGAGCCAAAGCTGGTCGTAAGATGAGGCGCTAATGGCTAAGAAAGCCAAAGGTATCAATCCTGACCTTGAGAACGCAGTCAATTCGATGCTAGTCGAGGTTAGGAATAACCCTGACTTGTCATTGACCGACAAGATGAAAATTCTTGACCGGGCGCTCAAGCTAGAGGCTATCAAGCTCAAGGCGGACTCTGACGACTGGGGTGCTGGATTATTTGATAATGATAGTGAAGAACAGTAGAATATATGAACTCATTAACTCAAAGGGGATTTCATGGAAGCTACGGTTCTAAAAATAATTCGTATCGGCATTACAGTTTTATCCGAGCGATTACTAACCATCCTATGTATGACGATGGCGTTTGCATTGGCTTGCTGGGCAATGTGGGACCCGATGGACGGACGGTTGATAACTCTAGGATTATTTGCAATACTCGTGTATATCCCGCTAATGCTTCAGCAAAGGAAGAAAAATGAAGACTCTACAAGCGAAAGTCAGTGAAGTTACATTGATTAAAGGCACAAACGTAATGCCTTACAAGGCTACGGCAAAACAGACCAATCCTAACTTCTGCCAGTACTACGGTCCTAAAGGCGGCACAACTAAGCCGGAGCCAAACCGTGGCAAATAATATTGCTTTCCAACCAATGGGGAAGACGTATGAAATTACGGCTGGAGCTACTGCGAACAATAAAAGCATTACTACCGATAATTCGTCTAACCAGTACTTTATTGCTAATAGCAGCTCTACTGATAATGTTTTTGTACGGATAACTCCTAGCGGTGGAAATGCTGCCGTAGCTAATGCTGCTGGTCAATACGGCTTTGTCGTGTTGCCACGGGATTCTGTAGTCATTACTGGACCACAAGTTAATCCAACTAGCAACGTAACCATCTCAGTTATCAGCGCTGCTAATACCCCAGTAGTCTATGTAACTCCCGGAGAAGGACTGCGCTAATGTTTCCGCTGACAGCTATCTTTGAGATTGGCAACAAGCTCATTGACAAGCTGATTCCAGACCCTACCGCCAAAGCAGAAGCGCAGCAAAAGCTCCTAGAGCTGCAAGCACAAGGACGACTAGCAGAACTCCAAGCAGACAGCATAGAAGCACAAGAGCTGACAAAACGTCAACAAGCAGATATGTCATCTGATAGTTGGCTTTCTAAGAACATTAGACCCATGACCCTGATAGCCATTCTAGTTGGTTATTTCGTCTTTGCAATGATGTCGGCGTTTAACATGAATGCCAATGAAAACTATGTGCGCTTGCTAGGTGATTGGGGTATGCTTATCATGTCTTTTTATTTCGGTGGCAGAACACTGGAAAAGATTATGGATATGAAAAGCAAGCAAAATGGCAACGAAACTAAGTGAACACTTTACCCTCGAAGAACTAACCCATTCTGAAACTGCGCTGCGTAGAGGATTTGAAAACAATCCTGAACCAGCAGCTTACGAGAATCTAATCCGTTTGGCTAACCTACTTGAGCAAGTACGCAAGCTATTAGGCAAGCCAATTATGATTAACTCAGGCTATCGCTCAAAGGCTGTTAACGATGCAGTTGGAAGCAAGGATTCTAGCCAGCATCGAGTTGGCTGCGCTGCTGATATTCGAGTCCCGGGCATGAGTCCAAAAGAAGTTTGCGATGCCATTATTGCGTCAGATATTCAATATGACCAGCTTATCCGTGAGTTTTGGGAAGAAGGCAGAGGTGGTGGCTGGACGCACATTAGCGTACCCAATACACCTAATTTGACACCCAGAAGGCAGAACCTAATCATAGACCGCAAAGGAACTAGACCTTATGCCTAAGAAGAACCCTAGCTTATCGGTTGGACGTGGAGAGAAGCTCTCAGTAGCCAAAGGAGCGGGTTTGACTGCCAAAGGTCGTGCTAAGTACAACAGAGCCACAGGAAGCGATTTAAAGGCTCCAGCGCCTAATCCTCGTACTAAGTCCGAGAAAGGGCGTAAAGCCTCATTCTGCGCTCGTATGGCTGGGGTTGTGCGTAAGGCTAAAGGTCCAGCAACTAGAGCTAAAGCATCGTTAAGGAGATGGAAATGCCGGTAAAGAAAGGTTTGTACTACAACATCAACAAGCGCAGAGAGAAGGGCTTGCCACCTAAAAAGCCCGGACAAAAAGGCTATCCAACTAAGGAAGCCTTTATCCGTTCAGCTAAGACTGCCAAGCGTAAGACTAAGCGTTAAGGCGTTTGTAATAACTTTCCGTCAAATAGGTAAGTGCCCATGTGTCCTAACTCTACCCATGGAGCAGCCCATACCTTAATTCCATTGTCCCTAGCTAACTTACAGAAGTGATAATCCTCAGACAATAGCCGGTTAGTTCCCGGCTCAATGCTGGTTGCAAAGTACTCTAGGATTGAATCCGCCTTGAGATTACCATTGAGGTCAACAACATCGTTGGTATAGGTTGGAACCTTATCCGCTAGCTTCTCAAACACTTCACGCTTAATCAGCATAAAGCCAGTGCCACCATTCCAAATCTCACATGGCTGGTTAATTGGTACGGTTACTTCGCCTTGATAGCCCACAAGGTTAACCACGAATGAACCGGTGTGCGTGCCTAGTTTATCGTTATCGACACCGTTCTCAATGGCTTGTCTAACGCTTTTCCAGTTAATCTCTTTCTTAGGATAAATTCCGCAGATAATCTCTTTATCAGTAGCAATCATGGGTGGAATATGGTTCGCATCGAACTTAATATCCGCATCAATGAACATCAAATGGGTGGCGTTACTGCTCAAGAATCCTTTGGTTAGTGCGTTTCTAGCCCGTGTAATCAAGCTCTCATTAAACATAAACGAGAAACTCACATCAAAGTTTAAGTCCTTGGCTAGCTTGGCTAAGTTCAGAATGGACTGGGTATAGTAGCCAGCACACATTCCACCATACATTGGCGTAGCTACGAATATGTGTGGTTTAGTTGCTTCTTTTCTATCGTCTGTTGTAAAGGTTGTCATATCAATCCCGTCAAAAATAAATGCCGGTTGTCCGAATACCTGACCGGCGGCAAGCTACCTAAACTCCTTCGGACTGGAGGGGGGTAATCATTACTAGAGCCTTACCGCCTTTGACTGGCACGGCTCTCTCAACAATTAACTTTTCCACCTGACAATCATCGTCATACACGCCAGCATCTTGCAAGGCATCTAGGACGGCTTTAACCCGATTGTCTATGTCCGTTTTCCTTTTATCTCGTGGGTGTAGGAATATCATTATTTCGAGTGGTTGCGCTCCTAACTTGGGAACTCGGTACTCAATCACATATTCCGACACAGCTTCTTTGAACTTCCTACCCTCTGCAGAAATGAATCTGCGGTGTCCGTTGGCTCTCCAATAGGAGTTAACTGACGGCGGGTAGGGTAAGCTCAAAATTAACATCAGCAAGTAATGGGCTTAAATGGACCATCTCTTGTTGTATCCCAGCAACACGTACCACCTCTACCGTCTGGTTGGCACTTGATAGCCGAGAACGCATTGAATGATAAAGCAACTAAAGCAATAGCAATTACTGTTTTCATCTTAATCCCCTTATAAAGTTAGAACGGTACGTCTGAGTCGTTGGTTACTTCTCGCTCCACTGGACCCCGTTCAGCAGCCATGGTGAAGTTATCTAAGGAAAGACTAATAAGGTTGCCATATTGAGTCGTCTTGACCCATGCAGCTAGCTTATAACTCTTGCCGTCAATCATAATCTGCCCTTTGTAATCGGGGTGTGTTTCCTTCGTTTTCTTGTTGGCGGTCAAGAATCCCCGCCCATCTTTTGGTACATAGTTTTTCATCGGTTTACTCCCATTAAATGATACTTCGCATACAGCGCACCAGACGGGCTACGCATATCCTCTTTGATAATGTTATGACCCTCAGACTTCAGGTCAAACACTACTGCTGCTAACCTCGTGCAATTCATAAAGTCATACGCTTGCATCGGGGTTAATGCGCCTTTTTCTCTTAGCCACCACAGAACTTTTTGCTTTTGCGTTAGATGAGCCGGAATGTTGGCGTGTTTTTGCTTTTCCCGTGCTACCCATTCTGCGTGGCTTCTTGCTTTTTTGTGTCTTCGGCGCTCCTGACGGTTGCAAATTTTGCTGTAAATTGTATGCGTTCATAGCTGCTGAGTCCGCTGGTTGTCGATTCGTTAGCAGTAGCCAGCTCACGAAGTTTTTTATGCTTTTCCACATCATCTAGTTTCCTATTGTTGATAATCTTGTCGCACAGTTCAAACATTCCAGCCTTGTATTCCTCATAGGTTGGATAGACACAGTACGGCTCGTCCATGTTTGGAACCCATAACTTCCATGCGCCTTCAGGTTTAGAGTTCAATTCAAACCCGTCCGATTCCATATCTTCCAGCGATACCACTGGCTTACTGCTAGGGTTTTGAAGCTGTAATTCCACTTTCTGCGCTTGTGGAATGGTTTCTGTTTCACTCTCATCGAGCATACCAAGCCCACAATGGGCGAGTACAGTGCGCCTAATAGCCTTGGTTGTAGCTTTAAGAATTGCATTTGCGAGCATATCGCCTTTAAGCGAACCGATGGACACTGCGCCCTGATTCTCCGATACCCGCCCGTCCTTGCCTGTACAGCGTGTGGATACCAAATAGATGTCGTCAACCTTCTCACGGTGCGTAATTTGCGTTGATAGCCCATGTAGCGCACATAGCTGTTGGGTTGCTGAGGCATTGGCATATAGCACTTCCTTTCCGTTTAGTCTTAATAAATCAAATGGTTTAGCTGCGGGGTCTAGTCCAGCTTGCTGGCATCGGTAGTTGTAATACATGACCTTTTGCTCTGGCTTTAGCTTAGATAAGTCCCCATTGATAACCAATGACTCGATGACTTGCGGGTCAAGTGCTATGGGTGGTGCGGTGTTCTTTACTTGAATTTGCGACATTTGTTTAATCCCCTTTAGGTAAGTTCCTACGTGTTTCATTTAACTAAAAATCTACGTGAGCCAATCTGGTCAACGATAAATTTCTCGTAAATATCCGGCATGGTTTGTTGAAACAATGTGGCAGAAAACCGCTTGCTACTTTTGGCTGTCTTCCACGTTGCAAGGACTTCACCAGCCGGAGTCATTAAGTCGCTTGCAGTTTGCATATAGGCTTGTATTAAGCCCTGAATCTTGTCCTCTTGTTCCTCTAAGGTCTTGATTTGATTCTTAATATCCCGTAGCTGATAGCACATCATTTCCACTTGCTTATTCGCAATCATGGTAGCGCCATCGTCTTGCTTCCAAATTAATCTAGCGTCCTCACTACTCTCTGGTAGGGGAGGGTTCTTCGCTTGAATATGTCCCCACATCTCGGCTAGCGTCTTAATGAGCTGGTCTTTTTGGTGTTGCTGTACGTTTACAGGGAAACAGCATAGCTCTTGCCCCCCAAATAAAACCCCTAAAACCACTTGGTCAACTTGGTGTACGGTAGCTTCATGGACGCATTGAGCCATATCTGCTGGCGGTATCATGTCGGTTCCATCATCACCAAACTTATTACGCACACTAGCGTTGTAGTTCTTGACCTCGACCAATACCTTGCCATTGGCTGAGATAAAGTCAAAGTGGGATTTGATATACGGTTCTTTTGGGTGTGCTAAAGCATAGTCCGCTTCTTTGAGTTCCATGCCTAGCTTCTGCCCTACATAGCGTCCTATCGTATCTTGTAAGCGCTTGCCCCATTGGACTGCTTCAACATGGTCAAGGTTCTCTATTGGCTTCTCGCCAATTTTTTCAAGATAAACCTCAGTAGCACGACCATTGGCTATCTTGCGAGAATCACCTGACCATAAAGCAGAGCGCCTATTCTCAGGGCTAAAGTCATCATTCATTTGGAAAGTCCATCATTTTGATTAGTAAGTGGAATACAAGGGCAAATAGTAATAGTCCAATGTACATCATAGGTGTTCTACCAATCGTCTAATAATGTCTTTTAGGTGGCTAATATCCAGCTCTAAAAAGACGTTCTTTTCTTTTTGGTCTTTAATTTGCTTTTCGAGTTCGACAATCTCATCTCGCATAATCTCAAGCGTATGGTCTTTACGCTCTAAATCCCGCTCTAGTTGGTCTAATGCTGTCAATGAGCTAGTCAATGAGATAGTTTTGGTCTTGTTTTTACTGCCCAATGGACGACCTCGACCCTTTACCGTTTTTACTGTGCTTTTCATAATCAATCCCCTGATTTAAGTTAAACGTGCGCTGCCTTGTGAAACACTTTATCTAGCCATCCATCATCACCGTTATCGTGCAACGGTACATAGAATCTAGCTTCTAATCCACAACCACTAAACACGGATTGTCTAGCGTCTGTCGCTAACATCTTACGCATAACGCCATTGACTGGATTAGTAATTACAGAATTTGGGTGCATACATACGCCGTGTTCCGGCGCTTCTTCAGAATCCCCACTTGGCAAGGATAGATACTTGCAATCAATACACAAACGCATTTTTACCCCCTTGTAAATATGTAAGTGCTTCGTGAATTAACAAAGAATCATCATTAAAAAATCCAAGTCCACTATTACATTTTTTACATAGCAATCCTCTGACCTCTCCGGTTTTATGACAGTGGTCAACGTATAGCTTTTTAGGCAACTCTGATTGATGTGTTTTGCAGATAGCGCATTTACCTTCTTGTTTTAAAAACAAAGAGTTATATGAATCTATCGTTATTCCATATTTATATTTCAAAAACCAATTTTTATGGTATTCAGGAGAATATGTTCTCTTACTCTTTTTGTGATTTTTTTGTCTTTCTAAGTAGCATGGTTTACAAACCGTTACCAATGAATCGGGTTTTTTAGAATTGACTTGGTAAAAGTCTTCTAATGGTTTTTCTTCCTCGCAAGATTTACATAGTTTCATAAAGCCCCCTATTAGGTTAGTTAGGTTATAAACATATTAGGTATTTATTAAAGAGATGTCAAGCGGGCTTACTTCAATCCCATATTGGGCTCGCTGGCGGGTGATGTACTTCTGCTGGCGTGTCGGCGGAGTCCACCCTAAACGTTCCCATGTGCGCCATAAATTGGTCTGGCTGGCTGGTGTATATGGTGCGCCCTCTAATAGTAGCTTGGGCTTATCGGCTGGTATGTTATCTACCACCTTCATTTTAGCGTTGGTTCTTGGCATGGTCATATCTCCCATAAGTGAAATTACTGCGTGTTAATCGGATAGCATCTACCTTTATATTCGGGTAAATACTAATAAAGTCCTCTTTAGCTTGGTCTTCATTATGACCAAATACAACCATTGAGCAAGTGAAGCCGTAAGCGTTCACGTATTCAATGGTGTATTCGTTTAGGTATTCATTCATTGACGGCTCTTAGCTTAATGAGCGTTGAATCATATCTATCATGCTCCCAGTCCGTATGCTCCTCAGTTTCCCAATACGGGGATACTTCACCGTTGTATTCGATACGTCCCTCAGCCATAGCCTTAGCAAATAAAGCCGGCTCGTTCATTATTTCGTCTAATTCCCGCTCGGATTCAGCTTGAATGACTAGCCCTACCCGTTGCCATACCTTGATTTGCTCATCAGTAAACACTCTAAAACTTTTCATATATCCCCCTATAAATTAAAAATGGGCTCACCGGCGGGTTATTAGCCCACCGGCAAGCGTTAGTCATCTAAACCAATGCAATAGTCATCGAGCCACGCCTGAAAATCATCTTGCGTTGCATCATAGGTTTTCGCAAATACCGCATCGTCATATCTAAGCTGTAAAAACTCATCTCTAGCTTGTTGCGTTGTCATATATCCCCCAAATTAGTGATAAAACGGGTCGTAAGCCGTTAAATACTCAGCAAGGGCGTATCCCATGCCGAGAGCGAATAAAAGGAATAGCGCCCCGATTAAGAGCGCTATAAATGCCTTGATTAAATACATGGCTCGTTAAGGTTTACGTACCACGATTTAGGTAATGGCTCACTAGGCGTAAAACCATTGGACGGATAGCCCCCAATAGGAGTAAACCGGATAGAGCCAATAGAAAATTCATGCTTGCATGAATAGGGTAAGTAAAGCGTAAACGTCGCATTGTTAGCGCTATCCCTTACGTTTATCTTATAACCCGCATTTTTGACAATCTTAGTAGTACCTTTTTTCATAAAACCCCCGTTTTAGATAAAAAGCCGGTAAACCGTACCGGCAACGGTAAAACCATTAAGCGGCTAATAATTCTGGCTCGCTATCTTGCTGTAAATCCGCTTTATTTAGGTAATCGAGTATTTTTTGCGCTTCAGCGCTTGCCTTGAGAATTGCCTTGCTATCCGCTTTCAATACTTTGAGCCATGAATTGAGATAGCTAGCATGTTGAAGCTTACCGTCAATTTTTAGGTGAGCGCATAACATGGCACTCCCCAATTCAGCTACCAATTCTTCAAAGGCATAGGCGTTATCCCCGAAGCGCTTTGATTTACTAAAATCACGGTCAATCCGGCTCTTATGCCCCGTCCAATGGCTCAATTCATGTAAAACCGTGGAATAGTAGTCAGAATTGCTCTTAAAGTCTTCACGTGCCGGTAATTGAATAAAATCCAGCTCGGGAGCATAAAAAGCGCTAGTGCCCCCGTGCTTAATGCTGGCTCCCGTGCTAGCGATAAAATCCTCGCACTCTTGTAATGTTTGAAATTCTGGTTTAGATTCTACGGGCTCAATCTCATCAACCGGCAAACCGTCAATAAAGTCCGCATTGAATACGGTATAGGTTTTGAGCATTGGAATCACTTTAGAATCGTGTTGCATGGTTTCAGGATTTAAAGCGCCCTGAATGGTTAAGGGTTTATAAAATATGACTTGTACGCCCTTACCCTTAGCCCGTGAAGTTACTTGTGCTCCCATGGCTTGAGCTTGCTTATAGGTTAACCACTTGTTTGAAGTGCCATACAATCCAGCGCTTGAAAGCATGGTAAGCCAAAAGAAATTAGCGCCACGGTAAAACGTACCAGAAGCCGGATTGTGTGGAGCGCTTACGTCAACGCTTGACCATGGCTTAACCCATGGCGCCGTCCCTTGTTCTAATTGCTGAATGATTGAATCAGTAATCTCTTGAGCGATATTGCTATTTGATTTCATAAATCCCCCATTAGGTTAGGTAATCAATAAGTGCTAGGTATTGCACTTGTATCTAATGTTATGGTGTTATATATATGATGTCAATAGGTAATGTATAAATATTTTATAGGTACTTTCCCTAATATATCTATATGGTAAGAATATATATATAATTACCATATAGATATGGTAAAAGTATAGGTTTTAACATATATAAAAAAGATACTATACTAAAAGAATATATATATGGTAATAATATGTATATGGTAAATGAATATAGATATTAGAATAATATCTATATGAATGATAATACATATATGATTAGAATATAGATATTATTACCATATATATATGAGTTAAGATATATAGATATTGGTGTATATATTATTAAACATATAGGGGGAAATAATATAAGAGAGTGAGTGATTACTCACATTCTCCGCTCTCCCGCTTTTTAATTATTGGGGCATGGGGTAAACGCAAGGGTAAATTGTCATATTGCAAGCTTAATTTTGGGCATGGGACGGCGTAACGTTTTGCGTAGTGCTTAACGTTTTGCGTGGTGCTTGAATGGGACTTGGGTTCTTTTTTTGCGTGCCCCCAACGCTTCTCCCCCCATAAAAAATTTATGTTTTTCTGTTTTGTGGTTTAATAAAACCATTCCAAGAACTGCTCCTATCTGTGGTCTTGGTCTGAGTTAGGTAGGTGCTTTCAAACTGCTAGAGGGTTTGAACTAAGACAAGGCTTTCGGTACTTATCGAGGGTTTAGCTCTAGCCAAATGGTTTTGTTCATTGATGTCCTTTTTAGAGCTACCTATTGCGTAGCTCTTTTTTTATCTATAGAATGTTAGGAATATATAGGAGTAAGTGATGAATATAGAGAAGAATGTTCCGATACGGGAAAGACGGGCAGCAGTGGCTATCCCCTACGATGTGATGGAAGTAGGAGATAGTATTTTTGTTACAGGCGCTTCCCTACAAAACGTCTGTAATCGCAACTGGAGGTGGGGTAAAAAACTAGGACGTGCCTACGTTGCTAGAAAAGAAGGGGAAGGAATACGGGTATGGCGAACCAGTTAACAGAAGAAATGTTTGATTGGTTAAACGCTAACTGCCGAGCCGACATTGTGGACGCTATTCAAAGCCAAGCAGACCGAATAGCGGAGTTGGAGAAACAAACAAAGCCATTAAGTGATGAGGAAATAATTGATTGTGCTGGTGAGGCTGGATTCAAATGGTCAGAAGAAAAAGGTATTTTTGTCCGACATTCGAATGGAAGCTGGATTGGAATTGACCCTTACATTGCAGATTTTGCTAAAGCAATACTAAAGAAAGCGAGTAATAAATGAACAATGAACCAGTAGCGTGGATGATTATAGATGTGGATAACGGAAAATCACTTCAGTTTGAAGAAAACAAATTTTCAGAAATAAATATCCCACTCTACACAGCACCAAGAGAGTTAAGTGATGAGGAAATAATTGAGGTTGCTGAAAATCTTAAAGAATCTAGCAAGCCATACAACATTAATTTTGCTAAAGCAATACTAAGAAAGGCACAAGAGAAATGACCCGATACATACAAAGAACTGATGGAGAAGGTTTTGTTGTGCCTTTAGGTGAACTGTATAGACTGGCTTGTTGTGATTGTGGGTTAGTCCATGATGTTATTTGGCTTTACGATGAAAAAACTAAAGAGCTTGGTATGGCAGTACAAAGAAACAATCGGGCAACCGCACAAAGAAGAAGGAGGCATGGGATTAAATGAAACCACATAAACACGCAGAACTAATCAAGGCATGGGCTGATGGTGCTGAAATTCAAATGAAAAATGTAAATGGAGTATGGATAGATATTTACCCTGAATGGATTGAGGATTGTGAATACAGGCTTACTCCTAAATCAAAACTTAATGTCCCTGATGGTCTAATTGACCCAAAGTCATACTATCAAGGGTACGAAGATGGAAAAAATCATGTTGAATACCGCATCAAGCCCGAACCAAAGCCTGATTGGTGTATGTATTTAAAAAGAATTGATGAGCATACTTGGACTGAATATTTGCCAACAGACAACATACAAAAAGGAAAAGTAAAACTTACTTTTGATGGCGAAACAGGCGAACTTAAATCAGCGGAAATATTGAAATGAACGCTTATGAATTAGCAGATGCAATCGAAGATTGGGATAGCGATGGTCAATGGGATACACCAGCCGCTAATATGCTTCGCCAACAAGCAGACCGAATAGCGGAGTTAGAAAAATTAGTGCATCAAAGGTTTGATGACGGTAAACGACTTGGAATTATTGAAACCGAAGATAGATTTAACCGTTTCTTACAAACAAAGCCATTAAGTGATGAGGAAATAGAAGAAATAGCAAAACCATTTTTGGAAAACATGGAAAATGATTCATGGTATGGCGAACAAATGGGAATACCTGATGACGGCTATGCAATTATTGAGTTTGCTAAAGCAATACTAAAGAAAGCGAGTGAGAAATGAACAATGAACCAGTAGCGTGGATGATTATAGATGTGGATAACGGAAAATCACTTCAGTTTGAAGAAAACAAATTTTCAGAAATAAATATCCCACTCTACACAGCACCAAGAGAGTTAAGTGATGAGGAAATAATTGAGGTTGCTGAAAATCTTAAAGAATCTAGCAAGCCATACAACATTAATTTTGCTAAAGCAATACTAAGAAAGGCACAAGAGAAATGACCCGATACATACAAAGAACTGATGGAGAAGGTTTTGTTGTGCCTTTAGGTGAACTGTATAGACTGGCTTGTTGTGATTGTGGGTTAGTCCATGATGTTATTTGGCTTTACGATGAAAAAACTAAAGAGCTTGGTATGGCAGTACAAAGAAACAATCGGGCAACCGCACAAAGAAGAAGGAGGCATGGGATTAAATGAAACCACATAAACACGCAGAACTAATCAAGGCATGGGCTGATGGTGCTGAAATTCAAATGAAAAATGTAAATGGAGTATGGATAGATATTTACCCTGAATGGATTGAGGATTGTGAATACAGGCTTACTCCTAAATCAAAACTTAATGTCCCTGATGGTCTAATTGACCCAAAGTCATACTATCAAGGGTACGAAGATGGAAAAAATCATGTTGAATACCGCATCAAGCCCGAACCAAAGCCTGATTGGTGTATGTATTTAAAAAGAATTGATGAGCATACTTGGACTGAATATTTGCCAACAGACAACATACAAAAAGGAAAAGTAAAACTTACTTTTGATGGCGAAACAGGCGAACTTAAATCAGCGGAAATATTGAAATGAACGCTTATGAATTAGCAGATGCAATCGAAGATTGGGATAGCGATGGTCAATGGGATACACCAGCCGCTA